>MWWI01000062.1_pt1 | contig 23010 bp, 27 predicted proteins | sample 1047321 | NCBI WGS metagenome assembly MWWI01 (sample SAMN06349966, study PRJNA376086) | soil metagenome | isolation source: FI-1 sample Antarctic (ecotone) soil | place: Antarctica | reverse complement strand
GCCGCTTTCCCGTGCCGCGTCGAAGCTTTACAAGTCTTTCGGTTCCCGCCTTGCCTTTTCGCACCGTGTCAATGTGCCAGCCGAGATAAGCCGACGCCTCTTTGAGCGTCATCAAGTCGCTCGTAAGTTGAGCGGGCTTTCTTGGCTTCATCAGTGACATAGTTTTGTTCCTCCGTTTGTAATTTTGGTGGGTTAGATATGCCGCCTTCGGCTTATTCGCGGCTCACTCTGCGATGAACGAGCCGCGAATATCAAGCACTTCACCGGCTTCCCTCCTGTGCCTCGCGGTCACGTCGTATCGCATCGTCGAGCCATTGCATTCCATTGTCAACGGCATTGATGCCGCCGTTTGCATATACTTCGGTCATCGCATCAATCAACTTGTACATGTACTCGCACACCTGCGGGCTATGACCCGTGAGACGCGGCGCAACAAGGTCTCGCATCTCTTGCCGGAATCGCTCGGTGTGGTTAGCGCGTAGCGTCTCGCGCAATTCGCAGATGAGTTTGGTGACGGCTTCCATTCCGCCTTCGGCGAAGGCTGCAAGCAAATTCTCAGACAAAGCTTCGGCAAAGGCGCGCACATCCGGGTTGTCGTCTGTGAGCAGCGGCTCAAGGGGCGGCGCGTACCACGCACGAAATTCATCTACCGTTTTCGGTTGCGCGCTTTTGGTTGAAACTTTCTTCAACCTCCGGCGTTTAGTATCTTGATTCATGTTGACGAACCTTTCTTTGGAGAGGTGAGAGGCTTGGGGAAGGTACGAACTTCCCCAAGCCTCTTTTAGGTTTAATACGCGGCGACGCCTTCGAGCGTGCCGATTGAAGTTGCCAGCGCGTTTAACTCTTGTCGTGCTTCGTGAAGCGCGCGGGCGATGGTGTCCAGTGTTTCGTGGTCGGGTGCGTCGTCGCACGCCGTCCGGTACGCGCGATTGATGAGGCGGTTGACGGATGCTAACCGGGCTTCCGGCGCATCGCTTGCGGTTTGCTGTTCGTAACATCGTTTGCTAAAACTCATGGTGTGATGTCCTTTCATCTGTCAAAGGGTGAAGGGTGAAAGCCACGCCGGATGCTGATACATCCGGCGTGGCTCGTTTCGTTTTAGAAGTCCAACGCCGCGCGCTCGGCGGCGAGTTGCATGTGAGCGGAGACGGCTGATGCCAAGTGGTAACAAGCCTGACCACGCTCTCCCGCTTGGCAGGTACAGGATGCGAAGCGTTTGCCGTCGCGCTTCTGGCATTCGACGGTGTAAGCCGCGCCCGTCGCTTTATTCGTGACGGTGTATGAACCGAACTTGACGACGTGGACGCGGGGCTTGACCGTGCGTGCTTTGTTGATTGCGTTCGTGAGTTTGGCGGCGGTGGTGAGTTGAATCATGGTCTGCTGTCTCCGTTCGTAGTGTGTTGCTGATATGAAGATACTAACGCAAGAGTAAGTGTCTGTCAAGCGAATAACTACTCTTGCGTAAATAATTATTTAGCATTAGAATCTGCTCATGAGCACAGAACGATTCACAACGAACGAAGCTGCCGAACGCTTAGGCATCTCACCAGCGCGTGTGCGGCAGATGGTTACTAAAGGCGAAATTGCGTCCGAGAAGTTTGGGCGCGATACCGTTATTACTTCTGAAGCACTAGCGGCAGCGATGACGCGAAAGACGAAACCGGGTCCGGCTCCGAAAGCCAAACCGGAAGCTGCACCGGCGAGTGCGACGAACGGCACGGCGAAGCGCACGGAAGTCACGGCGGCGAAGAAGCGAGCCGCACAAAAGACCACGACGTAAGGCGTAAGAACGATGTCACTGATGAAACCACGCAAGCCACGATAGCCGGTGTAACTTACCAGCGACTTGATGACGCTTCAAGAAGCTGCCGACTATCTCGGCTGGAGCAAGGTAACTCTGCGGCTTGGGAAAGCCGGAACCGACAAGCTGACTCCGGTGCGTCGCGGCACAGGTCAGAGACGACGATTGTGCTACATCCGCGCCGAAGTCGTCGCATACAAACAGGACGAGATTAAACGCGCGCTGCGTGAAGCGGGTAAGAGCGACCGACTGCTGGATCGCATATACGGTGCGGCTTGATAGTTCGCCACCTGAAGGAAGCGGACATGAGCAAGCCTTCACGAAGCCATGCGAAGCGTGCGGCGACCAAAGCGGTGAAGAAAGGCAAAAGCTAAATGAGCGACGACAACGGCGATGACCGTCGCCAACGGCAGATGGATTTCATTCTCGAACAACAAGCGCAGTTCGCGGTTGACATTCAGTTACTCAAGGAACAGACGCGCGAACAAAAGATAATCGTTGACGGCTTGCTTAACTTACAGAACACGCTCACGGCAACCGTGATGCAAATAGCTAACGGAGTGGTTCAACGCTTCGAGAAGCAAGACGCACAGATTGCCGCGACGCAAGACAGCGTGAATCAATTAAGCGCGACCGTTGACCGATACATCAAGGCGCGCGGGCAAGGTTCAAACGGCGCGGGCGGGCAAGAGTAACGGCGACAAGCAATGCGATCACGAAGAAAGGCGGCAAGAAATAGCGAGATGAAATTGAATGAGAACAAGACCTTATCTCGGCGAGCCTCGCTTGCCATCATTGGTTTCGTGTTGGGCGTTCTAATCGTCGTCATCGTGAAGTAGAGATAATGGCGAGCGTGCAGAAGACAGGGGGTAAGAGATGACCGCGAAGGAGCAGATGAACGCTTCGCCACACGCACTTAAACCAACTACACAGGCTTAAATCTAAGAGGAGAAACATGCCAACTACAAAAACAACAAAGAAAGCGGCATCATCCAAGACCGCAAGCAAAAAAAGCAGCCCGAAGAAGCAAGGCACGACCAAGAAGGCTGCTGCCAAAAAAACGACTTCCGGCATTGTGAGTAAAGCTAAGAAGGCTATCGGCAGTGTTCTCGCTGGAGCAGCACCGGGTGTCGCAAAGAGTGTCGTCAAATCACTCGGCGAAGTAGTAGGTGTTGCCAAAGAAGGTCAGGCGAAGAAAGCCGGTAAAAAGAGTAGTAAGAAGAGCAGTAAGAAGTAACCAATGACCTTTCAACCACAGGAGACAATTGAGAATGGCAACCAAGAAAGCACGCAAAGACCGCAGCGACATCACCGTCGGAGAAATGGAAAAGAAGCACGGGATGCCGCCCGGAACCGTCAGGAACGATGACGGGAGGGACACCCGAAGCGATAAGAAGTTAGGCACGATTCGCAAAAGTGCGGCGAAGAAAAGCAGTCAGAACGGTGTCACACCCAAGCAACCGGTCGTGCGCGCGACTACTGCACGCAGCAGCAGCGCAGGAAGTGTTCTTTCGCAGAAAGATTCCGCAAAGCGCGCCACCGGCAAAGCAATCGACACCAACCGTCGCTACACGAAGAAAGAGTTGGAAGCGATGCCGACGGAGGAACTGACGCTGCTCGCCTTCCGCATGACGTATGACCGCGTTCACGGCAAGCGAAAGTTGGTCGAGTAGCCGATGGCAAAGCACTTGTTCGACACGAACATCGTCTCGGCGCGCTCGCTCATCAGGCTTCCACCAAATGCCTTTATGTCGGCGGTCGTGCTTTCGGAACTGATGGCAGCAGGTGATAAAACCGAGTTCGAGGCATATCAAATCATTTGGCGGCGCGGCGAGAAGAACAACACGCTTATCGTGCCGACGGTTGAAGATTGGTTACCCGCCGCTCGTATCCTGCATCTGCTCGCCCTTGACCGAAAGAAGAAGTCAGGTGGCAAAGCACCGCGTCGCGCACCGACGGCGAAACAAGAGTTGGCGATGGACGTGTTGATTGCCGTCAGTGCCGCGCGTGCAGGTGTCACGGTCGTGACGAACGACACGGACTTTGACGCAATTCGCTACTACCACAAGCAGTTGAAGGTCAAACGCGGCGACGAGTTCTTCGGCGAAGGCTGATGAGCGCACGCTTGTATCGGCGAATATCAGCACCGCCGACCGTTCGACAATTTACCTTTCGACTTCGACGAGAAAGCAACATGAAAACAATAGCTCTCGCCAACCACAAAGGCGGCTGTGCGAAAACAACTACATCCTTCAACCTCTCGATCATGCTCGCGGCATCCGGGGCGCGGGTGCTGGCGGTTGACCTCGATCCGCAGGGTAACTTATCAACGGCATTCGACGTTGATTTGGAGGAAATAGAGCAAACCCGCCTGACCGCGCATCGCTTAATGCTTGACCGAACCGGCGACGTTTCCGCTTACCTTGTCCACACTCGCCCGAAACTGGATTTAATACCCGCGTGTCTTGACCATGACGCCGAGGCGTTGCTTGAAGCCGTGCCGGTATCGCGTGAACTGCTTCTCAAGACCCGCATTGCCGCAGTCAGTAAAGCCTACGATTATTGCATCCTCGATACGCCGCCCGCGCTTCGTGTGCCGACATTAAATGCTCTTGCGATGTCGGACCTAACCATCATTCCAATCGAATCAAGTGCCTTTTCTCTCGTCGGCGTGACACAGTTAATGCGAACCATCGGGCAAGTCAGAGCCGCGCACAGCCCGAAGATGAGCATCATGGCTCTCTCGACGATGCACGTTGCACGGCAGAATTTAGATAAGGGCGTGCGGGAGCGTTTAGAGTCGCGCTTCGGTAGCAATATCTTTAGCGCAACTATTCCGCGCACGGTGCAAATAAGCCAAGCCTTAGCGGGTGGTCAAGCCTCAAGCGAAGCTGATCGGTTCAGTCCGGCGACGAAAGCTTATCGTGAACTCGTTACGGAAATCAGGGAGTGGTTAGGAGAGTCGGTAGATGAACAAGTCACAGCTAAAGAGAATAAACGAACGTCTTGATCGCGCGATTCAACCGCCCAAGCCGCGTCCTGCCCGTGAGGACATGTCCGATGCGCTGGTTGATATTTACTCGCCTCAAATCAGCAAGGTCACAGAGACCAGTCAGGTCAAAAGTCCCCTACCTGATGAGTCACAGACCAGTCAGGTCACAGAGACCAGTCAGGTCACAGAGACCGCGCAAGTTGTAAACATCATCGCCGCCTTACCGGATGTTCGTGGCTACACAAAGCTATATCACCAGTTCGTTGATCATCTCTACCCTATGCTCGACGCATACGAGCAAGCAGCCCATTTGCACCTCTATCGTCTCTCGCACGGACACGGCAAACAGACATGTTTAATAAGTTTAGCGAAACTGGCGAACCGCGCCGGACTCAGCCTCAAGAGCTGTCAGCGTGCTGTAAACAAGCTGGAGGCACGCGGTGTTGTGCGTCGCGTCGGGAGAAGCGTCGGCTACGGCAAGCCGCAAGGCATAGAGATTTGGGTAGCCCCTGCGACCAGTCAGGTCATAGAGACTAGACAGGTCACAGAGACCAGTCAGGTCATAGAGGGCGACAATAAAAGAAACACATTAAAAGACACACACACAAACACAGAGGGTGTGCGTGTGTCGTCTCGTTTTAGCCTTGCCGAATGCCGTCGTTACGCCGACTCTTTACGAGCCGACGGCATCACCAATCCCGGTGGCTATGCGACGAAGATTCACCGAAGTGGAGAAGCAGATGAGTTGATTGCTAAATTTCTTACACCAGTCGAATCAGCGAAAGCGGTTGATGTGAGTGGATGCCTTGATTGTCACGGGACGGGATTCTATGAGCCGGGCGGAGCGGGGAAGGGCGTTGCGCGCTGCAAGCACGAGCCGTTATTCAAGATAAATAGATAGCCATCAGCCGCGAGACGCGAAGGTTGCGAACGCCCGCGACCTCTCTGTTAGCCAAGAGTTTGTGTAGAGGTGTGGCTGCAAACGTTTACATTAAATAATTCGTGCAAATGGAAGTAACTATCCTTTTTTTGTCAAAGAACTCCCAAATGAGCGACTCGTAATTTACTCAATAATCAGGTAAATTGACTAAAAACCTGAGCTGTGACAAACTACGGGTGTAGTTTGTCACAGCTTTTGTCAACGGAATTGTCACGCATGAATCCAAAAATATCGGAGACACATCCACACCTTCGCTTTAAAAGAATTTGGGAGATAACTCGGGAGAGTTTGATTTTGATAGGTCAGTGTGAAGCTTACGTCAAAGCAATCACCAATTCACCAGTTTTGCCTCAAGATCACCAAGAACTTTTGCAGGTTTCGTTGATAAAAGGGGCTATAGCAACAACAGCTATTGAAGGAAACACGCTGACAGAAGAAGATGTAAACAGGATGCAGCAAGGCAAACATCAACCTCCAAGTAAAGAATATCAAGAAGTCGAAGTCAAAAACGTGATAGCCGCCTTTAACTATTTATTGAAAGAAGTGGTTAGGGAAAATCAAGGAGCATTAATCACATCTTCGCTGCTAAAGGACTTTCATCGAATGATTGGTAAAGATTTGGGGCAACATTTTGACGCTATTCCGGGGAGATTCAGGACGGACGACAGAGTTGTAGGAACATACCGCACACCAGATTACAGATACGTTGAAGAACTTATGACGGAGTATTGCGAGTGGCTGCTCAAAGAGTTTCACTATGATAAAGGTCAACAATTCCCCGAGGTAATAATTCAAGCGATAGTAGCCCATGTGTTCCTCGAATGGATACATCCTTTTGGAGATGGTAATGGTAGAACAGGGAGACTGTTAGAGTTCTACATTTTACTGAGAGGTGGCAATCCTGACATCGCATCTCACATCCTGTCCAATCACTATAACCAAACCCGGTCTGAGTATTACCGCCAGCTAAATAACGCAAAACAAAGCCAAAATCTCACGGAATTTATCTCATACGCTTTGCTCGGATTAAGAGATGGGCTTGTACAAACTTTAGAGGTTGTGCAAGAGAGCCAGTTCAAGATTGCGTGGGATCGTTTTGTTTATGATGCGTTTGAAAAAATCAAAATGAAGAATAAGGCTGTGTTCAAAAGACGGCGAAAGCTGATGCTGGATTTTCCACTCAATACACACATAACTTTTGAGAAAGTGCCATTAGTTAGCTTAGAAGTTGCAAGGCTGTATGGAGGGCTTTCAAGTAGAACAACAAATAGGGACGTCGCAGAACTATTGGAAATGAATCTGCTGCGAAAGGAAGAGGATTTACTCGTAGCTAATTCTAAATCCTTGATGTTGACTGGACATTTGCCACAACATCGGCAACACGAAACCTAAGGTAGTTGTTTTGCTTGATTGCACGAAGACACGGGCTTTTAGAAGCCGGATAAAACATATAATGGCGTGGGGAAGCGTAGGCACAAGCGGTTAGGTAAGTCAGCATCGGATGCTCCCATCACGCCACGAAGAAAAACATCATACAGGAGAATTATGAGCGACGAATCAGAAGAGGCGACACAGGATGGGCATCCATTCCCTATCAATCCCAACACGTCAGACGAAGCAGATTGGTTTCTTCAAGAACTTGTTGCTTTCACTAACAGGACAGGATTCGAGGTAGGAGTTACGCTGGTTGTCGGTGGAATCATGGTGTCCGGCATGATGATCGGTGGTCGCAAATACTTTGAGCAATTTGCAGATATAATTAAACATTCGCTCACGCAAGCCATAGATGCTGAATTCGGCGAGATGATGGGTAATTCTTACGCCACAGTCGCGGAAATATACAAGCCTGTAGGAGACGGTGAAGTGGAGCCTTCCGCCATCACAAAGCCGGGATACATACACATGAAAGACGCTGTGCTGTATCACCCGAACGACAGTCCGCGACTTGTGGTTAATCATGCTCTTTGGCGAGTGCGAATCACAGCCGTTGATGCGTTTACTTTGGGCACTCCATCAGTTTAGTGACCCAGAGTGAGGTCACAGAAAACACCCGATGCTGAAATCGGCTCGCCCTGTTCCTTCAAGCGACTTCCTCATCAAACCAATCATCATCGAAAACTTCCGACATCGGCACGCCGAAGTTTGTGAACTCCTCCCCGATCAGTCGCAACCGCTCATCATCCATCTCCGCAAACAACGGCAGATGATTCTTCTTAACCCGGCGATGCGGCTTCGGCAGATGTCGGTAGATATGCTCCGGCGGGGCAGGGTAGCGTTCTGCGCGTTCCCGTTGCCACTCACACCACGTATCACTCCAGTAGTCACCGGACATGTACTCCAGCCTTTGCTTGCGCGTTCCGGGGCGTTGATACCGCGCGCCCAGCCGGAAGATGTTGCCGTAGAGAATCTTCGCCCGCAAGACCTCGAATCGGTACCCGCGCCCCGAACGGTTGATGTCCCTGATGCGCCGGTTCGCTTGCTCCGTGTAAGCATTCGTCAAGCGTGTACCGAAGTAGCTGAAGATGTCGTTGGGGCGCGTCCTGAAGAGTTCGAGCAAGTTGTTGAAAGCATCGCGTGCTTGCGGCGACGATAAATCCTTCACCTTCTTCCGCCACCGCTTGAAAGCTTCGCGGGCTTCGAGCGCGGTCTTGGTTTGGCACTCGTCCCACATCCGGTAAAACTCTTGCAGCATCGCGCACGCCTGACCGATAGCGGGGAAGCTTCGCTGCCACATATCGACGAGCATCAGTTGTTCGGGCAGCACCCGCTCGCTACGTTTGAGCAATGCCCATTTATCGACCTTGAGTGCGTCAACCCGCGCGCTCTGCGGCTCGGCGCGGCGCACGTCGTCGATAAGTTTTGCGACGGCTTGCGTGGCACGGGCGACGATGTGAAAGCGGTCGAGGACGATGGTCGCGTGCGGCAGCATCCGATGCACCGCCTTGTGATACATCTTGTCCATGTCCGTCGAGATGAGCCGGATGCGCTCCGGGTCTGTGACTTCGGAAAGATATTTGTGCAGGGCAGCCGACGACTTATCTTCAAGCACCGCGACGACGGTACGACGGTGCAGGTTGGTGACGATGCAAAGATACTTGCCGTGAATCATCACCTCGTCGATGCCCAACCACTCCGGCGTCTCGAAACGGATGAGCCGGTTGAGCTGCTGGAGATGAGAGTGGAATAACTTGCGTACCGTCGCTTCGTTGCATCCGACATCGGCGGCGACCCGGCGAAACGGGTGTGACAGCGATTCGCGCCGGATGTGGGTTGCCAGCCGCCGCGTCATGCTGTGACCCGGCTCCATGCCCGGCACGTCGGCGACATCGGACCATGAACATTTGTGGTTGCCGCACCGCAGATAACGGCGATGAACTTCGACGCGGCACTTCTTATCGTGAACGGTGGTGTCGCGGAAGGTGCGCGTGGTTTTGTTGCCGCGCTTCAGCTTCGCGTCGGAGTCGCAAGCGGGGCAACGCTCCGGGAGATATTCGAGTTCGGCGATGATGAGGTAGTTGAAAGCGTCGGCTTGAACATCTTTGACGACGAGACCGGGTATTTGCAGCAGGTCGAGGCGAGGGGTCGCAGACATGTCGGTGTGTCTCCCGTTCACGGAAAAAGAATCGGTCTATCGAACCAAGCAAGCGAAGCGGACAAAGCGGACGGTGGTGAGCAGCAGGGTAGAGCAAGAAGCGCGGGCAGGGAAGGGCGAGCCGTCAGGGTATCTGGATATTTCGCTGTCGGAATACCAAATAATTCGCAGTCCGGCACTAGTGGCTATGCGGATTTTTCGATGATAAATTTAATTTTGGAATTTGAAGATATGAAGATGAGCGTGGATAAAACTTCTGTGATGAAGAGCTTTGTGATTGATAATGCTACTTGCACGGATGGAATGGACGATGGAAACCAAGATAACGGACGGTGCTGATTGACCGCGACGGATAGCCTTAGAAACGAAACTTAAGCCGGAAAGTACAATCGGCGCGAAGCATTAAAACTTTGCGCCGCTTCTCTGTTTATGAACTCCGAAAAAGTCGCTGTTTCGCCCTCACGTCCACTGACTTATAGGTAGTCGTGGTCATCTTTGCTGCACAATAGGCAACGAAGATGGGACATGCCGGGCGGGTGTGACGACTCTCCAATGAACGGCGGTTGCGACGCCTGTAACAAGCGTGTCGCACACCTGCCCGGTGCTTTTGCTCACCAACGAATACTCAGATGCTGCCGGTGAACGGCTCTACTATAAGTTCTTCGCCGAGTAGAAAGCCAGCATGTTCCATCCACCTTGATGACTTGTTAGCCTGCGGATTGGCTTTACAAAGCACTTACGAATCAACTGCTATTTACAGATGTAGTAAAACAAAATAATTCCCCATGCCACAATTAACGAAGCTAGCACTATCATCAAAGACAACGCTATACATGTATACAGGTTGGCTGGAATACTTGCACGTTTCAAAACTTCTATGTGCGATTCACTATTTGTACCACGAAGCCAGTTCTCATAAGTGCTTAGAAGCCAGTTCTCATAAGTGCTTACTTGTGCAGCCCCTGCCTTCGACGTGTTTCTAACCTTCCATATACCAACCACCCCTAAACCATTCTGCAAGATAAAAACACCGGCGACTGTACAAATTATAAGGAGGTTAATACTTTCGCTGCCGCTACTCAAACCTTTAGCAAGCCACCCAATAGTCAAATAATTTATCGTCACAAAGAATGCAAACCAAGTCATTCCTAATTGCGTAATATGCCGGACATTTCCGTGCAGCTCTTTGACTTTATTCTCTAAATGCACTGTGAGCGTTTTATTCAACTCTATTTCTTCTTTATTCTTTAAATGCTCTGTGGGCGTTACATTTAATACTTTGACTTTTTCATCTAAATACAATTGTTTGTCTTCATTACAGTCCATATCAAATACTCCTGACCTTTAACCTTTTCCAGACTCAAAATGTGTAGCAGGCTAACGCTGGAAATCAGATGCTCGAATGAAGCGCAGCGGAATGAGAGTCATCTGCATTGACTTGTTCTATTGCGGCGTTGTTGAGAACGAGACTGCTTATGTCTTGCGCTTACCGCTTGATTGCCAGCGTACTTGTATACTCCTCCGTTCCAAACGTAGAAGTAGAAATCGGTGGCTTCCGGCTTCAGCTTCTTGTAATCGAAAGCTGGAATCTTGACTACGATGCTGCCGCTACGTGTGACATACGCTTCGGGATTATGCGAGCTTTGGCGGCAATAGCCCGCTCCACTCGGCATCTCCGTAGCTGACCAGATCAACTTATGCCTTGTGCCTCTACGCGCGAAAACGAACAACTCAAGACAATGACCATTGCCGCTGGTCGTCACAAGCAATACTTGGTTGCGCGCACGCAGGTTCCGAGCATCGATGTGGTCAATGAGCGTGTCTGAGTCATCAGGAACATCAGCGAGCAAGCGCAGGTTACGCACGGCTTGGGCAGAAAGTCCTGTCTTGCGCGCCCACTCACGGTCTTCCTTTGAGTGACGAGCAACATAATCTTGCTCTTGGAACTGAGCAGCAGATACGTCGGGCGTGGCAAGTAGCCCGATAAGCAAGATAACGAAGCAGCCAAGAAGCACTCTTCTTTTCATACCTTCACATGACGAGGAGCAATAGAACGGCTGAAATCAGCGACGACCCGTCCCACGCAACTTAGAATATAAGAACCTCGCGGGCGGGGAGTTCGCTGCATTGACTGGTTAGATTGCGTCTCGCGTCTTAAAGAGCCATTGACTCATAGTATAATTCACCCGTGAGGATAAGTTTTACACATATTTCGATTGAAGGATTGGAGCTTAACATGGGCGACAAGTTGAACGATGCAATTAAACGAGCCATACAAGATAAACAGCAAGGCGAGCGGCAAGCAGCCTCATCGGATATTCAAGCCGCCGATTTATGGAACAAGCTGAAGAAAGAAGTAGAGCGGGGATGTGAAAGCATCAACCAAGATAAGGAAAAGGTCAAACTGGTTGGCGGTTCGCTTAAATACGAGCCGATTGACGAGAAAGGCTACCTCTCCGATTCAGAATTTAGCGTGAAGAACACAATCCTACCCGGACGACGCATAACCGTTCGCAACTGCGATAAGTATTTGAGCGTGGAAGTAGTATCACGACGACCAATCAAAGCTAACGTAGATGATGACCCGCTAGAAGACGAAGAAATGCACTTTGGTAGCGACGCGAACGGTTATATGTTTCTCTCAGGCGAGGATAGACGAAAGTTGTACGACGCAGAAGACGTAGCAGTGTACCTGCTCGAAAAATTCTGGACTAAGTTTCAGGCGTAGGACAGCACGAGCAATCTAACTAGCGTTTATTTGCAAAGTGTCAGATAACATGCGTCACAAGAGTGTTATCTGACACTTTGCAATATAACAGTGCTTTGCAGGTCAACAAATCATGCGGGCTGCGACGCTATCGGTTTTCTTGGATATTAAAAACCCTTCGTGCTTTCTGCACTCGCCACGCATTCACAGCCGCGCTGATTCTCTATCAGCACCGCCATCACCCTTTTCCAAAAACTAGGCTCGCACGCGAACCTACTTTGGTCAGCGTTTTACATCCCCGTTCTTTCCCTCCAACCACACGCCCGAACATCTTCATCGTCGAAAAATAAGCGGCGTGCAAGCCATGAGTTTCGCACCTTCAAAGGACGCGGAATTTAACGAAAAAGTGACACGACGTAGCGAGCAAAAAGCAAAGGTGTACTCACTACACCTTTGCCGAGCAGATGTGACACGGAAGATGCTGCTCGACGATGCCAAGCGTAAGGAGATGCGCCAAGCGCGAGCCGACGTGTGAGACGGTTTGACCGCAGTTTCCGCGTTACAGAATATGAAGGAGAAGTGCAGTCTATGCTGACCAATCGCCATGACGCTGCCCGCGCGTGACATCGCGCTCACAGAGATTAAAGAGTGGTCGCCCGATCACGTCCGCAAGCTTGCCCGCATTTGGATTGTGAATGCCGGACATGTCGTCGCATTGGGTGCGACGCCCGAAGGAGCGCGCTCGCTCGCCGAACACTTAGGTATTGCGGAAGAAGAAGCTCGGCGGCTCGTCACGGCAACTGAGGCGCGGCTGGCTGCTGCCGACACCGCGCCGGGAGCGAAAACTCCATAAACTCTCTTATCAGTCGTGATAATGAAAACGCCGCGTGTTTTACCCTTCCGGCATCAACATCTAGCGGCGAACGACGGGCGAAGATGAGCAAGTTTTGAACGGTTTTTCAACTTCGCGGGAAAGTGCGTCCGACCACAAGATGTTGTGCCTTATTGCGGTGCTTCTCACCTAAACCTTTTTGCACGATAAGCGAAAACTGATTGTCCGCCTCCGATACTCATTGCCACCATCGCGGCGATTGATAGACTCGCCGCCATCTCACACGCCTCAAGCCGAAAGACTAACATGGCAGGGAAGGAGAACACTCGTGGCACGAAGGAAGAAAACGCAGGTGAGAAGGAGTAAAACACGCAAAGTCAAATCCGACGGGTTGCAACACAACGAAGCGGCATTCCGGGACTTGTTCGACGTCGGCATGATGCCTACTGAACTGAAAACGCTTGCATCTTCCGATGTGCCTTCTCTACTAACCATTGCACACAAATTTGGTGATTGGCTTATCACGCTTTTACAGCTTTACATTATCATCAATAGTGCCTTTATTGGTTGGATGTTAACAGGAAATCTAAATTGGAATTCCCATCAAAAAGCTACTGTTACAATCGTCTATGGCTCAGCCATGACCATCAATTTTGTCTGGATGCTTCTTCTGCGTAAGTGGCTGAGGAAAATGCTTGAAGGGATACAAGAAGCCCTGAAAGCTGTGAAGCTTGACTTCTCAGAAGACAACATCATTTCAGTTATTAAGGATGTCCACAATCGCTGGTGGTACATGCTTTTTGCATTTCACTTGATCTCTGATTTAGTATTGATTGTGTGTATATGGTGTTTAACGGGTAACGAGTGTAGATGGTGTTTTATAGGAAATTGGCGTCTGTAATTCATGAGATGCACAAGCTGTCTGAGGCTGCCGTTTCAATCAATTTCGTCACCTCAAATGCTCCTGTTGCTCATCCAAAGGCACGCAGCTCGCCACCTCGAAATGCGTCTATTTTCCTGCTCTTTTCACTGCCTACAGGTAGAGGGCTTATCCGATAGCAAATAAGCCGCAACTCTTGCCGCATATATCACTTAGCATTTCTTATCCGATAGCGAATCACGAGCGATACGATACCGATTAAGTTAAAGGCTTTGTTATTGATAGTTTGCATGATTCCAAATGTGATGGTGAATCTTATTTGATAGCAAATAAGGGTTACAGATTAAGAAGATTCGCGCTGTCGGTGGTTCGCTTCAATCACCTATTGAATTTCCGCTTGAAGGGGCGCCTTTGTAACTTGCTCCACCCTTTAGTAAACGCCGCATCTTCCCGCTCTTCTTGTATTTTGATTTGCGCGAGTTCGTGTTGTTGGGCGGAGCGAAGTTCAACGTAGGCGGGTGTGCCGAGATGTTTAATTACTTCTGACGGCTTTAACTCATCAGACAATTTAGCGATGCGCTTCTCATCCCTTGTCATCGCCGTCGCACTTAGCGCGAAGTCGTAAAGCGTCATGCGGATACAATCGAGCGTCACGCCGCCGTAAGGTTGCGGCGCGCCTTGCTCGTTGTACGCCCAACTGATTAACTCCTGTCTTGTTGAAAGTAGTCCACCATCGTCAACCGGCGCGTCCATCTGCCGCTCATCCACGAGCAAATAGCAATGAGAAGCAAGTGTTCTTTTACCAAACGGATGGAGCGCGTTCACCTGTTGAAAGTACCAGTTGGTTTCTGATAATCCAGCACTCGCATCTTCCGCAAAACGTGTCAGCGTAAGGTCGTGTTTTTCGCTTGCAACCTGCGTGATGTCAAGGCTTTCACGCGATAGCCAGATGGTATCGGCGTGACCGACGCCTTTGGCACAGGCGCGTTCAAGCGCACTTTTTAGTTCACTCACCAGACTGTCAGCGTGTGCCGTGAAGCGGCGCGCTGAAGCGACGACGAACACACACTCGCCCAAGCCCGCATTCTCCGCCGCACGCGCGACTATCGCCCACCCTGATGGCTTACTCGCGTCCGCTTCGAGGCGAATTCCTGCGCTTACTTCCCAATGTGCCGGGATTTGGGACTGACCGAATCGCTTGGCAAACGATGACCAGCCGACGAGGTTGACGGGCGCGGTAAAACTCTTAATCACGAGTCCGCGATGAAAGAGTTTGTAGAGATGATTGTAAGCGTCGCTCCCCGCATCAACTTGGTCTTTGAACGTGCCGACGGGAAAGTTCTTGAACTCGTTCCTGAAATCTTTATTCCAATCGGCTTTAAGCATCCGAACATTGTCTGACCCGACGGCAAGCGAAAAAGCATATGCGCGCATCTCCTTCGAGCCGCTTACCGGAGCAGTCGTCACTTGATATTCACGTAGCATCTGCTCAAACTGAAACGCGACATCTTTACCTGCCGAGCCGGGGTCTTGCGGTGCGTGAATGGCGACGAGTTTCCCGTCTCTTTGGGCGGTCATCTGCGCCAAGACTTGCCGCTCTGCCGTACCGACTTGTTCACGCACCACGTCAAGCACATAAACCTTGCCGGTCGCATCCATACCAAGCTTGATGCCCGCCGTGTATGCGCCCGCGCCCTCTGTCGCCGCGTTATCCCACGCCCTGACGACGTGAACCATTGGCGGTAACGTAGAGGCTTCGACTTCTTCGAGTCTCGTAACATCGAACATGCCGCCGCTCTTTGAGGTCGGGCGTCCCTGAAACTGCGAGTTCCAAACGGTGACGTTCTGCTTCTGTTTCGCATAGTAGCCAGCGGAGAAGCGCGGCGAAAGATATTCGCCTTCGGTTCTGCCAATCGGGTCGGGAAACACAAGCCCGGTTTCCTCGTCTTCATAATCACCGTCAGACTCCGCCGCGTATCGCCACAAATCAAACTCGCCCGAAGCGACCGCGCGACCGCCCATGTCGTCTTGATGATAACGGTGAAACATGATGAAGACGTTGCCGCGCTCGGTCATACGAGGGCGGGCGGTGTCTTCCCAGAATCGCCATGTACTGTCGCGGATAGTGAGGCTGTAAGCCTCTTCCGCCGACTTGTACGGGTCGTCTATGACGAGCGTATCCGCACCCGTGCCGACGAAGCCGGAGCGCAAGCCTAAGCCCGCAAACGATGCTTGACCGTCGTTGACCTCCGCGCGGGCATACGTTGACCATTCCTGAAACTTCGTGCGCTCAGGGATGTGACCTGCCTTGTCTCGAAAGATGGCGCGATGTTCAGGCGAGCGGATAATGTTTTGCACGACGCGGGAGAAACGCGCCGAGTGCATGATGTTGTATGTCGCTAACCTGAAACGGTGCGTCGGGTCTTGCCCGAATATCCACGCGGGTTGGCACTGGCTGATGATGATTGACTTTCCGGCTTGCGGGAAGGCGGCGATAGCGACGCGCTTGCCGGGTGTGCGAAACGCATCTTCAAGGCGGGCGCATAAATCAATCTGCCAAGCGTCGAGGGTAATACGTTTTACTCGTTCAACGTATTCGGCAAGTGTGAGACGGACAGGTTCCGAGGGGGCGACCGGCAATTTGCTACGATGCGCGGCTTCGAGTGCTTCGAGTCGCACCAGTCTCTGTTTTGGGTTCATGTTGCAGCTCTTCCAATCGCTTTATTCGTTCATTCGTGTCGCTCACTTCCAGAGCGGTAAAACTCTGGTCGAGAATCGTCTTTGCCGCCGAGACGCGCGCCGATGCGGGCGCGGCGGAATCTCCGGCGACTTCCAAAAGCACACCGACAGCGACGGCGCATCCGGCTTGGAGTTTGGCGATTGCCGTTTCAATAACTTGGCGGCGCGATGCCCGAAAAGCGTCTTGAAAAACTTCGAGCTGCATCATTCTCCAGAGCGTGGTTTTGTTTATTCCGACACTCTCTGCGGCGGCTTCAAGCGTGCCGTGTTCGAGCAACGCTACTAACGCGCGTTCCTGTTTCATCGTCAGGGAATTTCCGTCAGATGATTGCTTTTCAGTGCGTTTGGTTGCAGAGACTTTCATTTACTGCCGCATCTCCCGTCGAATCGCCGCTTGCGTCGCTTTTATCATTTCCTTCTGTTCGGCTTCACCTGCCCGCTTGAAATCTTCCGAGCGTACAAGCCCCGACAACTCCCGTTCGATTTCAGTTTTCGCTTCACGCTCACGCGCCTGTTTGGAAGCGGACGTGCGATGTCGGAATAATCTATGTCAGTTGGAGTGTCCGAAGATTCATCAAGCATAAGCTAATCCTGAATAATCGTGTAACCTTTGTCGGTTAAGTCTTTGATTACATCTCCGGCGTAGGCATTTAGAGACTTCGCTTTCTGAACCACGTCCTCGTTCGTCACGAACTTGCCCGCGCCCGGATACTTGATGCTGAACTGCTCCTTGTCCATGCTTATACGGTCGCGCTGAATCTGGTTGCTGGTCGCGGCAATCCTCTCGCGGCTGCCGACAAGGATATTCGCGACTTCCTTGCGGGCTTTGCGGTCGCGCTCTTTCTCTTCCGCCGACATCTGCTCTTTGGTGCTGGTTTTGAGCGGTTTCCCGTCTGCGCCTAATGGTGCAGAAGATGTCGCCGCGCCGGTCTTCTGATTGATTGCGACGACGTTGTATTCACCGTTGCGCGGGTCCAGCACGAGTTCAACCTTCTGGTCGCGGCGTTTAGAATAGACCGGAAGTTTTGCTGCCCTCATCGCTTCGACAGTATCGGCGTTGGCAGGGTCGGTGACATCAAACTCATCCGCTTTGTTGAATATGGACGCGAGTACACGCTGCTGCGTCGCTAATGCTTTGTTGTCCTCCCCTAATTGCTTGCGACGTTGTTCTTCGCTTCGGTACTCCGGCATTAATCCGGTGTTTTTGGCTTGTGCTTCTTTGAGTTTCTTGTTTGTTGCTTGTTCGTCCATCGCGCTCTCGATGCCATACCCTTGCCGTGCGGCGGCGAGTTCAGCTTGTCGCCGCAACCCTTCGTCGGTCTTCGGCTTGAATATCCCGCCCAAGAACCCGCCGAGTGCCGCGCCGATGGTCGGCGCAAGGTCGTCGCGTCCCGATGCAAGCGTGCGCTGTGCTTGATTGCCCGCAGCGTTCAAGGCGACATTGCCGCCGGACCTAAGCCTTCCGTTTTCATCTTCGATTGGCGTGTTATAAACGGCGCGTAATCGGTTTTGAGCGCGCTCAAGTCCCGACATCGGATTATCTTCACCGCGCACGCCCGTGACGATGCGCTCGCGTGTGGCGAGTGCGGGGTCAACGGTTGTCGGGTCAACCACGCCGGGACGGTACACGGGCATTTCGCGTGTGGGCGGCGGCGGTGCGGCAAAGGCTTCCGGCGAAGCGGTCAAGATTGGCGGACGATAGACGGGCATTTCGCGCGACACAGGGTTAAGCGGTGCGGCGACGGCGAAGGCTTCCGGTGATGTGGTTAGCACAGGCGGACGATAAACCGCCATCTCGCGTGTGGGCGGCGCGACGACGGGCATCTCTCGCGTGGTCGGCGGTGGTGTGGCAAAGGCTTCGGGCGAAGCGGTCAGTACCGGCGGACGATACACGGGCATTTCGCGCGCGACAGGAACAGGCACGACGACGGGCGGCGGCGGCGGCGGTGGCTGTGGGTTGTAGCGTGGGCGGCGGCGCGTGTTTAGTGGGTTTTGCATGTTCAAGGTTTCCTTCCATTCGCACTACATTTAACTGCTCGTTAGAACCGCCTTGGCGATTTCGTTTTGGTTCGCATCTGTGCGGGCAGCGCGGCAGGTCATTCGTGCTGCACCTCCGCGACGACGGTGCGTTTTTTGGCAAGCCAAGCGTAAAAATGCCCGTGTTCGTTCCACGCGGCTCTGTCTGCTTGTCTCGCCGTCATACCTTGGGTTCGGACCAACTCATCTGCGCGCGTGGCTATCGAAGCCTCGAAATAACGATATGCGGCATCTTCCGTCTCAAGTGGAGGCGAAGCTGTGAAGGTTGGCGGGGATGTTGAAAGTTCGTCAGGCTCTAACGGCAAGCTATTCGCTTCGTCTTGGATTGCCGCGCGTTCGGCGGCGATAATCGCAAGGTCGTCATCGTCAAGGTCGTCATCGTCAAGGTCGTTATCGTCGAGTTCATACGTCAGTTCGTCTCTCGGCTCATCGGGAAACGCGAAGATGTTGTCCGCGAAGCTATCAACATCTTCGGGTGAATCAGTGTCCGGTTCGTCAATCGGTTGTTCACGTCGCAACCTGCTCTCAAGGCTCGCCCAAGCGTCATCCATCGGTTCGTCCGGCGGCGTTGAGGCTGTCCACACTTCTTCTTCTTTATTGAGGACAGGCTGAGAGGCGGGGGGCTGGTGGACATTTTGTCCAGTAGGGGGGTCAACTCCTTTAGTTACAAAGGCTTGCCGTAAGTCGCCGGAAATCAGCGCATCTTCAATGTCGGCTGAGAGTTCGTCAAGATGAAGACTTTGCACTACCGCCGAGTCTTTGATTTTGCGTGTCTGGTCGCCAAGTCGTTTGGCGAGCGAGATGATTGTTTGACGGATTTTCCGCGCCTCGGCTTCCGGTGACAGAGTTTGCTTTTTGCGTTTCTTGGCAGCGAGCGGAGCATCGTCAATGTCGTTGAAGACTTCGCGCGCCGCTTCGCGCATCGCGGCGAACTGGTCGCGCTTCCACAGCGGCGACGTGCGCGCCCGCTCCACCGTCTGCGCCGCTTGCTTGCCAACCAAGAACTCGTAAAGCGTTGTCGCGTGTTTGCCTTGTGTGCGGTCGAACTCGCCTTCTTCAACGTGAATAATGGAGAAGTTGATTGACTGCTCTTGCTTGAGATACTCCTTGCGTTGCCGCTGCACGGTCTTAGGCGTGCAGTTCATCAACTCGGCAAGGCGTTCGTCGGTAATCGCCATGCGCTTCCCCGTACCGCTCGCGTCGCGCTCAATCGCACCGGCGACGGCGCGCACGAACGAACGCGGAGCTTCGTTAAAGCCTGCCAGTGTCATCAACCAATCGAGCGCGCACGTAAAAGCGCATCCGTCGGCTTCGAGATTGTCGGAGCGAAACGGAATGATGTTGCGAATGGATTCGTCGTGGTTGACGGCGAACTGCGGGCGATGCTCGTCAAACTTGCGCTTGAAGTCGCGGGCGGAGAAATCAACAAATTTCGCTTTCGGTCGTTCCTTAGCTGCGGTGCTCATGCTGCCCTCCGTTCTGCGTGCAAAAGGTGCAGCAAGTAATCATCAATTCCTTTGCCCAGTGCCGCATTCCATGTACGGACTTGCGCGTGAAAGCCCGCCGCGACGACTTGCCGCATCAATCTTTCGAGTGCCGCCCTGACCTGTGGCTTCGTGCGGAAGTCGGCATCGAAAGCGACGTGGCACGTCTTGATGTTCGGGAATTGTTGTTTGAGGTTGGCGGCGAAGTCATCGCCGAACGTCGAAACACCGGCGGCGGCGATCACCGGCGCGTCGAGAAGATGTGAAGCAACATCCGCTTTCAAAGAACCTTCGGTCAGTGTTACTTCATCCGTGCTTTTCAGCATGTGCGCCCGCGCGTAGTGCACCGGCGCACCGGATGATGCGCCGCCCTCACGTCCGGCACTGCTGAACCAAATGTAGCGCGGCTCGCCTTCGTCGCGTCTGACTTGCATCCCGCGAAGGCGACCATCCATGCCGCGCACGGGAACGAAGAACCCGATGCCGCAATCAACCATGCGCCACTGCCCATGGCTGAGATAGAAGCCCGGCACGCCGCGCAGATCGTGGTCACGGGCAAGCGCGCGGGCGGCGTTCGTGCCGTACATGACAGTCGGCACACTCGCGTAACCGTTGATGCCGATGTTCAGGTCGTCGAGACCGCGCGCGCGGAGTTGCTTCCGGTGCTGTTCGCTCAACACGAGATGAGCGCGTAGCAGGTCGGCATAGACGGCAACGATGCGCTCATCGTCGGCGCGCGGCGCGGTTGGCTTTGGTGTCTTGAGTGTCGCCGGTTGTGGCTTCGGATGGACGAGCGCGGGCGAGTCATCGAAGCGCAAGATGTGAATCCACGCTTGACCATCGCGTGTTCGTCGGTCTGACGGTTCCTTAGTGCAGATTGCTAATGCACCGTCGGCGGAGACCGAGCAGAAGTGGTCGCGGTTGCAAATTGGGCAACGATTCCGGCGAGTGCATCGGACAAGCGGCGAACAATTGAATGCTTGCGGCGGGAACCGTCTGCGGTTATTATTCATCGGGGTTCAATCCTTCTTCTGTCCTTTGCTTCGTCGGCGTGGGGACAGATAGTTGAAAAAAGTCAGTGAGAATGCCCCGCGTCGAGCGCAAATTCGACGCGGGGCATTCTCGTTTCACGCTGCCTCCGTCGCTGCTACACGGCGGGTGCGTTCGATGAAACGGTTAACGTCTTCTTGCGAATACACGACGCGCCCGGATCGCTCTTTACCGAGGCGATGAAAGCTGATTTCTTGGCGGGTACGTAGGACTCGAAGCGTGGAAGGATTGACGCGCAGCAATTGCGCGACTTCCTTCTCGGTCAGGAAAGTCTGATTGGAATGCACTGACATAACGCTGAATCTCCTTATGAGAGTCTTGCGTTACAAGCGGGTAGGCTTTTAAGATGCAGCACGAGGGTCAAGCCCTCGGCAAAAAGCTGTGTTCTCGTAACGCGGTTTTGTTGTTGTGTAAACGCGGCGACGATCTTGGCGGGTCACGCCGCGTTTACAATTATTTGAAGTTTTCTGTTTCTTACTCACATCGGCAGTAAATCACACCTTCTGAACGGCTATCCATAAGAATTAAATGAATATCCTAAAAAAGCCCTTGAGCGGCTATTCATGTATCGCCATGAATAGCCGCTCAAGGGCTTTTGGTTGAAATATGCTTTTTGCCTCTTTGATAGGCGGCTCTCAAAGTGCTGTAACTTGTAGTGGGTATGTTTAGGTTGTGCGCGGCGTGGAAGAAAGTAAAGGCTTGCGGCTGATATTCGCGCGGAGCGTTCCTTCCAAAAAATTCTTTTCGCTTAGTGAAAGCATCCCGCAAAAGATGATGAGATATGCTGTCTGATACGTCCTTGTTTGCTAATAGCATATCTAAACAAATATTGCGGTAACGTTCGCCCTCCATAAAATCAATCACATACTTCCAAATCGGCTTGTCGTCATATATAGGCAAGCTATCAACAGCTTTTGCGAACCGAATGTCAGCCTCCCGATCCCAAGTAAAATCAGGATTGCGAGTATTACCACCCGGTTTTACTCCAATCTTAAGACCCTCTTCTGTAAAAGCTTTGGCAATATTTCTAATGGCTTTTTGTACATTCGTTGAGGAGTAAAGTGTCCCGGTTTTGTTCGCCAAGTCTTGTGCCCAAGCGTCTATGCCTCTATTGATTATTATTCCCATAAACGGTGTATAGCCATTTACCAGTTCTTCGATGACATGAAGTGTCGCTTGCTCCACGATATGAAGAAATCTTGCTGCACTTTTGATTGACATAGTATGCAGATGTACGGGTAGGTGCTGCTCCACAAATGCATCAATGTCTTCATCTGATTTAACTTCGTGCGGCATCCTTACGGGTGGCAGATGTGTGAGGGCTGTAATGGTTATGAATTTTGAATCATCCGGTATCAATTCTATAAGCTCTCGGGCAACCACTGTTCCTATTGCAACGCTGTCAAAGCTTACCTCGCATAAACTAATGCCTGACTCATTCCAGTAAAAGCTTTGATTCCAGTTGCATAGATTGAAAGAAACTTGCCCCAGAACTGATTTAATCCAAAGGGTGAAAACGGCTTTCTCGTCTTGAATCTGTGCCATTGCTGCCATGTAAGACCTTCCTATTGGTCAATCCCCTGAAAAGGTTTCGGCTCGCCGCATCGCTCAAGGATTGCGACTTGTCCCCGCGTTCATGAGGCGCGAGTAAGGCGAGCCGAGTGTCGAGATTGTACGCTGATCCGTTACGCTATCAACCGCTTCAAACGCAGCGCGGTCGCGCTCCGGCTTGCTGTTCCCTGCCGCTATTGATTCTCATTCATGCCACACCCCACACGCGATCCAGCAGTCGGTCGCTCTTACCCGCTTCACGCAACGCGCGTTTAATTTCATCCTGTTTGTAGGCGACGACTTCGGCGCGAATCAGAAAGATGCGCCGCCGCTTTCCCGTGCCGCGTCGAAGCTTTACAAGTCTTTCGGTTCCCGCCTTGCCTTTTCGCACCGTGTCAATGTGCC
>MWWI01000061.1_pt1 | contig 23051 bp, 27 predicted proteins | sample 1047321 | NCBI WGS metagenome assembly MWWI01 (sample SAMN06349966, study PRJNA376086) | soil metagenome | isolation source: FI-1 sample Antarctic (ecotone) soil | place: Antarctica | reverse complement strand
TGCGACGTATCGGAGTACTCCCCGCTCAGCCAATCGAAAAAGCCACGCAATATATCGGCGGGCTGGGCAGCGCGGCGCCAATCGCTCCGCTCGCCATCGGCAGGCTCGAAGTTCACCGAATAGTTAACGGGCGAACCCATCTCGCGCCATTCGGCGGCGGTGATAAATCCGGCCTGGTGTGCGGCTTCTCGATCCTCTTGCTCGAAGCGCGCGACGTGTGTGGCGTGTTGTGTTGCGGTCGTTCCTATCTCTTTTAACATTGTGTCTCCTTTGCCCGTTGCGGGCGGTTTAACGGCCATATAAGCGACTTTGGCGGGCGTCGGGCGCCTGATATTCACAAGCGCCCGACGCGCGCCTACAAACGGCTTCTACCAGAACAAGCGCCCCGTCTTAATCGCTTGCGCGGCGCCCTGCCATTCGGCGCCCGTCACTTCATTGCGCGAAGCCAGGCGGCGCCCGACAAAGACGCCCAGCGCGCCGCGCACTCTATCGCGTGAAGCGCCCGACGTATCCAAACCGGCATCGCGCGCCACTGCGAAGAAAGTTTTGATGCTGGCATAATGAGCGCACCGAACTTTCGCCGGCTTGACGGCGGGCGCTTGCGCCACAACCGGCGCGGCGTCCGGCTCCATCATGGCGAAAAAGGCATTTTCGGCGGCGCGATTGACGGCCACGAAAACCGACTCCGAAGCGTAAAACTCAACCCAGTGCAATCCGCCGCTTGTGTGCGTTTCGACTTCGAGACCGGCGGCGCGTGCGGCTTGCGCCAGGCATTGCGCGTGCGTGCGATTGCTCAACTCGCAATGCTGAATCGTTCCGAACTTGGTGACTTCGCTTGTGACTGTGATCATGTTTCGCTCCCTTGTATTGAACTACTCTTAAGGTTAACCTATTGAGTAAGAGAGTGCAAGGGGGTTGTGGAAGTTATTTTTCACTTTGGGTAAACTGATTCGGTAAGCCTAAAAACGAGGTGACGCGATGAAACGAAAACTTGCCGAATGTTTGAAGTGCGGCCATATCTGGTTGCCGCGCGAAGCGACAGACAAGCCGCGGATCTGCCCAAAGTGTAAAAGCGCCCGTTGGGATGTTGGCCCGGTGCCGGTCCAACCGACGAAAGGACAAGACGCTTTGAAAGTAGCGGCCAAATAATCGCCGCACACAAAGTACTTTGAAGGAAGGTGTGAAATGAGTTTGTTACTGGAGTTGTCGCCGGAACTGGAAACTCGACTTAAGGCGGTTGCCGCCGCGAGCGAACAAACGCCGGCGCAATGGCTGCTTGACCTGGCGGCTTGCGAACTGGCGCAACGTGAAGCCGAAGATGCCGAAGATTTGGCGGCTTTGCGCGGGCGGCGCGCCAATCCCGACCCGCGCCCGAATCGCACGCTGGCGCGCTTGCAGGAGCGCCACGCGGAAATCCGCGCTCTGGCATCGGCATCACCGGAAGCTCGCGCGGCGGCGTTGCGCGCCAGTGCGGACGCGGCGACGGCGTTTTATGGCACCGATGAAGGACGCGCGGAATTGGCGGACTGGCGCGCGCTCGATGGCGAAGATTTTCACGGCTTTGAAGATGAAGCCGGCCAAACCGCAAGCGTCGAAGCGGAGCGGCGCGCGGCATGAATCCGCAACGCGGCGAAATCTGGCGCGTGCAACTTGACCCCGTGCGCGGCTCCGAGCAAGCCAAAACGCGCCCCGTCGTGGTGATGAGCGGAGCGGGCATCGGGCGGCCTTCGATGCGCGTTTGCGTGCCGATCATGCACTGGCAGCCGGTTCATGGCTCGATGCTGTGGTGCGTCCCGCTCGCGCCGTCTGCGGCCAACAATTTAACCAAAGACAGCAGCGCCGATGCGTCGCAGATTCGCGCGCTCGACCTGGTGCGCTTCATTGAGCGGCTGGGCGCGCTCGATACTTACGAAACGGGCACCGTCGCGGCGGCTGTGGCGCTGTGCGTCGGCTACGCGCCGGACGCTTCATTATGAGCGAACAAAGTACTTTGTAGGGTCGCCGCCAAGCTCCGCCACCTTACGACGGCGAGGCTCAAGTGGCGTGGCGAGGCTTCTTTTCAAAAGCGCGATTATGAATAAAACCGAAGCGGCAAAGTATTTGGAAATCGGCGTGCGAAGTTTGGAGCGTTACACGTCCGACAAGCGCATCACGCCGGCACGGGTAAAGGTGAAAACCGGCTTCGCGCTCGACTATGCGCCCGAAGATTTAGACCGGCTCAAAGCGGAACTCGAAGCCGATGAAGCAGCGCCGCCAACGGTCGCCGCCAGTCCCGCCACAGCGTTGGCGAATGTCCCGCGCCAATCGCGTGCAATCGTTGCCACCGGCACACAAAGTACTTTGCGGCGCGCTATTGTTTCGCCCGAATGGAAATTGCTTTTGACGCTCGATGAAGCCCAGGCGTTGACCGGCCTTAGTCGAAGTACCTTGCGCGGCGCGATTGATGAAGGCAGTTTGAAGGCGGCGCAGATTGGCCGCGCCTGGCGCATCCGGCGCGGCGACTTGGAGAAGTACCTTGCGAAGTTATTTTGAAGTGTCGCCAGGCGTCGCCGCCAGGCATCGACAAAGTACTTTGTCGAGCGCGCCAAAAGAAGCCGATAGCGGCGATTTAAGCGCGCAAAGTACCTTGTCCGGCACTAACACCGGCGCGACGCCAAACGCGCCGCAAACGGGCTACAAGCGCGAAGTCCGGCCATTCTGGAAAGTGTTTTTAGGGATACGGTAATGAGCGAGCAAAGTTTGAACATCTTCACCATGCCATTAACGCGGTTCGTGTCGTGTTATTTGCATGATGCCGCCGCATTTGAACGCATGGCGACAAAGGCGTTTGCGAACGGAAAAGATGTACAGTGGAGCGAAGTCCATTGGCGAAGCCCATTGTACGATCTTAATCAAGTCTTTTCTGATTTTTGGCACGCCGGGCGCGTGATTGAAAAACATCAGAGATTTTCGCAGCTATGCACTCCGGTTCAATTCTATGCTTTTAGTCTGGCCGCCGAACGGCATTGCGAAATTAGCGATAAGTTTTATTCGGCACTTTATGAACAGGCTGCACTCGCATATCTGGCATTGCATCGCAACATGACAGAGAACGAGTTAGATGAACGACAACTCAATGAGACAACCGCCGTGCTAACAATCGGCGGCACGCCGATTTTCGAGATTTACAATAGTTGGATGTGGCTTAATGGATGGGCTGACGATATGGGACGGCGGCGTGAGTATATTTTTCAACGTGGGGACGATGCACAGCGAATCGCGGCGCTCGAAGCAGAAAATCAAAAGTTGCGCTCTGAAAATGGCCGCCGAATCAGCGACCAGAAAAAGCAGCGCCGGCGCATTGCAACGCAATCATGAGAACTGCTAAAATGAAGCACGGGAACCCGCGCGAAGAGATTTGCGCGCTGCCTTGCCCAGTCAACATGACGAAAGAAGGCACGAGGCCGGAAGGCTTCGAGTGTTATAACGCGGAATCACTCACCCGCATCGCACACCCTTTATTGAATAAAGGAGATTGCAAGTTTTCGCACGAGAACTTGTCCTACTCTTTTGTTTTGAAGCGTGCGCGATGCGGGTTTTTTGTTTTTTGTCGCAATTGCCACGGCCCGCCATAAAGATTACAGACGCAGATACAGACGTAAAGCAGGGGCAAAATTAAATATCGCGCCGGCGCGCTTGGCCCCAAAAAGAAAGCGCGCCACCCTTGGCCGGGTAGCGCGCACTGGAGAAACTTTCTATGTCAAATTTTTACACACCCCCGGCCGGCGCGCAAGTGCAAAAAGGCACAAGCGCACAACCCGCCTTCAATCGCACGGCGCCCGAACCGCAACGCGATAACGGCCACGCTGCCAACAACGGCACCGCGCCGACCGCTTACCCCGTCGCATTTTTCAATCACAAGCAAGACACGACGCCGCGCCCGCAATCGCTGACGTGGCGCGAGTTGTGCGAACTTTTGACAACCCACAGCGAACGCCAAAGCAAAGACGGCGCGCTTTGGTCTCCGACGCTTTACAAGCCCGACACAACGCGCAGCAAAGCCAACGTGCAAGCCGTTTCGTGTTTCGCCGCCGACTTCGATGACGGCTCCGACATGGAAGCGACGTGCGCGCCGTGGCGCGCACGCGGCCTGGCCTTCATCGTTCATTCGACATATTCCCACACGCCCGATTTTCCGAAATGGCGCGCGATATTCCCGCTCGCCGCGCCGGTAGATGCCGCTCAATGGCCGGACGTGTGGGAGCGCCTGACGCGCGCGCTGGGCGGCTCGCGCAACGATAAAAGCTGCAAAGACGCCTCACGCATTTTCTATCTGCCGAGCTGCGCGCCCGCACAGTTAGAACACGCTTTTTCTTTTGTCCATGATGGCGCGCCGTTGGACGTGGCGCAATTCCCCGCAACTAAAGCCGCCAAAGCGCCCGCCGCGCCGCCGGCGCATCTTAACGGTACAAATCGCATCCATGATCGCTATGTCGCCGGCGCGCTGAAAAAAGAACTCGACATTTTACGCGCCGCGCCTCAAGGCGACCGCAACAACCAACTCAACAAAAGCGCGCACGCGCTGGGGCAATTCATCGGCGCCGGCGCGCTTGACCGCGCCACTATTGAAGCGCACTTAGCGCACGAGGCGCTTGCGCTGGGCTTGCCGATGAGTGAGGCGAACCGCACCATTCGCAGCGGCATCGAAGCCGGCGAACGGGAACCGCGCCAGTTGCCGGAACCGCGCATTGCTCGACTTCTCGCAAAGTCGAAACCGATCCGCGAAGTGACGGCGCAAGAAATACCCGCGCCGTCTTTGTCCGACGACAAAGGCAATCCCGAATATGATCCGGCGCAATTGCGCGAGCTTTTGCATCCATCCTGGCCCGTTCAAAATCTGGCGACGCACGCCGCGCACGCGCAACGCATCCGCGACCACATCGGCGACGATCTTTGCTACAGCCCTAATCTTGGCTGGCTTGTCTATAACGGGCGCTTCTGGCAGCGCGACGATAAACACGCCACCAAAGCGAGCGCCCGCGTCGCAAAGCTCACACAAGCCGTGCGAGACGAAGCCGCGACGCTTTACGGCTTTGCGGCGACATTGGCGAAAGTCGGGCGCGAAAGCGACGTAAAGGCCATGAGCAAAGCCGCCACCGCGCTTTTAAGACACACAAAGCAAGTCGAAAGCAAAGCGTTCATCGAAGGCGCGTTGCACCTTGCCGCCGGTTTATTGGCCGTCGAAACAGAGCAATTCGATCAAAAGCCCTGGCTTATCGGTTTTCAAAACGGGACGTGGGATAAAGGCGTTTGGCGCGAGCATCGGCGCGAAGATTTTCTCTTACACCTTTCGCCGGTTCATCTCGACTTTGAAGCCGACCGCCGCGAATGGCTGGCAACGCTCGACCGCATCACCGGCGGCGATTGTGACTTTGCGAAAATGGCGCAAGACGTGGCCGGCTACATCCTTTCCGCCGCATCGCATTTGCGTTTGCTGCCCTTCTTCTATGGGCCAAAGGGCACCGGCAAGAGTACTTTCGCTGAGCTTTTGCAAACCGTTTTAGGGCATATGGCCGCCACCATTGACCCGAAAAAGTTACAGGACAACGCCGCGCGCGAGCGTTTGGGCGCGGACTTGTGGAACCGCCGTTTAGCAGTTTGCAGCGAAGCCGGAAGCCAGCGGCTCGAAGCCGAATTACTCAAAACCCTTTCCGGCGGCGACCAGTTGGCGGTGCGTTTTCTTTTTCGGGAAGCGTTCACCGCGCCGCCGCGCCATGTGCTTTTGATGGTGACAAACGACCCGCCGAAAATGGACGCTTACGACGCCGCTTTGAAAGACCGCGTTATCACGTTGCCGTTTAATCACCCGCTCGACAACGGCGCGCCGCTCGAATTGACCGGCGGAAAACGCATCGAAGCCGTGCGACAAGACCACGAATCGCCATTGGTGCGCGGCTTCGCGGCGTGGGCGATGGAAGGTTTAGCGCGTGTCTGGGAAAACCAAGAGATTCATCGCGCCGCGTGCGCTGCAACCGCAACCGCGCAATTTTGGGCGGATACCGATCAACTCACGCCGTTCTGGGAAAGCATCGAAGAAACCGAACTTTTAGACGGCATCGGAAAAACCGAACTCCGCAAGCAATATGAGGAATGGTGCGACAACGAAGGCGTACACAAAAACGCGCGATTAAATCGCCCCGCTTGGGTTAAGGCGTGCAATTCTCGCGGCCTTATTGACCAGAAGCGCACCGGCGGGAAAAGATTCTGGGCTTTAATCCCTGAAATAGTGGCACAAGTGGCACAACTACATACTGTTTCAAAAGATACGCGCGAAGCTAATAAAGTGCCTTGTATACAATTTGAAAACATACCGAGTTGTGCCACTTGTGCCACTAATGACGCCGAAACCGCCGCCGCCGTGGAGTACGAATTATGAGTGCCGCCGCGCTTTTGGGGCGCTTAACGGCTCAGGGCGTGGCGCTTGAACGCGACGGCGACCGCTTGAAAATCCGTGCGGCGCGTCCGCTCAAAGCCAAAGTACTTTGCGAGCTGCGCGAACGCAAAGCCGAAATCCTGGTGCTACTCGAAAGCGACGCGCCCGACAGCGGCACACAAAGTACTTTGCATGGCGAACCGCAAAAAACCGGTACGGCCGCACAAAGTACTTTGCATACGCCCGACAGCGAAACCGCAAGCGAAGCGGGGAAAAGCGTTTCGGCCGCACAACTGCCCGATCTCGAAAAGTGCGCCGATGGATTATTGAGACGTGACGGATTCATCATGCCGACGCGCGCGACGATGCCGGCCTATACAAAGTACTTTGCGGCGCGCTCAGGTGCAGCATTTGCCGCACCTGATTTGTCAGAGATTCAACAAAGTACTTTGTTGAAGTCGGCGGATAATTGTCGCGCCCGTTGGGAGCGGGCGCTGGCGCGTGGCGACCATGCAAAAGCCGCACAATGGCGAGAAGTCTATGAGTCGCACTTAGCCGCGCTCATGGCCGAGAATGAAGCGCAAGGTACTTTGTCGCGGGGTGATTCCTGATGGCTAACGCTACTAATCAAATTGAAGTGCCGGCGCGGATATTGAATCGCCTGGAATCCGCCGTTTGTAAGTCGTTGGAAAGTGTGCCGATTGCCGAGCGCCTGGAGCTTGCGGAGTGCCTGGCCCGTGATATTGTGCGCTTGCAATCGTGTGCAGAGGAAGCGCGCTTCTTACGAATGGCCGGACAAAGCGACGATCACATCTGGAAAAAGTATCTTGGAGGTGATTAAATGGCCGCGAAAAAATGCGACGCGACGCGCTTGGAAAATCTTTTAGCAGCGCCAGACAGCCCAGCGCTGGCCCAGGCGCGGGCGGCTTTAACCGAAGCGCGCGAGACGTTAGACAACCGTCGCCAGGCACTCCGCGACCTGCCGGCATCCGACGCGCGACGCGCTATGTACTCGGCTCGCGTGGAAAGTGCGGAAAGCGAAGAGCGGGCCGCGTTAGTCGAAGTGTTGCGGCTCAGGCAAGACGTGCTATCAGAGCACATTTATATGTGTCGCACTCGCTATGATTTGGCGTTGAAGGATGCGAAAGAAACCGGCGAACGATTGGCCGCGCTCATGAACCAGGGCGGCGCGATTAGCTGCTAATAAGTTTCACGATATTTAGACAAAGTACTTTGCTATGGACATGATGTTTCTCGGATTAGCGCCGGCCAGTCCCGATGATATTGCGCTCGTGCAACAACATCGGGACTTGGTAAGCCTCGCTGATTATCAGGCGCGCGACGTGCCAACGCCGGAAGCCGCACGCATTTATAAACATCTTCTCGCCACCGGCAAAGCCCCCGGCGCGGCGGTGGTGTACCGACTTGTTGAATGTGCCGTGCAGCGTCTCCAGTTCGTGCATAAAAAGCCGGTGGCGCATTTCGATGATGGCGACTTGAAAGAATCACTGGCCGGCGTTTTCGAGGAATGGCGCTTGTTTAATCTGGCGAAGTGGATTCGCCGCGGCGAGCCGCGCGAGCTGCCCGAATCGTTGAGCCTCGCGCTCAATGAGGGCGCTGATTTCATCGGTACGGTGCCGATTTGGGCGACGAAAACGCAGCATTACGAATTGAATTAAAGGACTCCTATGAGCGACGAAACATTTACAACTCAGACCGCAACAACCGAAACAACCGCCGCCGCGACGGTGCCGATAACGGCAGCGCGCAAACGCTTAAACGGTATTCTCGAAACCGCGCGCCGCGCCGGCATCAAGCCCGCCGAATCGATTGAGTGCGATGGCACAAAGTACTTTGTCCGTCGCCTGAGTTATCCAGAAACATCTTGGATTCAGCTCACCGCATTGCGTGGGCAACGCTTGCTCGACTTGACCGGCGACGCCGAAGATTTAAGGGCTTTCTCAGTAGCAACTCTTTACATGGCGATTCGCACCGACGAAGGCGCCCAGCATCGCACGTTTGAAAGCCTGAGCGAGGCCGCCGCGCTTGTGGATTGCGATGAAAACGAAGCGTTTTCGCTCGTTGAAGCGCTTGTGAATAAAGCGCTCGACATGAACCCTGAACTTCTTCCGATGGGCTTCATCCGTGCCGACTTGCCCGCCGCGCCGCCAATGCCCGCCAGCGTCGCCACAGCGGGCGAAACAGGCACGACCAAGACAAAGCCGCGCAAGCCCGAAACAGACGCCCAAAACGCCGTTACAGCGGCCTAAAAAAGGACAATCACGATCATGGCACTATCAGCACTCGCATTAAGAATCACAGCGCGCGACGAAGGCGCGACACAAACACTTAACCGCGTTGGCGACGCGGGCAAAAAACTCGGCACCGACGTAAAGACCGGCGCCGATAAAGCCAAAAGCGAGCTGCGCGGCGTGGGCGACAGCGCGGCGCGCATGGGGCAGGAAGTCGCGAAGTCGGGCGACGCCGGCGCCAGAGGCTTAAACGCACTCAAAGACGGATTTAAGGGCGTTGGCAGCGACGCCAAAGCCGCTGAAAGCAGCGTGGGCGGATTAGTCGGCAGTCTCGCCAAAATCGCCGGCGTGAACATCGGCGCGGCAGCCTTGCGCTCTGTGTCAAACAACTTGATTCAAGCCGGTCTTGAAGCCGACACGCTCGGTAGCAAGTTGTCAACGATGCTCAACAAAAATGAAATGGGCGCCGCGATTGGCGATGTCCAGAAATTGGGCAAAGAGCTTTCAGTGGTTACCGGCGTGGATGATGATGAAATCGCCAAAAACATCGCCAGCGCCGTCACCAAAGGACGCCTGGGCGGTTTGGTTGAATATGGAATTATCGTTGATGAAGCGGGAAAGAAATCCATCGAAGCCGCGAAAGGCGTCTCCGAACTGGCAGGGCGTCAGGAAACCCTGCGCCAAGTGATGAGGGCCGGTGCGGAAGCGGTTGGAGAAATGCGCGCGGCCTCAAGCGATGCGGCGCTTGGCATCGGTGAGTTTGACGTGGCGTTCGGAGACGCTCAGGAAAACGTCGGCATTGGCGCCGCTGCGATGCGCGCCAAGTGGTTAAGCAATTTCACGCCGATTCTTAAAAGCCTGGGCGAGGGAGACGCCAGCGCGCTGAGGTTCGCCGGCGGATTGTTGGAAACCGGCAACATGGCGGTATCGGCATTGACGCCGCTTTATAGCGTGGTTGAGGGCGTTCTTGCTTACAAAAACGCGACGAATCTTTCCAAGTTGGCGCGCATCGCAGAAACCGGCGCGACCGGCGCGGCAACTATCGCCACGACCGCCAACACAGCCGCGGTCGTGGCCAATGGCAATGCCGCCGCCGCCGCTACTCTCAAGTTTCGCGCGCTCGCGCTCGCCCGTTCGCCGCTGGGCATTGCCGGCGCCGGTATTTTGTTGGGCGGCGCGATTTACAATGCCACGCGCGATGAAGGCGAGGCGGGCGCTGTAGAAGCGGCGGGCAACGCGTGGGCGACCGCCAAAAATGCCGTCGGCATTGATTCTGAATTCACCGAGCAGGATGGCCTCACGCGCACGCAAAAACTCGACAACGCTATCGCCGCCAATCAAGAGCGCATGGCGGCGAAGAAGCAAAAGAAAGAGGAATCGGCGCTCATGGCCGGCCTTCAAACGCCTTCAATGCCGACAACCGGCGCGATGGCGATGGCCGCGTCTCCGCTTGCCGTGTCTCCGACTATGGCGCCGTTGACCGTCGCGCCATCAGTTACAGCGGCCTTGAAAGCCAAAGGCACCAAAGACGGCGAGAAGGTCAAAGCGGCGACTTTTGGGGCCTGGGCGAAGAGTTTGAAAACCGAACTCGACACGCCGCCCAGCGAAGGCAGCGGGCAAGGCGAGGCCAATGTCGCAGGCATGGCAGCGTGGGCGGAAAAACTATTCGACAACATGACCGAAGGCCAGGCGCGCAAGGTTTTCAATGCGATGGCCGCACGCTTTGAGCAGCCGGGCGGCTTCGAGGGCGAGGCGCAAATGGAAGCGGCGAAGCGTGCCTACTGGGAAAAGTTCATGCGCGGCGTCGCCAATCCCGCGCCATTATCGCTCACGCGCTCGCTTGCAAGCGACACCGAAGAAACCGACACCAACCCGCGCGACGTGGCCGCGCAACTCGCGGCCAAGCGTCTCGGCGCCAGTCGTGATTACACGCCAGGCATAACCGGCGGCTCGATGCTGCAAATCGGCGCGGGCAATTATGCCAACGCAAGCGGCTCATTCGTCAACGGCAACGCGGAGTTTATGCGCGCCGGCGTTGCCTCTGCGATGGGCGGCATCGGCACTTATGGCGCCTCCGCTTACGTCAACGGGCGCCGCACTGACCCCAGCGGCGAAACGACGGTGCCGGTTGTCGGGCAAGGCCGGCCAAGCGGCTACAGCGCGGCGGGCAAAAGACTTATTACGTTCGACTTCAAGAGCGTGACGGTAGAGGCCGACCGCGACGATGGCATGATGAGCGCGGCGGAATCGATTCACTGAGACACAAAGTACTTTGTCGGTTTATTTAGACGAAAAAGGAGAAAGAGAACAATGGACATTCAGATTTCAGACGAACAAATCGGCCAGCTCGCCAAAGCAATCGCGCGCGCGCAACTGACCGCCGCAGACGACTACATCGAAGAGGCGACCGCCAACTGGCTGCCCGAACACCGAAACCAGATTAAGGACGTTGGGTACGACGGCCAGACGCAAGCCCAACGCTTCGAGCAATTCCGCGCCGTCAGGCCGCAAGCCGATGGTGCCGTCGTGCGTGCCAATGAAGCGAAGGCCCGCACGACGGCGGTCATCAAAAAAATGAACGAGGACAACGCGGCGCGCGCCGCGGCCTTCGATGAACAGGAAGCGTTACGTTTTAAAGCTGATACCGCTCGTTATGAAGCCGATCTGCACGTCGCCCGCGTCAATGGTAAGCCCGAACCGCAGGCGCCGACGCCGGTTCGCACTTTGGATGAAGTGCAGCGCGAGGGCGCGCGTGCCGCCTATCAGATTTAAGGGCGGCACACAAAGTACTTTGAAGGACGGTGGCGCGGTTGTGCGTGTTGAGGCGCTTAAATCGGCGCTATGGACAAAGTACTTTGTGTGCCGCCCATGCCCCACAGCGGCGCGGGCGCTTTAACCAGAAATGCAGCTAAAAGCGTTTGACTTGAAAACTTGAATCGGGAGCGATATTTCAAAATGACAGCATTAAGAGCAGTGGAAGCCGAAAATAGCAATCACGGCGCGACCGGACACGGCGGCGCGCGTGAAGGCGCGGGACGCAAACCGAAGGCGCTTCGTTATGCGTCGGAACTGGCGGCGGCGGAAGAAAAGATAATGAGCGCGCTGCCGGCTGCGATTGACAGCCTTGTTGATTCGGCAAAGTGTGGCGACGTGGCGGCGGCGAAGTACTTGCTTGACCGTGCGTTTGGCCGCGTCAAAGAGCAAGCCGCACCCGTCGCAGAGGATACCGGCATCCCCTACAGCGCCGCCGATCTGGAACGCGAGGAAGGGAAAAAAGCGTTCCGCGACAGCTTGGATACTTGGTGAGCGTTTGCAACAGAAATGCCGCTGCAAATCGGTTTAGCGCTACAAATGCTGGCGCAAATACCGCCAAAAGCCATTGACTACAAATGCAAGTCAAACCGGCGCGCGATTGAAACGGAGACAAAGTACTTTGCAAGATACGATAATTGGTATTCTATTGAAAATATCTTTGTGTTAAACAAGTTTTAGCGTCCAAACTTATCACGTTTGCGGCGCTTGAGTTACGATAGTTGCGAATCCAAAGCAAAATCGCGAGCCGTGTCAAGTCGGGCACAAGGTACTTTGCGCGGTTTTCAAGTGGGAAATAGTTCCCACTTGAAAGGACACTCCCCGCGCGCGAGGGCTTTGAGATTTCTCACTATGCGTTTTCATAGTGACGGCAGGACACTCCCCGCGCGCGAGGGCTTTGAGTTTCCAAATCTTTGGAAACTGACCGCGTTATTGGACACTCCACGCGCGCGAGGGCTTCGAGTTAGCACTACAAATGCAAGTGCGAAGAAGCCGCGCTTTGAACTCTACACGGGTGCGCTTCAAACTTTACTAATTTAGTTTCAGGGAACTCTTTTAGTAAAACTTTGAACTCTACACTGGTGCGCTTCAAACTCGTTCATATCGTCTTGATGTTCAAAAAATCAAGGCCCGCTAACCCTACACTGGTGCGCTACAAACACTTTCGGATTTTTCAGAAAGGCTTCCGAAAAATCCGAAAGTTAATTTTTGAGATGTATTTGTCGTGCTACTCAAATGAAGAAATCGCGGATGGTCTCAAAGTCTCAGAAACGCCGATAAAAGCGGCACTTTCGGACTTTTAGTTCCTTGGAACTGAAAGTCCCGAAGTCAACTTTCAGGACGCCGACTTTCAGACACCGATTTACAACGTCTGGGCCTTTGCCAAAAAGACAAACGAGACAACTCATTTCGGCAACACTGAAATAACGCGCTACACGGCCATTTAAGCCCCGACAAAGTACTTTGTGTCCGTTTCGTCGCGCGACGGCCAAACGCCCGCAGAATAGGCACACACGCAAAAGCGGCCGCACCGTGAAAGGTGCCGCCGCCGTCTGCAAAGTACTTTGTCTATGTCAGCTGATGGAGAAGCCACCGGCGCGGCAAAATACAATGAAATCGCGCAATTGTTCTTTTCTGCCGCCGAACCATTCAAATGGATTTACCGGCGTTTCCAGGCTAACGCCACGCGCACCACTGGGATGTACTGTCGCCTTGTCGCCTAAAACGTCTTGATCGGGAACATCGGGCAGCGCGCGTTCAATAGCATTGGCAAGGTTCCGCGCGTCCTCGTCTGTCACGGATTGGCCCTCATTGTAGAAGTACGCGCCATTCCAAGACGCTTCGTACTCTGCATCATCAACCGGGTTGCAGCCGTCGTCAACGCGCTGGCCATCCCGATTAGTGAGATGCGGCGCCAGTGTGCCCGCTGGCTCCCATCCGTAAACGCCCGCCATCTTCAATAGATGCCCCCACGACGAATTATTGAAACTGATTTCGCCATGCTTTGAACGCAAATCCATCATGTTAATCACACTCCTAAAGTCGCGGCCCGATGCCATATTATGACACCGGGCCAAAGTACTTTGTCTTACTCTTCGCCGTCGCGCGCGTCCGGGCTTGCGACTGCGATCAAGTCGGCATAGGTGAAATTACACAAGCGCCATTTTTCGCCGTCGTATTTGCTTGATTCGAGAAACCGCTCGAACCAACGCAGCGTGACTTCGCTTGTAAAGTCGAAGTCACCACAAAGGTCGCCACCGGTTTCGCCGTCTGCCATCAGCGCGTACAATTCGGCGCGCTCGCTTGCCGTCTCATCGATCCAAAACACGCCCTGCACCCAGCTCGCAAAACCTTCGCACGCCTCTTCATCATAGCCGCGACTGCCAACGGCGAACGGAGCGGCGAACGGCCCAGCATCAAGCCAGGTGGCCACCGTCGGACGGTTGATCCGCACGTTCCGCGCGTGCCTCAGCTCGAGCTGCGACGTATCGGAGTACTCCCCGCTCAACCAATCGAAAAAGCCACGCAGTATATCGACGGGCTGCGCCGCGCGGCGCCAATCGCTCCGCTCGCCATCGGCAGGCTCGAAGTTCACCGAATAGTTAACGGGCGAACCCATCTCGCGCCATTCGTCGGCGGTGATAAATCCGGCCTGGTGCGCGGCTTCGCGATCCTCTTGCTCGAAGCGTGCGACGTACGCGGCGTGTTGCTCTACGGTCGTTCCTATCTCTTTTAACATTGTGTCTCCTTTTGCCCGTTGCGGGCGGTTTAACGGCCATATAAGCGACTTTGGCGGCGTCGGGCGCCTGATACTCGCAAGCGCCCGACGCCGCGTTGCTACTACCAGAACAAGCGCCCCGTCTTAATTGCTTGCGCGGCGCCCGACCATTCCGGCCCCGTCACTTCATTGCGCGAAGCCAGGCGGCGCCCGACAAAGACGCCCAGCGCGCCGCGCACGCGGTCTCGTGACGTGGCGGTCGTATCCAAACCGGCATCGCGCGCCACAGCGAAGAAAGTTTTGATGCTCAAATAATGAGCGCACCGGACTTTGATCGGCTTGACGGCCACCGGCGCGGCCACTGGCACGACCGGCGCGGCGTCCGGCATCATGCGCGCGTGAAACTCATTTTCGGCGGCGCGATTGACGGCCACGAAAACATCTTCGCTCGCGTAAAACTCCACCCAATACAGCCCGGCGCTTGTGTGCGTTTCGACTTCGCAGCCGGCATCTTTGGCGGCTTGCGCCAGACATTGCGCGTGCGTGCGATTGCTCAACTCGCAATGCTGAATCGTTCCGAACTTGGTGACTTCGCTTGCGACTGTGATCATCTTTCGCTCCCTATAAACTTGTTCTATCGGACTTCTATAGGGAATTATAACAGCTTGCGTATAGGATTACAATAGCAAAACAGAATAAATCTTAATTTATTTTTCGATTGAACCTATACGCGCTCTATCGGATTGTGATAGGATAAAGTTATGCAGCATAATGGAGGCTTCAATATGGAACCGACCGCACAAAGACCAGGCACCGGCAAAAAGCCAATCGGCTTGAATCTGAGCGCAGAGGCGCGCCGGCTTATGGTGGAAATCGCCACGAAAAAAGGCGTTTCGCAAACCGGCGTCGTGGAAATGGCGCTCCGCGAAATGGCGGAATCCGAAGGCGTGAAATAATCACCGCACAAAGTACTTTGAAGGACGGTGTGAAATGAGTTTGTTACTGGAGTTGTCGCCGGAACTGGAAAATCGACTTGAGGCGGTTGCCGCCGCGAGCGAACAAACGCCGGCGCAATGGCTGCTTGACCTGGCGGCTGGGGAACTGGCGCAGCGTGAAGCCGAAGATGCCGAAGATTTGGCGACTTTGCGCGCGCGGCGCGCCAATCCCGACCCGCGCCCGAATCGCACGCTGGCGGACTTGCGCGCTCACCTGGAAACGCATTGAGCGAGCGCCCGACTTATTCCGTTGAGTTTGACCCGCGCGCCTGGGATGAAATCATGGCCTTGTCCGAAGCCTTGCAACGCCGCGTTTTCGCCGCCACCGACAAGCTGGAAGTCGAACCGCGACCGGCGGGCGTGGAGAAGATGAAGGGCGAAGCAACAGCAACCCCGCAGCGCACAGTTGCCGACACAACTAAAAGTTTTAGCGATTCAGTATCAGAAAACCAAACCGCTAAAGTCGCCGCTGAACACGCAACCGACTTCGATATTCCGATTTACAACATCTGGAAGTTCAAAGAGAAGTCGAACGAAGTCGCGCATTTCGGCAACACCGAAATCACCATTGTTGACAACCTGCTTTATCTCTACACGCAGCCGTTTGATGTTGTGGTCGATCCGTTCGCCGGTGGCGGAACGACGGCGGGAATCTGCAAGAAGCGTTTTCGGCGCTACTGGGTGAGTGACCGCAAACCGGCACCGGAACACGCGGGGAACATTCGCCAGCATGATTTAACCGATGGCTTGCCGCCGTTGCCGCGATGGAAAGACGTGAAGCTGGTTTACCTTGACCCGCCATATTGGAAGCAGGCGGAAGGCCAATACAGCAACGACGCGACCGACTTAGCCAATATGCCGCTCGAAGATTTTAACGCGGCGCTTTCCGGCCTGATTAAAGACTTCGCCAAGAAACTGGAAAGCGGTGCGCGCATCGCGCTGATTATCCAGCCGACGCAATGGAAATCGCCGGAACGCCAATTCACCGATCATGTAGGCGATATGTTGCGCGCCGTTAATCTGCCGGTCGAAATGCGCGTTTCGTGTCCTTACGAAAGCCAGCAATGCAACGCGCAAATGGTGGAGTGGGCTAAAGCAAATAAAAAGCGATGAGCGAGCAAAGTACTTTGCATGAAACTGCCAATCCCTGAAACCCCGCCGCCGTCGCGCCGCGCTTCGATTGCGCCGTGGCTTTTACTTTTGGCGCTTTTGGCCGGTTGGTGCGCTGGCAACGCCCGAATGTTTCCCGCTTTAGCGGCCTGGCTGCATTTATGAACGAGCAAAGTACTTTGTCCGGCGATTGGCTTTCGGTGTCCGCTTGTGCGGTCGCGCTGGGCATAAGCGAACGCCAGGCGCGGCGCTATGCCGGACGTTTGGCGCCCGATGACCGGCGCGAGGCCGGACATGAGGCCGGACACATGACCGGCGCGCTTGTCCGCTTGTCCGCGATGCAAACGGCACGGCTCGAAGCTAAAGGCCGGACGCCGGACATACAAAGTACTTTGAGGCCGGACGCCACGCCGGACACGGGGCCGGACGTTTCAAGCCAAGAGGCCGGACATGAGGCCGGACACCATGACCGCGACGCGCAAAGTACTTTGTCCGCTCACCAAGCCGAAGAAATTAAGTTTCTTCGCGCCCAGCTCGAAGCGCGCGACCGTGACGCCGCCGAATTGCGGGCCGCGTTGCGCGAAGCCTTGCGCGCGATGCCAAAAGCGATTGAGCAAGGTACTTTGTCGGGCGGCTCGAATCAAGCGCCACAGGCGCCACGGGGGGCGCAAAGTACCTTGTCCGGTGATTATGCGCCGGTGCCGCCAAACGCGCCGCAAACGGGCTACAAACGCGAAGTCCGGCCATTCTGGAAAGTGTTTTTAGGGATACGGTGAAACGATGAGCGAGATTCTTTCGATGAATGGGGCGAAAAACGCTCGGCTTGTAACGAACAGAAAGGGCGAAAGCGTTTGGCGGTGCGGCTGGGGCACACGTGATGGGCGCGGGTGCCAAGAAACTTTTGGTGTCATCGAAATCTATCGCACTCAGGATGGAGAAATAACCTTTCCCCGCATCCGGCTTGCAGATGGCTATGAAGAACGGCCAGAAGGTCACGCCGATGCCGGGACTTACTTCTATACAAATCGACCGGGCAACCGAACATATCGCTCGCAGGGCATTAAAGAGCGGAGCCAAGCCTACAGAGCGGAAACGCAACAAGAATACGACGAGATGATCGGAATTTGCAAGAGACAGTTAGAAGAAGAAGGACTATCAGCAAACCAACGGCAGGAAATCGAAAGCCGATTGCATGCCTTCGAAAGGGCGTGCAGCAGAGACATTCCCAGTTCTCTTGCCTTGAGCACACAAGAGAAGGAGCGGCGCGAACGGCGCGAACATTTTCTTATTAATAATCCTTCGCCCTGGGGGAATGGATTCCCCGGAATTGATGAAGAGACATTACCGAAAAATATTCGTTGCAAAGCATGCAAGCGATTGAGTAGAATAACAACTACGGGAACAATCCCCGCATGACAATTAAATACGCAGGGTTCCAGACCCTTATAAACGTGGCCTCGCCTCTGGCTCAGTGGTTCTTAAATGAAACATTGCGCCGAGGCGGGGTCACGTTTTTTTCGGGTGCCAGGCACCGCCATAAACAAAACCGTAAAGCGTGACGGGACGCGAGCCACCTGCTCACACAAACCAAAAACCACCGATGTGGCAATCGGTGGTAGAGGCGAGCGGCGAAGCTCATATTTTAGAAGGCTGAGAAGGAGCCTCCCTAATGAAGAACAGTTTAGGCGTAACCGCAAACGGCGTCAACACCGGCGCGCACCTCAACGGACACAACGGCACAAACGGCGCCGCTAATGGCCACGTATCGCCTCAGCATCGCGCGGAAAGCGAACCCTACCACGACGCAAGCGCGATGCTTTCCGGCACGCTGGCCCCAGACCACCGCGCCACACTTCAAACCGAAAGCGGACTAAATGCCGCCGCAATCGAAGCGCGCGGTTATTGGACGTGCGAAGGCAGCGACAAAGCCACGCTCAAGTACTTGGGCTTTCCCCAAAATATCGGGCGCAGCCTGATTATTCCGCTTCACGATCATCGCGGCCACAAGGCCGGACACGTCGCGCGCCCCGACATCCCCCAATACGGCAAGTCAAAGTACTTACTCCCTCACAAAGCGGCCCAGGTGCTTGACGTGGCGCCGCTCACGCGCGAACTCATAGACGATCCAAACGCGCCCTTAATTATCACCGAAGGCGCCAAAAAGTCCGACGCGGGCGCATCGCAGGGCTTGCCCGCGATCAATCTTAACGGCGTATTTGGCTATCGCGGCACCAATCACAAAGGCGGCCTCACCAACTTAAACGCTTGGGATGAAATCGCCTTCACCGGCAAAAAGCCCAACGGCGAAAAGTTTGGGCGTCCGCTGTATGTCGCTTACGATTCCGATGTCACAACAAACCCGAAACTTCAAAACGCGCTTGATCGCCTTTGCGCTCTGGCATCGGCGCGCGGCGCGATTGTAAAAGTTGTTTATCTCGAAAGCGGCGCCAACGGTGAAAAAACCGGCCTCGATGATTTTTTCGCACGCGGCGGCACGCGCGAAAAGTTGTTTTCACTGGCGCGTGACTTGGAAAGCGAAACCGAACGCAAGGGACGCAAAAAGGCAGAGAAAACCGCAGCAAAAAGCGCGGCACTCGATGCGCGCGGCGTGCCAAAAATCGAACTTAACGACCGGCAGCTTCACGACGAATTAGAACCGATGGCCAATGCGCTGGCGCAATTCAACGGCAGCGCGCCAACACTCTTTCACGGCACAAACGGGTTAGTCGAATTGGTGCGGACGCCTCAAGGCGAATTGGTGATCGACAGCGTCCGACCGGAGCGATTGCAAGTGCTCGCGGCCAAAAGCGCGGTTTGGTTCACACAAAGCGAACGCGAGGGCATCCGCGAAGTTGAACCGCCGCAAAGCCTTTGCAAGCAATTTCTCGCGTCGCGCGAATTATGGCGCAATATCCCGCCAATCAAAAGGATTCTCACGGCGCCGTTTGTGGGACACGGCGGCAACATCTGCGCATCGCGCGGCTACTATGCAAGCGAGCAGGTTTATCTTTCGTTGCCGGAAAACTTCACGCTCCCCGACACAACGCCCACGCCGGAAAACATCCGCGCCGCCAAAGTGCTTTTAAGCGAGCGGCTTTTAGGTGAAGTCGCTTTTGCCGACCTTGCATCGCGCGCCAACGCTTTGGGATTGATGGTTTTGCCGTTTGTGCGCTCGCTGATTGAATCTCGCCAGAACGGACAAACGCCGTTGCATCTTTTTGACGCGCCAACGCAATCAAGCGGCAAAACCTACGCAGCGACGGTTTGTCTTTCGCCGTTTTGCGAAGTCGCGGCCACGTCCGACAAAGAAAAGCGAGAGGAAAGCGAAAAAGAGGTTTTCGCGCTTTTAGTCGAAGGCGCCTCATACGTTTTTATCGACAACGTGAAAGGCGCGCTCGGCAGCGCGACGCTGGCCAGCGCCATCACCACCGGCAAAATGCGCGGGCGTATTTTGGGCATCACCGGCACGCAAACAGTTGATTCAAATGTCGTCTGGGTTGCGACTTCAAATAACGCGCAATTAGACGCGGACATCGTAAGCCGCTCGATTCTGATTCGCCTTGACACCAATAAGGAAAACCCCGAAAGCCGCGAGTTTGCTTTCAATCCGGTGCGCTATATCGCGCAGAACCGCGCCGAAGTCCTGGGCGCTATCTTAACGCTTGTGCGCGCCTGGATTGAAGCCGGACAGCCGCCGCGCGCCCAAAACAAAGCCTCGCGCTTTCCCGAATGGGAAAAGGTTATTGGCGGCATCTTGGAAAATGCCGGCATCGAAGGCTTTCTCGAAAATCACTCAACGGCCCGCGATGTGTCCGATCCGGTCACTCAAGCCTGGCGCGGCCTGATTGAATTGTGGCGCGAAAAGTTTGGCGAGCGGTATGTCACCGCGAAAGAATTGCTTGGAATTGTCCCCGAAACTGAGCTTTCTGCGCTTTTGCCAGAGAAAGAAACCGCGAAAGTTTTCGGAAAAATGCTGCAATCGCGGCGCGATAAGGTCATTTCAGATCACAAAATCGATCGAAATCCCGAAAGAAAGCGCGTTACAGAGTGGCGACTTGTCGCGTTACTTGAAACCGATCCGATGCCCGATCCGACGAAAAACGACGAAAAAGCCGAAAATATGCCCGAAAACGGCGGTTTTGAGCCGAAAGCCGCTGCACAAAGTGCACAAAGTGCACAAAGTGCACAAAGCTGCAAGCCCTACACGGAAACCTGCAATTTTCTTACTAAATGTGAAATATGTAATTTAGAGAAAGAATTACATATTTTTACGGACGGACGCCAACTTTGTGCACTTTGTGCACTTTGTGCACAATCCGAAGGCACCGAAACCGACGAAGAGGAGCGCGCCTACTAATGACCGCCTCAACTCTTCTCGAAACTTTGCAGTCTCGCGGCGTGACGGTGCGCGCCGATGGCGGCACGTTGCGGATAAAGCCGTTTCGATTGGCGCGCGACTTGGACGCCGCAATCCGCGACAACAAACCGGAGCTGCTCGAGCTGCTCACGGGCGGCACACAAAGTACTTTGCATACGCCCGACAGCGCCGACGAATGGTCAGCGCCGCGTATTGCGGAAAAGTTAGGCATTTCGAGCGAGACAGTGATTCGTGATTTAGATTCAGTGTCCACATTTGTGGACACTGACGGCAACGCCCGCAGCATCGGCAGCGATGCAGAGGCAGTTTCCGCAAATGCGGAAACTGACCGCGTTATTGGCGCCGATGGATTATTGAGATGTGACGGCTTCATTGTGCCGACGCGCGAAACGATGCCGGCCTATGCAAAGTACTTTGCGGCGCGCTCGACTTCCGCCAGTATTGGCGGAAGTTTGTCAGAGATTGAACAAAGTACTTTGTTGAAGTCGGCTGATAATTGCCGCGCCCGTTGGCTTCGCGCCCTTGCCCGTGGCGACCAGACCAAGGCCGCGCAATGGCGCGAAGTCTATGAGTCGCATTTAGCCGCGCTCATGGCCGAGAATGAAGCGCAAGCCGAGCGCGAGGCCGCACAAAGTACTTTGGCTGAAGCGAGCGCGATAAATGGTGGAACTATTTCCACCATTAAAACGGAAGGCGAACCGGCCCAGAGTTTGGAGGTGAACTCCTAATGGGAAAGAAAATTAACAGTCTCGAAGCGCCGCGCGAAAAGAAAGGCACGCACGAAATTAACTTGCTCGCGTGTCCAGATTCGGCGGAATTGACGCGCGCGAAACAGCATCTCACGGAGACAAGAGAAGCTCTCGAAAACCGTCGCCAGGCATTGCGCGACCTGCCGGCATCCGACGCGCGACGCGCTATGTACTCGGCTCGCGCGGAAAGTGCGGAAAGCGAAGAGCGGGCCGCGTTAGTCGAAGTGTTGCGGCTCAGGCAAGACGTGCTATCAGAGCACATTTATATGTGTCGCACTCGCTATGATTTGGCGTTGAAGGATGCGAAAGAAACCGGCGAACGATTGGCCGCGCTCATGAACCAGGGCGGCGCGATTAGCTGCTAATAAGTTTCACGATATTTAGACAAAGTACTTTGCTATGGACATGATGTTTCTCGGATTAGCGCCGGCCAGTCCCGATGATATTGCGCTCGTGCAACAACATCGGGACTTGGTAAGCCTCGCTGATTATCAGGCGCGCGACGTGCCAACGCCGGAAGCCGCACGCATTTATAAACATCTTCTCGCCACCGGCAAAGCCCCCGGCGCGGCGGTGGTGTACCGACTTGTTGAATGTGCCGTGCAGCGTCTCCAGTTCGTGCATAAAAAGCCGGTGGCGCATTTCGATGATGGCGACTTGAAAGAATCACTGGCCGGCGTTTTCGAGGAATGGCGCTTGTTTAATCTGGCGAAGTGGATTCGCCGCGGCGAGCCGCGCGAGTTGCCCGAATCGTTGAGCCTCGCGCTCAATGAGGGCGCTGACTTCATCGGTACGGTGCCGATTTGGGCGACGAAAACGCAGCATTACGAATTGAATTAAAGGACTCCTATGAGCGACGAAACATTTACAACTCAGACCGCGACAACCGAACCGACAACCGCCGCCGCGACGGTGCCGATAACGGCAGCGCGCAAACGCTTAAACGGTATTCTCGAAACCGCGCGACGCGCCGGGAAAAGCCGCACCGAACCGATCGAGATTGACGGCACAAAGTACTTTGTGAAGCGGCTCGCCATCAGTGAGATTTGGTGGTGCCAGCTGAGTGCACTCCGCGGGAATCGGCATCTCGAATTAATTGATAACGACGATGATTTGCGCGCATTAGCAGTCGCCGCTTTGTATATGACCATCACCGACGAAAACGGCTTCGAGCGGCAATTCAAAGACCTGAGCGAAGTCGCGGCCATTGTCGATTCAACTGACCGCGCGGCGCTTGGCCTGGTTGAGACGTTGACGGATGCCGCGCTCGAATTGAACCCCGGCTTGTTGCCAAACGGATACATCCGCAGCGATATTCCCGCCGCGCCGCCAATGCCCGCCACGCCGCCAAATGGCGACGAAAACACGGCGGACAAGGCAAAGACGCGCAAGCCCGAAACAGACGCTAAAAACGCCGTTACAGCGAACTAAAAAGGAGAATCACGATCATGGCACTATCCCCTTTAGCGCTCCGAATCACAGCGCGCGACGAAGGCGCGACACAAACACTTAACCGCGTTGGCGACGCGGGCCGCAAGCTCGGAACCGACGTAAAGACCGGCGCCGATAAAGCCAAAAGCGAGCTGCGCGGCGTGGGCGACAGCGCGGCGCGCATGGGGCAGGAA
>MWWI01000060.1_pt1 | contig 23121 bp, 27 predicted proteins | sample 1047321 | NCBI WGS metagenome assembly MWWI01 (sample SAMN06349966, study PRJNA376086) | soil metagenome | isolation source: FI-1 sample Antarctic (ecotone) soil | place: Antarctica | reverse complement strand
AATCGGTTCGAAGAGAAAACTTTCCTACTACAAGAGAAATACGAAGAAGAACTTGAACGCACGGGGGTTCGTGATGGCATTGTCAAAATGAAGCGCGTTGTGCTTAGTGACGAAGAATAAAGGTCATGATAGGTCATAAGATAAAGCCGTGAGCGTTAAAACTTGCGGCTTCTTTTTGTGTTTAAGGCATACCAACACAAGCCTTCGCCTATAAAAACGCCTCTGTGCGACCTGTGAATCGGACATAGGCGGCTAAACAGACGTTCAAAGTTAATATTTATCAAGTGTCGAGCCTATGCGCGGGTGGAGTTAATAACGTTCCACAGTGTGGAACGTTATGGCTTGCTGTCGAGCCTATGCGCGGGTGGAGTTAATGAGCGGCACCATTGGTGCCGATTTCACATTTGCGTCGGTTCTACCTGTGCCCAAAACGAGCGTTAAAGGCACTTTCAAAATCAGCAGCACGGGCAATCGTTTTTATTGACTTTGAGAGTTTCAAAACTCGTCCCGCAATCAAAGTTTCATAACCTACACTTGATTAGCTTTTGAGAGACAGCAAAAGTAAAAGCCGTGAGTTTTTAATTCATCGGCTTTTTATTTGGCGGTTTATCGGCGGCTTATCGGTTGAGATTTCAGAGGTGAACATTTGTTCGCGTTGTCGGTGGGTTTAAATATAAAATCGCGTCTAGTTTGAGCCGCTCACGGACAAATGACTTGGAGCAATTTTGACGTTCCTTGCTTCGTGCAATAACACATCTATTTGCCTTCTTCTTTCAGCAATCCGTTGTTTGACATCCCTCGCGTTTTGATCCGCCCTCTGTTGAGCGCCGATAGCGATATTTAGTTCAGTTTGAGCCGCTTTAAGGCGTGTTTGCAATTCGTGAATCGGCTCGGATAATTTCTGTGCTTCGGCTAGCAGTCCCGGCAATCGCTCTTCATCCTTTTGCTGATGAAGCCTTTCGAGCGTGATGCGGGTCGATAAAATCTCAATTGGTAAATTGTTGCGGCGGTGCGCCAACGTGATTAGACTAACGCTGTCGGCAGCATTCGCCGCGTCTGCGACGGCTTGAGACAGTTCGGATTGCTCGGTTTCAAGTTCCGTCAACTTGTTGGTGGTTGTTTCTATTTGTTGGCTTAGATTTTCATTTTTCATTTTTATTTACTCCTGTTTTTGTGTTTTTAATTTAAGGATGTGACCCTAAAAGCTGTAAAATGTCGGCGTTTTTACGTTGCCGCTAGCACACCAGACCGCCAACGCGAGCGCCAGAAGCAAATCGTCGTGCGCTCCCTCGCGCCAACCATTCGCCGCGCCCGCGTTGTATGAATCGTGACCCGAATCGGAAATCTTTGCCTTAAAGTTTTGCAGTTCGGCGGTTAATATTTTTGTTAATTCAAGCTCTTCCGATATTTTTAACTTGCCGCTCTGGAGGGCTACGGCAATCGCGCCCACCAAATCGCGTTTCGGGATTTTTGTTGAGTAGGAATCTCGCGTGACTTCGGCTCCGGCGGTTATCAGAACAGGAATGAGCTTTCCGGCAAGTTGTTCGCGTCGAAATAAATCAATTACAGCCGCGCCGCATCCGGTTGCGTCAACCGCTAAAACCGGACGTTCTCTCACGTTTCGATTAAGACTTTCGGAGTTGACGAGGCGGACGGTATCCTCAACTATTTGCGGGAAACTTGTCCGCAACTCCCATCGCTTCAAATACCTACAATCAAAGGTGTAATTTTGCGGCGAGAATCCGCGCCGTTCTAAAATGACGAGTGCCGAATAATCCTGTGATTGTCCTAAATCCAAGCCGACAAAATATGTCGGTTTCTGCGCGTGTCCAAGCTGTGAGCCGCCGTCAAAAACTTGCATAAATATTTATCTCCCTATCTAAAAACCAACGGTTTGACTTCGTTCGAAACAGCCGAATGAATGTCGGAAAAATTAAAAACTGAGTCGAGTGTTTCGGCAAATTCGCAGAGAAATTCTTGCTTAAACCAGAAATCCGGCATCGCTCGGCGTTCGCTTTCTAACCATTCGGCGCTAATTCTCGCGCATTGGTCTGCTGTGATTTTTACCTTTCGCCAGTCATCGCCGCCGTCTGTCCAAGTCGAGTAAAAAAAGCCTCTGCGTCCGAATGGCGTGCTCAACAAAACGATGCGCCCTCCGCTAACGGCTAGCATCGGGCGAACGCTCTGATAAAGCGCGTCTTCGACGCGAGACGCTTCATCGATGATAAGCAAGGCAACACCCGAAAAGCCTCGAATAGTGGCTTCTTTGCCCGGTAAAGCGATAATCCTGGAGCCGTTGGATAGTTCCATTCTCAAAGCTGATTCTTCGGTTGCCGTCGGCAAATTTGCTGATTCAAGCTCGCCGTAAAATGTTTGCAGCTTTCTAAATAATTCCTGACTTTGACGGAGTGAAGGCGAAAGTAAAAGAATCAATGAATCCGGTTTATAAATCGCCTGATGAAGCGCGAGAATCGAAGTGATAGTTGATTTGCCGGTTTGACGCGAGCAGTTCAAAATTAATTGCTTCGCATCGGACCTGAGCAGGTCAGACTGCCACTGATCCGGCGTAATGCCAGCCCTTTGCGCCATCAGCACGGCATCACCTTTTTCGAGTTCGAGGCGTTCTTTAATTGCCGCCCGCATCGCCTGATTCCACATCGTATTGTTCGATAAGTGGTCGTAATTGTCTGATAATGTCGTCGTGGGATAATCCATATTTTGCTGCCTCTGTCTTCCAGTCATTCACCTGAAGATTTAAGTCAACGCGGTCGCTAAATAATTTGTGGTACTTGCCTAATAATTCAAGTGATTTGATTTTGTCGCTTAGTTTGAGAGTCGCGGAAATTATTTCGCCGTCTTTGTCGCGCCGGATTTCCAGAAAGTCCTGCCAGTCGGCTTTGGCAATCGCGGAGAGATGCGAAAGGACTTCGTTAGAACGCATTACCGCCTCCTCAACACGGACACCGATCAACTCTGCTATCTTCGGGTTGCGCATCAATTCAAACGCCCTGGAAGACAAAGCATTGTCGTCGCCGGAGTAGCCCGCAGCCCGCGCCGCTTCCCTGCCGTTTCCGTTTGCCGGTCCGATGTATGCCTCAACAAAAAGGCGCTGTCTTTGAGTGAGTTTGTTTTCCATAAATTTATAACGGTATAATGTTTTACCTTGATAATAGTACAACGTTATACCTTCATAAGGTTAGCACAAAAAGCACGAAGAACAAACGAAAAACACACGGAATAATTAGTGAGTTTTCGTGCTTTTTAGTAAGTTTGAGTGATAACTTCAAACGCACGGTTTATCTCAATCATCTTTTCACTGCTGCCTCGGGCGTCGGGGTGATGAATCTTAGCCAGTGCCTTGTATGCGGCTTTAACGACTTCGGGCGGCGCATTCGGGAGTAAATAGAGAGTTTGAAACGGCGACGCAGTGCTTTGCGGCGGCGGTGGTCGTCTGGGCTGTTCGTTGTCATATTCGGTTTCAACTGCATACACGCTCCGCAGCTCGTCGAGCCATTCATCGAGGCATTTCCAATCTGTGACTATCCAAGTTTTTAGCGTGGGGTCGTAATTACGAAAGGCAACGGGAATAATTCCCTTTAATTCTGAAATTGCATACGTGAAGGCGTTTGTATCGGCAGCGAAAATCTTCACTCCGCATCCGCCATCGGTGGTAGTGATTTTAATTTTAATTGACGAAGTAGTGTTCATACTCTTTTACAGATTCATCAGGTTTATTTCAGCTTCCGGGCTTCGCCGCCGCCAAAACTCACGGATAATCCAGGATTGAATTTGATTGCACGTGACATCTTCCACGCGCTCGCCGTCCGTTTTGAGCATCAGTAGAAACAAAGGGACATCTTCACCTGTCCAGGGCAAAGAAACGCTGTTGACGTGCAAATGCGCTTCAACAAACTGCTCTGTAAGCATCTTTAATGCCGCATCTGTTAATTTGCCCTTTGAATGCTTGCTAACGCCGGTGATTAGAGCGCATTCGGTTTCGTAAGCGTAAACGGTCGGCATACTCAAAAGAAAATCGGCGCCATATTTTGCGGTGGCGGCAAAAAGATAATCAATAACCCGTTGCCCTGATTCGTTTTCACAGTCGAAAACATCTTCAATAATCACGGGTTCAGCGGTGGCGGCGGGCTGGCTTAATGCTTGGTAGTCAGGAAACGCTTCGGCTGTTTTTTCTTCGACAAAACGCCGCAGATCATCTGCGCCCGCCTTCATTAAAATATCGTTCCAATCCTTTCCGCCTTCGGGTCTGAGGCGAACCGCCCGCGCTCCGTGCGCTCTCAATTCGTTTATATGTTTTTCGGCAGATGTATCGCCGGTTTCGTCGGCGTCCATTGCCACGAAAACCTTTCTAAATGCCAAACGGTTCGGCAGCCAGCTCGGGATTGATGTCGCAACGGACGCAACCGCCGCAAATCCACACTCGTGCAAAGCCATCGCGTCAGCGGGACCCTCACAAAGAAAAATAATGTCGGCGTCAAAATCGTTCGCGGATTGAAACAGAGCCTCTTTTCGACTGCCTTTGGTTTTCTTCGGCGTGTCAAGAAATTCCGCGTCAATCGCTCGCCCGTGAATGGCGAGAACATTGCCTTCGGGGTCGGCAATCGGAAATACGACGCGCCTGTCTGTTCCGGTCATTTGCCAACTATCTTCTTTATCTTTTTCCCAATGCTTCCATTCGGCGGCATAACCGCAGCCAAACGCTTTCGCCGTTTTCGGAGTAATGCCGCGTCGCTGTAAATATTCTTGCGCCGGTGATGACTCAAACGTATGTTGGCAAGCCTTCATTTCCTTTTGAAGTCGTTGTAGTTTGGCTTTTTCTTTACTTAGGTCGGTCTCTGAGACGTTTTCCTGTTCTGGGGTAGGGGTTAGTGTAGGCTTGCCACTAAAAACGCGGGATAAAGCGGCGGCGGCGCGAGCTTTTCGTGATTTGAAGGGCGACTTCTTAAAGTCTCCGGGGAAACCGTTGTCGGCGAAGTATTGTTTCGGCGTGTAGTGATAACTGCAATTGTTAGTGCGGTTGCATTTCCCTACTCGGTCGTCTAAATATGCATTGCCGTTTTCGGTGTCAATGTATCGGGAAAATTCGTGCGCCGCGCCGCAGTTCGGGCAATTACCCCTGCTACGCGGACCGGTGTAAGACTCGAGAATAAATCTGTGCGTGGTAGTTTTAATCATAATTCACGAAAAGATTGCAACGCGCCGTTAAAACCTAATTTGACGGAAACGCCCGCCGCGCCGTTACGGTTTTTCTGAAGTTTTGCTTTGATTTCGGTTTCGCCGCTGGCGTTATCAACTTCGGTTTCTTTGTTCAAATCAAGTACGCTTTCGGCTTCATATTCGATTGATCCTGAGCCTTTCGCCGCGTGCAGTCCACCGTCCGATTTATTGCCCGCTCGGTTGCGGTGGGCGATGGCAACAACAGGGCAGTTCAATTTTGACGCAATCGAAGCGACGGAGTTGAGTGCGTTATTGATTAGTGAGTACTCATCGGCTTCTACCAATTCCTTTTCCATTCGGCACGCCGAACGCGCCCAAACGTGTAGGCTGTCCAAGATAATAAGAACGTGCTCAGTTTGGAACTTTTCGCGCAAATTTCTTGCGACATTAATAATAATTTCCTGCGAAGCGTAGGCGCGGGTTGCGTCCATTATTCGCAGATGAGTTAAATTTTGAACGGCGGCTTGCGCAAGATGGCGGGCTTGCAGTCCGTGTATTTCGCCGGATTTTAATCTCCCTAAAAAAGTTTGTGTCTGACGTGCGACGAGGCGGCGAAAAAGTTCGAGGACGCCCATTTCAGCGGAAATGAACAACGCCGGATAAACGCAATCGCTTGCCATTTGCAAAGCAAATGCGGTTTTGCCCGCGCCAGGAGCCGATTGAAGGACGTGGACGCCCGGGGCGAGATAGCCGCCGAAATGCTGATCGAGTTTGGTAAGCCCGGTAATCGCCCCGCGCGGCATTCCGCTGGCTTTTGCGGCGGCGGCTGCGTCCGTGTCTGCGACGAACTCAAGTAGGAGGTCTGCTAAATCAATGGTGGGTGGTAAGTTGTTTGTGTCGTTCATACTCAATTGGAGTCGTGATTTTCACGCTACAACGTAAGTATGAATGAAGCGCAATGTTCCCGTAAGGGGACAATTTGCGCCTGCTTCTTATTAACTATTATTATTAAGGAAAGCTATTTGTTGAAAGTAAAGAGGTTGCGCGTCGTATTCCGTAAGTTTTTCGTATTATTCCGTAAGTTTTTCGTATTATTCCGTAAGTTTTTCGTATTATTCCGTAAGTTTTTCGTGAAAAAAGTTATTACGAAAAACTTACGGAGTTTTCATTTACGGTTTGGCATTTCTAAATCTTTTTCGTTTACCGCTTGCTGATTTTGACAGTTCAACTGCGGCTTGCCTTTCGTCGCCGAACGGTCGCATTTCGATATTTTTCCCACAAAGCCAACTATCTTGCCACCCCTTACGCGGCAAATCTTTGTCATCAGGCGCTTTATAATGTCCAATAACACCGCGTTTTTTTAGTTCGATTACTGCTTCATTCCAATATACTTGCGCCCGTTTCGGACGGTCGCTTTTCAAAATATCCATTATCGGAAATTTCCCCGGTCGAAACATATTCAACAAATCGAAGCGAGCGAGCGGTTTGTATATGACAGTTTCAACATTCTGCTCACCGATACGCTTAATTTCGCACCGTGTCGCGTCTTCACGCCATTTCTGAAAAGCTGCTAAACCAACGCAAAGGGCATATTCGCCGCGCGGTTGTCCGGTCGGCAGTCCGGCTAATTTTCTTAGGTTGCCAAAATGCTGCAAAACTCCGTTATCGTTTTTATGATCGGCGATCCATTTACTTGCGGTAAGTGTTATGCGTAGAGGTATATTGCTATCTTCAAGCCATTCTTTATCTGTAATCGCAAAGTAGCTGCTGGAAGTGATTATTTTACCTTTCTCTTTCGTGATCGGGTCTTTATAAATGCCCGGTCGGGTCCCGTGAGATGTGAGGTTAGTAAAAACACAAAGCCAGTTATAAACTTGCCATCGCATTTGGTTCCTATCTTCGCGATTCTTAGGCATCCACCCAATTTCACGAATGAGATCGTCAAGTGAAAGAGTAGCGTGTTGATGATGCAAAACCGATTCTAACGCAAACTGGAAAAGCAATACGCCTTCCGGCGTTAATTTGCGGAGTTCATCTTTCAAATTGTCATAAGTCACATCCGCTTCCAGCCAATCAATTTCTTTGCCGGCGGTTAGTTTAGTCTCGATTGGTTGACCTTCAATCTTATGTCTCAAAGCTACTTCACCGGGGATTTCTTTCCAATTGAGCAGTGTTACCCCGTCCGTGATAGCTTGCCCTAAATTACGGACCTCTTGAAATGTGTGCTGCCTTACTATTGAAGGTATTTTTGAGCTTTCGCGCTTTTTCTCTTTCGCTTGCTTCCGGCGGTTGACTTCATCGCGCAGTATGTCGCGGTAGCCTAAATAATAACGAATAACGTTTTCATCATAAGTACCTTCAATCGATTCATCAAATTCATCTAAACGCTGGGCAACCTCGGGACCTGCTCTTCTTGCCAGTTCGTCGTCGCGTTCGCCTAGCGTAGTCTCGTAAGGATTTTCGTCCTTTGCAAGAAAATCGGCACGCTCTTGTGCTGACCCCGGTACAAGCTCATCGAATAAACTAACAATATCGTCGTACAACACGCCCATAACTGCTGACGCTTCGTCTGTGTGCATTATTTGTAGCGTGGGCGGTTCAGAGCCTTCTCGTATGTGAGGCAATTCATCGTATAACTGTATCGTGCCATTCTCTATCTGATTGATTAAACCGTCCAAGGACATTTCACCCTTTTTAAGTTTGTCTGCTAATTCAAATATTCGGCTTTTTTGCCTTACTTTTTTCATAATTTTAGTAAATTTTAACGTTATAAAACTATAACTGCTTAAAGGTAAAACGCGACAACGTTATAACAGTGTAACGCTGGAAAGTTATTTATCCGCTTCCATTAATTCACTAATTGACACCGCACCGCGTGACTTAAAAAACAAGTCAATCGCTTCAAGTAATAATTCGTGCTGCTTAACGTCTTCGTGAAACGCGATACTACGCAATTGTTTGCGGACCGGCTCGGGGAGATACAAGGTTAATTTTTTGTAATTTTTCACTAACGGCTTGCCTGTTTTTTGATTCACTTCTGCCTTTTGCTCTTCGGTCGGCTGTTCGATTGCCGGAGTATCTGATAATGAAAGCTCCTCGAGCGATGTTCTTTTCTTTGCCATAATTTTATTTAATTTTCCTTTGAATCCATTTCCAGAGCCTTTCGGTTTCTGCGGCGGCTTTGCCCTTCGGTTCAAATTCACTAACGCCTAAGCCTAAGCCTTGCGCATCCTGGTATGCATTGCGACTAACAACCGAGACCGGGCAAACATCGCCAAGTTTAGTCAGCGCCGCGGCTGCTTCACTGGTGCGAAAAGAACGCGCCGGAGTCTGCGTCAACACAAACGCGAAAGGCTTGCCCAAACGCTTAATGGTGGCGACAGTCGCCGGAGTAGCTTGCAGATCAGTTGGCGACGGTCGGCACGGTATTATGCAAAAATCTGATTTACCGATTGCTAACGCCTGCGCCGGTTCATCGCGTCCGGGCGTGTCAATAAAAACAAAGTCAAATTGTTTTGCGGCAAGGTCAATTGCCTTTGGAAGTTCGGCGGCGGTAATACTGACGAGCTGCGGTTTGTCTGATTCGCGCATTTGATACCAATTCTCCGCCGATTGTTGATTATCCATATCAAAAATTAGAACTCTCACACCGCGCCCTGCCGCGGCAATCACAGAGCAGTTGATCGCCAGCGTCGTTTTACCGCTCCCGCCCTTTTGAGTAACAAAGCTGATTACCTTCATAACGCTTTACTGGTCTAACGTGTTAACTTGATAACAATATAACGTTATTCACTTTGTTGACTGTTCCTGCTCATCACGTTGGCTTACTTGCTGTTCAATCGTCGTTAATGCCAGTTCTACAGCCTTTGGTATTTTTAAGTCTTCGTTTTCATATCGGCTAATTGTGTTTGGCTGAACGCCTAGCTCTGAAGCTAGTTGTGCTTGCGTCAAATCCATTACCGCGCGTCTTATTCTGAATTGTTTTCCTGTCATAAAAGAAAGATACCTGTATTTGTGGACTAAGTCAACTAAATGAAATAGTTTTTATTATTTGGTATAATAATTCATCTTTTAAGATTGACATTCAATTTTAGGTATAGTAAGATTGTATTCAAGTTAAGCAATTAACTAAATAAACAAAAGGAAGGATTAAACAATGAATAACGAAACACAAAACACCGAAACACAAACGACAACCGGTTATTGCGATATTTGCGGAACTCAGGAAACGGACTGCACCGAAACATTGAAAAGTGAAGGCTGGTTCTTAGGCAGCAGGGAGCATTTCTGTCCGAGCTGCAACGACTAAAGGCGAGAGGCTTTCATAAGTTCGCGCTTATGAAAGCCTCTCTATCATTCACAATTTACCAAAAGGAAGGAAAAACAAAATGTTTATATTAAAAGGAATCGAGCAGTTAGAAAAAGCAATCGCAAAAGCAAAAAAGATTCGTCCGCGTGTCGAGTTCGGTAGCTTCGGGCATTATCGCGTTTCGGGTTCAAAAGGCTTCTACACCGTTATTTGCCGCAAAGACGAGCGCGGTTATAAGACAGTTGATTGCACTTGTAAAGGCGCGGAAAAAGGGCTGGTATGCTATCACGCCGCCAGCGCGTTAAGTCTGCACATAGGCTTGGCTAGGCAGCAGCAAACGGCATAAAGGCGAAAGACTTATCAAAGGTGTGAACTTTGATAAGTCTCTCTTCATTCACAATTTTTACTAAACAAAAGGAAGAAAAAAATGAACGATAAAGTTAATTTAACACAAACGGCAACCGAAGCAGAACGTAAAGCACTGGACGCGCTTATTAATATCTTGCTGGCATTTCTGCTCGCGTTGGTTGCCTTCAGCGCGGGTTATTTTATCGCGGCGGCGGAAGCTGCGGCATTGGTCAAAACAATTTTAACTAATCAGCAATGATTAGAACTTAAAAAAAGGAAGGATAAAAAAATGAAAACAAAAATAACTGAAAGAGTGAGTCAAATCCCAAGACGAACTTTAGAACAGATTAGCCATCAAGTTGAAATGGCTTTGGTAAGTGAGAATGTTTCCGACGACGTAAAAGAATGTCTGAAAACAATTATTTTCGAAGCGGCGAACGAATCGAACATATCGCTCAATGAAATTTTTGATAACGACTTTAGTCGCGTTCGCGCAGTCTTGCCTAAAGTAATCGAAAAGTTAGGCGAGGGTTACGGTCGCGGAGTTCTTGATTCGATATACGCAATTATTCAACACAATACCGACGCTTTTCAAAAGTTTTTCGATGACAGGCTGGACCAGGATGTTGAAGATTTAGCAGATCTTTTATCCAGGGTTATGAAGCATCCGCAAATGCCGACAAAACTTTACAATGTGTTAAGTGATGAATTGACTGAAGGATCCGTTGATGCCGAATCGCCGGAATGGATTTTAGATAATCTTAAGAAATGGAGTGTGGAAAATGAAAACGCAAACTAAACAAACACCTGAACGCGATCAATTTATCAATGAAATGCAAACATTCTTCCGTGAGTTTTACCAGGAACTGATAAAACTACCGATGGAAAAAAGGAAAGAAAAAACGAATCAGTTCTTTGATGAAATGAACGCACATTTTAAGGACAATGCGCGAATTAGAGAACCGCTTGCACACATAAGGACTGTGTTTACAAAAGCTGTCACTAAAAGTTGAAGAAAAAAAGCCGTGAGCGTCAAACCTTGCGGCTTCTAATCACAAACAACAGAAAAATGGGGGACAGAAATGTTTGATTTTAATGGGCGAATGGGGAAACACAAGCTAGCCGAGTTTGCACAAGTGCTTATAGAGCTGCAGGAAAAGACGCCGTTTAGAATTTCGTCGCGCGGCTGGTGCTACGCGATGGAGACGCACGGCTATATTGATAAATCACAATTTAATAAGGTTGACGATGCCATAAAACGATGTCGCCTGAAAGGGCTGCTCCCCGTGGATTTTGTGGCGGCGGATTCAGGTCGAGATTTTTACGGCATCGAGATACCTTCCTACGATGACACGTGGGAGATGGTTTATAAAAATCTCGATGATGTTCTGACGGGATACCAGTACTATACTCCCGACTGGTGGGAAGGCGAAGAGTATTATATCCAGTGCGTAGTTGAAAAAGTTGACTTGAGAACACTGTTTAAGGATGTTTGCGCTGAATACCATATTCCGATTGCCAACTCTGCCGGCTGGTCGTCAATTCTACAAAGGGCGCAATATGCGAAGCGATTTGCCAAAGCTGAAAGGCACGGAATGAAATGCGTTCTGCTTTATGCCGGAGATTTTGACCCAGACGGCTTGCGAATCTCCGACACTATTTACAAAAATCTGGAACAGTTGGCGGATGTCCGGTGGGAAGATGGAACTCCCGGCTTTCATCCAAACAATTTAATAATCGAGCGGTTTGGTTTGAACTACGAGTTTATTGTGCGTCATGGCTACACTTGGATTGATAACCTAGTTACCGGCGCGAAAATAAAGGAAGATGACAGAGAGACAAAAAGCAATGATCTCTCTGACCCGCGTCACGTTAACAACAAGCTCCCGTATGTTCGAGAATACATTGCGAATTACGGCGTCAGAAAGTGTGAATCCAACGCACTTGTGACCACTCCCGATGTCGCCGCGAATTTAATCAGAAGCACAATTGAAAATTATCTGGGTGATGATGCGCTAAATCGGTTCGAAGAGAAAACTTTCCTACTACAAGAGAAATACGAAGAAGAACTTGAACGCACGGGGGTTCGTGATGGCATTGTCAAAATGAAGCGCGTTGTGCTTAGTGACGAAGAATAAAGGTCATTGATAGGTCATAAGATAAAGCCGTGAGCGTTAAAACTTGCGGCTTCTTTTTGTGTTTAAGGCGTACCAAATACAAGCTTCGACAATAAAAACGCCTCTGTGCGCACGTAAATCAGACATAGACGGCTAAACAGGCGTTCAAACTTAATATTTATCAAGTGTCGAGCCTACGTTGGTGCGGGTAAGATGCAAATGTGAAACGTGTACCATTGGTACCCGTTGTCGAGCCTACGTTGGTGCGGGTAAGATGATTAAAAAATTTGCCATTGGCAAAAATTTCACGTCGAGCCTACGTTGGTGCGGGTAAGATGTAAAAAAATCGCCAATGACGATTTTTTAAGCCGTCGAGCCTATGCGGGTGTAGGTTTAATGTTGAATCCCATATTAATATGGGATTGAATACTCGCTCAATCGAGCCTATGCGCGGGTGAACGTGTCCCAAAAACGAGCGTTTATGACACTCTCAAAATCAGCATCACGGGCAATCGTTTTTATTGACGTTCGGAGTTCCAAAACTCATCCCGTAATCAAAGTTTCAAAGGCTGTACTGATTTAACTTTCGAGACATAGCAAAAGTAAAAGCCGTGAGTTTTTAATTCATCGGCTTTTTATTTGGCGGCTTATCGGCGGCTTATCGGCTGAGATTAAGGGGTGAACATTTGTTCGCGTGGTCGGTGGGTTAAATAAAAACTTTGTCTAGTTTGAGCCGCAAGGTTTGACGCTCACGGCTTTTCTTTGCCCTTAAAGCTAATATCTGCCTTTTGCCATTTGAGCGGCAATTTCCGCACTTAAAGAGGCGGTATTACGCTCTTCTATTAGATTTTGCCGCAAATGTACCCACGCCTTTTTCTCAAAATCGGATTCAGTGAAAGACGGATTGTTGGCTAACCAATCACGCTTTAATCGCTGCTTTGTCGGTTCGAGTTCAGCGTCAATCTCGCGTTCGTGTTCACGCCTCTGTTCAGCTTTTTTTGCTTCCAGTCCGGCAAGGTATTTTCCCCGCGTTTCCGAGTTATCCCTAACTTGCCGCAATTGGACGTAATCACGCGCCGTTTCCCACAAGCTATGCTCGGTTGAAAGGTTCGCCTGTCTTCGCTGAAAGCTCCACTTTGAATAATCGAGCGTGATATTATCTTGCTCTACTTGCGAAAGTTCTTTTTTTATTTGTTCATCTGTCATAATTATTTTTCTCTTTTTTTGTTTTTTTTTCTTATTTTTAGTTTTTACGCTTTATGCGTTCTGGCTATACTCCAAAACATTTTCGGTTTCGGACATTCTTTGTTTCGGTAATTCATCCATCCGTTTGAAACGCCGTTCGTTAAACTCGGATTGCTCTTTGGCTTGTATGGCTTTAATCAATTTAGAATTTAGAATTGATTCGGCTGCGCTAACGGCATAACCGTATTCAAGTTCGGGAACTGAGAAAGTAACAGCCGTTGCTTTTTCATTATTCGGAACGGCTTTTATCTCGCTTTCAGTTAAACCGCTTGCACGGGCAATTGCACCAAATTGAAACTGTTTTTTACGCCACGCTGAAATTTTATCAACTAGCTTTTGCGCGGCTTCGGCAAAAACAGTTTCAATTTCCGCTCTCAAAGCGAGATAAGAATTAAAAGCAACTTCGGATTCACCGGCGAGTTTTTTCATTTGCTCAATCGCGGTTTGTCTCGATTCGGATAAACTCGCCTTTTGAAAAGCGGTATGCAATTCGTCTTGTTTCGCCTCTAACGCCGCTATTGAACTGTCTAAGGTCGTCAGCTTACTTTGTTCGGCTTGCAGATTGTCGAGCGATGTTTTGCCACTAACAAAGCCTTCGTGCAAGTTTTGATGGTTGTCTGTTATGCCTTTCTTCATTTCATTTAATTCAGAAAGGCGTTTGGTTGTCTGGTTAAGTTCGTTTTTTATTTCAGTTGATTTTTGTGGTTTCATTGTTTTTTTTCTTCCTTTTTCTATTTTTTACTAAAATTTGAGACTGCCCTTTTTGTTTATTTTAATCGAGCAGACGTTCTAAGCGGTTGCGGCTAATTTCCGACATAGCCAACGAGGTTGGGGTAGGGGTATGTTAAGTGTCATCGGCTTCGGCATCTATGAAATCAGATTCGCCGGTTATCTGTTTCGTTTCGCTAGCAGTAAGGCGTTCAGCTATCCGATTATCCGGATTCAAGTTCAAAGTAAATGAGAACGGCTGTTTTTGCGTATGTTCCATTGTTTGGCGGTTGTTATTGCTAAGGCGTTGCAATTCCTCTTGGTTGGCAAACAATTTGTAACTAGCGATTAAGGCAATCGGATTGTCAGATTCGAGCAGTTTGCGGCGTATCTGTAGTTTCAGGTTAATGCGGTTACGAGACAATGCTTCTTTTAGCACTTGCAATCCTTCCATTTTGTAGTTGTAGAACGTGGATTGTGAGCAAGGCAGGAAAGCTATTATTTCACTGATAAACACCAAGTCGTGCTGTTCTATAGCTCTTATTGAAAGCTCAATCAATTCGTCTTTGTTGAACTTCTGTATCGTTTCTTTTGCGTTTGGTTTTGGTGTATTTGTCATATTGTTTATTTCTGCGTCATCTGTGAGCGTCTTTTATTCAGCAAGGTAGCCCTTACTATTCCTTTATTTAGCATCCGCCCAGCAATCAACTATTTTTGCGTCAACCGGCATCGGCACGGTGAATCCTTCAGGCGTGTCTTGCATTACATCTTTGACAATGCTCAAAACGTCTTCGGCGTGGTCCGCACGGCATTCGATAATTAACTCGTCGTGGACCATTGAAATAAGTTGTGCGTCCTCAGGAAGTTTTCCGGCAAGCGCAACCATCGCACGTTTCACAAGGTCGGCGGATGTTGCCTGGATAATGAAATTTTGGGCTTGTCTGATTTCGCGTGAACTATTGCCGTTAAGCCGTCGCCGTCTGCCAAATAAGTTTTTGACATATCCGCGTGTCCGGATGGTTTTTTCAACCTTCGTTAAAAAACTTTTGACGCCTTTATAGGTTTTGAAATATTCGGCAATGTACTGCTTGCATTCTTTCTGTGTAGTAGCAATTCCGGTTGCCGTTAGTCTTCGATACAATCCGACATCTGTTATGCCGTAAGCAATTCCAAAGTTAATCATCTTGGCAATGCCGCGTTCATCTTTGTTGACATCCTCTTTATTGAACATCTTTTGCGCCGTAATGGTGTGCAGGTCGGTCTCATCACTTGTGCAGTAGGCTTTGAGCAGTGTTTCGTCTTGGCTGTAATGCGCAAGGACTCGCAATTCCATTTGTGAAAAGTCGGCGACGATTAATTTATTGCCGTCTTCGCAAATAAAGGCGCGCCTAACAGCTTTCCCTAATTCGCTTCTGCCTGGTATCTGCTGCACGTTTGGAGATGCACAAGAAAAACGTCCCGTTGCTGCTCCGAGCGGCTTAAACTCAGGATGAATGCGCCCGTTCTCGTCGGCAAACTTTGGCAGGACTTTGATAAAAGTGTTTGCGAGTTTGTCTATTGATCGGTATTCAAGAATCTTGACGGCAAGCGGGTGTGCTATTTCTTTTAATGATTCAACGTCGACGCTGCGTGCGCCTTTAGTGGTCGTCTTAGGACATTTCAAGCCAAGTTTGTCGTAGAGTACTGTTCCTACTGACAGAGGCTTGCTGAGTTCAAACTCTATTCCGGCAAGTTCGAAAATTTCAGTTTTGAGCCGTGTTGACTCCGCTTTAACTTCGCGTTCAATCGTTGCTAAAGATTTTATATCGAGCTTCATTCCGATCTCTTCCATTCTCATTACGACGGGCAACAACTGTTTCTCCATTTCGTAGACTGTGCGTAAATCTTGGCTGTCTAATTCCTTTTGGAACTTGTCCCAAAGTCTGAATGTATAACGGGCGTCATTTCGTGCGTATTCGGCAAACACTTCTGGATCGAGCAAGCGCATTTTGTCGGCTTCATCAAAAGTTATCGGGTCATTAATGCCAAGATGTTTTTTAGAAAGCGGTTTTAGTCCGTGTTCGTTGTTTTCGTCTAAAAGATGCGCGGCTATAAGTGTGTCCTCAAACTTTTCAGGAACTGGCAAGCCTGCCCGATGAAGAACGCCGAAGTCGAATTTTGCGTTATGAAAAACTACGGTTTGCTCAGTGTCAGGCATCAAGAAATTCCAAGATTCTTTGTCGGTCGAATAGTCGGCATCTTGTCCGTCATAAGACAAACTCATTCCGATCATTTTTGCGTTTCTCGGAGTGATGCCAAGTTTCTTATTGAATGGTTCTGTCTCGGTGTCTAGTGCGACAAAAACACCTCTTTTAACTTTTTTATCTGTTTTACCAGAATCTGCTGTCATCACTGTCATCACTTCGCTAACTGCCTTTGTTTTCAATGGTTTATCTGATACCACTACGTCACCTTGCCCGTCAACTAGTGGTATCGGGTAAGTGTCTGCTTTTATTGGACTTTCGGGACTGATGACACTGATGACACTGAAATCCGGCAAAATGGCTAGATTGTATTTAACGAACAGTTTTGAGAGCAATTCGCGATTGAATTTGACGGCTCGTTTTTGAAAGTTCGGAGATTTACGGCGCGTGATTTTGTCTGCTTTCAGTTCGATGCCGGATAGAACTTTGCCGACAAAATCAGGTGTGTGTTTCCTTTTTTCGGGCAAGTCAGAATTTATTTCGTCGGTGATTGCAGCCGTCAATAAGCGTTCATCCGGTTTGCCGTCTTGACCCGTTATCATCTCCGGCGCATATTCGACATATTTTAGATTGCCGTCTTCATCCTCGGTAAAGATTCGTGAATGGATAACTGCAACAAGTTTCCCGTCCAATGATTGAGAACGTTCATCAAGAACATCCTTTGTCCTGTTTTGAAGCTGCGAGACAAAAACGTTTTTTACTTCTTCGGAGTCGAGCAGAGCGTACAAAGGAACTGAGATTTGTATTAAACGCTTTGATATTCCGCCTCTTTCTTTTAATTCGAGTTCTGCCTTTTTGAGTCTGTCTGCTAACGGCTGGTTAAATGTTCGCAGTCTCCACAAAGTTAATTTGTTGCGGATTGTCCGTGCCTCCGACATCATTTCAGGCAGAAGTTGAAGCGGTATATCATTTCGTTTTGTTTCTTCGAGTTTGACAGGGTGTGTGCGGCTGGTGAACGGCTGCGAGTCGGTAGCTTTTAAGCCGGATAGAATCTTTGCGCCAAACGGGTCGAAGCCTTCCGGCATAAAGTTTGAGTCCTTACTCGAACATCTGATGATTCGGGTTAGACGTTGGTATCCGCTATTCAAAACTTGGATAATCGCTTCGGTGTCTTCACTTGATGCGTTTAGATTAAACTCATCGACAATCAGCGTCGGATGGAATGCGTCGACGGTCCGGAACAATGCCGCCGCTGTTATGCCAACCGTGAACATCGGACGGTAACAAAGAAGTCCAACGGTCTGCGTAAACCTTGACTTACCGTTACCTGAATTGCCAGTGGCATGTAGATAAGGCACTTCATTGAGTGCGTCAATGCGATATGTCATCCGTGCGTATTTACTGCTGATGGCACGATTCTGTTCGGAGATATCAACATATTTTTCAATGAATTTTAATATGTCGGCGTCGAGTTGTTCTTCGGTGTAATACTCCTCAACGCCGGATGCGAGAAACAAGCCTATTTTGCCAGCTCGTTCGGCATTTATTAACGGCTTGTAAGTTATGCCGTCTTCATCCGTTACTGATTTCTCGATTGTTGTTGATTCGGAAACAGGATCGTAACAAGCAAAGCCGCTTGTCGTCTCTTCGATAATCCGCCCGTCAAGCAAAACGGCAAATGTAGTCAAGACTGGTTCTGAATCCGCGTCATCATCGAACGCTGCTTCATTGACGCGGTTAAACCGATCGGCAAGATCAATCAGTGTCCGGCTTGTCGTTATTGCATCTGGTCCGGGCAAGTTCAAATTTTTAATAAATTTCACGCGTGCCGAACTGTCAGCCAGGTTAAACACATCTACATGCAGAACAGAATTACAATTACGTGCTGTAACACGCTGTTTGCCGCGTTCGCCGCGCTCGATTTCAAAAGTAATTTGTCCGTCGAGAATTGTTGCCGACATAAACGCCGAAGGTTTAACAGACGTTTCTAAATTCCACGCGGCGAGCATTTCTCTTTTGTGTTCGTGTGATTCGGTTCCGGCGAATCGTTGGCAGGTAAAACCGCCGTCGGCAAATATTTTTGCTTTGTCCTTGCCTTTTCCTTCGAGTTCGCAGGGCTGGCAATCTGTGATTAACGAACCATCTGTTTCCGTGCGGTAAGGCAGTTCAAGGGCGTCTAATGCGAGTTTGATTTGTAGGATAGTCATTCAGCCACCCCCCCAAAACCAAATTCTTCCGCGTGCGTGTCGCAGAGGCATTTAAGCGGATTTGCCCGTCCATTTCGGTAGGATTCTATATAATTTTCGCCACCAAGAAGGAGGGGCACGCAGCACTCGTCGCATAAAAGAGACAGTCCGTCGAACCGAAAATTGTTTATTTCAGCTGATGGGACATCAGGCGGTATTAGTTGAAATTTACGTTGGATTGTATTATTATTGGACATAGTTAATTCTCCTGGAATTGATTTTTGGGAATTGGTTAAGTAAGAGATTTGAGACTGTTTTCGGCAGTCTCTTTTTTTTGCTACTCATATTTTTTCTCTCTGTTTGTCGGTTTTGACCCGGACATTTTTCAAAAAAACAAAAGAGTCCATGAACTTAACTCCCGGTAAGTTCATGGACTCTTCAATTCTCTGCGCGGCAAAGAATCTTAAAAATAGTTGTTGCTAAAAAATGCGGTTTAGTTATACAATCGCAAACTGCAGCAACTGGGAGTGAAAATCTGGTTTTCTGCAAACTAAAAAGCGGAGACTTTATATCTTGTCACGGATGGGGGGTCTCCCTTTTTCTTTATAAACTCAATTTATATCATAATAAAAAGACAATTCAAAACCTTTTTTCAATTAATACAAGGGTTTCAGCTTAGTAAGCTTATGCAGTTGTTTAACCCTTCTGTGTTAATTCTCTCTATCTAAATAGCTTAGCGCGAATCAGGCAGCTTTTTTGCTCAGTAAAAACGGGTGTTTTTATTCTTTATCCAAGAAACTCAAATCAATTTCTTTGCTCGTTATTTCTTTCCAGCGTTTTCGGTGGGTCATTAAAATCACGTCAAGCAATTGTTCCGAGTAACCGAGCGAATTAAATTTATCAATTTCCCTAGTGTAGTATTTGAAGCGTTCAACTTTTGTATCAGATTCATTCTCCAGAATATTACTTTGAGTCTGAATAATACCGATTTCAATAACTCTTAAATCGACCGAATTATATTTTACTCCGACAGCATCATCTTTCGGTTTCCAGTCGGTTTGCGGATTAAAAATTTTATTGTATTCGCGGAATAGATTGATGACGAGGTAGTTAGTTTTATAGATTATCTTCTGTCTTCTATCATCTAAGGCTATATTGATAGCCAAACTTTCGTCGTTTGGATAGCCAAAACTATCAATAAATGCCCGCGCGGCAAGCTCAAAGAACTCTTTCATATCAAGCTTGTTTTCTACATTAAAGTGCTTTATTTCATTGACTAATTCGTTAGCAGCGCGGATAAAAACAGAAGCGGTTGAACGTGCTTTATCGTACTTTGTCCATTTGCCTGTTTTTTTAGAATTTTGGCTATCCAAACTTTTTTCTTTGGCTATATTGCTATCCAAAACAGGCTCGTCTTTGGATATCCAAACAGGGTCTTTGGCTATATTGATAGCCAAAGTTTCTTCGTTTGGATATCCAACTTTATTTATTTGGCTATCCAAACTTTCAGCTTCAAGCGAAGACCCCTGAATTATATCCAAGGGATGTTCTTCGTTGCGGAGACGCGCAAATGAATCTGCTATCCTTTTCCCGTTGTCGCGGTTGCGAACTACTTGAATTTTGGGCTTGCTTAAATTTTTCTTAATTTTCTTCTCAACCGTCATTTATCAAACCGCCTTTTTCTTTTTGACAACGTGCAGCTTCTCATGAGTGCTTTGCTCTAAATTTAGTCGCTCGATAACTTCTTCAGTAAATGCTGAATAATCAGCCGCGCCGTCGCCGTTTGGATCATACTCATAAACTGTCAGGCGCATAGCCGGAGCAGTCTTGATTGACGCGAGCTCACGGATAACAGCTTGAAAAGCCTTCTCTTTATATTTCTCAAAGGTAAGTTTTAATGATTCTTTAGCAACGCGCATTCTTGAATCATAGCGGGTCACTAGATAGCCGAGAATTTCAAGCTGTGGATTGCCGCGCTTGGCTTTTAGAAGCGATTCGTTAAGGTCAATTACGCCTTCGTGTGAATAGTAGTCTCCGGCAATCGGAACGATCACGAAATGCGCGGCGAGTAAGGCTTGCGTTAACGTCATTCCAAGCGTCGGTGGACAATCGAGAATCACTAGATCATAGTCGGTCAATTCTCCGATCGAATCTTTTAAGCGAAACTGTTCTTCGAGTTCGATAAATCGTTCAATTTTGGCAAGCCTTATGTGAGCCGGAACTAAGTCAAGATTATCAATCGGAGTTTCGTAAATCGCGTTTACTAACGGCTGCCGGTTGCTGTCTCCAAGCAGTACATCGGCAAGGGTAGTAGTAATGATTTCAGCGGGAATAAGCGTGCTAGTGGCATTTCTCTGCGAGTCCAAATCCATTAGTAGGGTTTTGTACCCCTTGGACGCCAGCCCTGCAGCGAGATTAACGGACGTTGCCGTCTTACCGACTCCGCCTTTCTGATTAGCAATAGCAATTATTTTCATAACTCAATGGTTTTTTTTTCGGTGCTTCAGTAATATCTTTTAAGCGTCTGGTCATTTACTAATCCCTTGCAATCGCCCGCTTAAAGTCTTCAATATGCCGCTTTTCTAACGCCTCTAAAATTAATTCCATATTCTTCGGAATTATCATCGTTCCGGTTTCGTATCTCGAAACAGTGTTGGCAGAAATTCCAATAATTCCCGCTAACCTTGTTTGTGTTAATCCAAGCCTTTCACGCCGTTTTTTTAATTCACTCTTTTCCATACTTATAAAAGATACACTATGTAGGAAATAATTGCAACAACAAACACTAGGTTTGCAATTAAGTATTGACATCTCTACGTAATGTGTATTATACTTGTATTCAAGTTAAGCAATTAACTTAATAAACAAAAGGACGGATTACAAAAATGACTAACGAAAATACAAACAACGAAACGACAACAACAACCGGCTTCTGCGACGTATGCGGAGAGCAGGAAACAGCCGCCGCCGACACGCTCAGATGTGAAGGTTGGTTCTTAGGCAGCCGTGAGCATTTCTGTCCGGCGTGCAATAACTAAAAACGAAAGGCTTACCTGATTGCAGTCGGGTAAGCCTCTCTCATTCACGATTCACCAAACAAAAGGAAAAAACAATGAATAAAGAAACTTTAACACAATCGGCAATCGAATCAGAACGTAAGGCAGTGGACACAGTAATTAACATCTTGCTGCTGTTCCTGCTTGCGTTGGTCGGTTACGCTGGCGGTTATTACGCCGCGATGCGCGAAGTTTCGGGGCTGGTCCAAACAATCTTAAACTAATCGTCCGCCAGTGGCGGAGAATTTACAAACAAAGGAAGGATAAAAAATGACAACAGAACACAAAACAGAGACGCAAAAGGAACTGGAAGAGTTTAGTTCATTCAGAGAGGCACAAGCGGAATATGACGAAAAAAGAAAACGCGGACGCGCCCTGATTGACGACATTGGAATGGGCTGCGGCAATGACTTTATGGTAATCGACAGCTTAATGGAAATTTTCGAGCTGTTCGCCTTCAAAGGTGATAATTTCGCTAAGGGTGATTTAGCCGAAGATTTACAGCATCATCTATTCACCTGGACAAAAGAACACGGCAATGCCGTTGACGCTTGGAAGGACTCTGTTTTGTATGGCAGCAAATACAAAACGGACGATCAGTGCGATAACCCGCCAAGCGGCGAGATAAGCCAACCGGCGCAAACTATTTCTGCTCTGCTTAACGATGAAGAATTACCGCAGCCGTTAAAAGAAGCAATAACGGACGGATTGCTTGATCTGTTCAACTCGCGTATTAATCAGGACGAATTTCTGGACTACGAAAAATCACCGGAATACGTGGAAAAGATTTTGCGCGGCTATCAGGCACAAAACTAACAAACACATCATTAATGATGTGTTTATCCATTCAATGGGAGCCGTGAGCGTCAAACCTTGCGGCTTCTAATCACAAACAACAGAAAAATAGGGGACAGAAATGTTTGATTTTAATGGGCGAATGGGGAAACACAAGCTAGCCGAGTTTGCACAAGTGCTTATAGAGCTGCAGGAAAAGACGCCGTTTAGAATTTCGTCGCGCGGCTGGTGCTACGCGATGGAGACGCACGGCTATATTGATAAATCACAATTTAATAAGGTTGACGATGCCATAAAACGATGTCGCCTGAAAGGGCTGCTCCCCGTGGATTTTGTGGCGGCGGATTCAGGTCGAGATTTTTACGGCATCGAGATACCTTCCTACGATGACACGTGGGAGATGGTTTATAAAAATCTCGATGATGTTCTGACGGGATACCAGTACTATACTCCCGACTGGTGGGAAGGCGAAGAGTATTATATCCAGTGCGTAGTTGAAAAAGTTGACTTGAGAACACTGTTTAAGGATGTTTGCGCTGAATACCATATTCCGATTGCCAACTCTGCCGGCTGGTCGTCAATTCTACAAAGGGCGCAATATGCGAAGCGATTTGCCAAAGCTGAAAGGCACGGAATGAAATGCGTTCTGCTTTATGCCGGAGATTTTGACCCAGACGGCTTGCGAATCTCCGACACTATTTACAAAAATCTGGAACAGTTGGCGGATGTCCGGTGGGAAGATGGAACTCCCGGCTTTCATCCAAACAATTTAATAATCGAGCGGTTTGGTTTGAACTACGAGTTTATTGTGCGTCATGGCTACACTTGGATTGATAACCTAGTTACCGGCGCGAAAATAAAGGAAGATGACAGAGAGACAAAAAGCAATGATCTCTCTGACCCGCGTCACGTTAACAACAAGCTCCCGTATGTTCGAGAATACATTGCGAATTACGGCGTCAGAAAGTGTGAATCCAACGCACTTGTGACCACTCCCGA
>MWWI01000059.1_pt1 | contig 23269 bp, 23 predicted proteins | sample 1047321 | NCBI WGS metagenome assembly MWWI01 (sample SAMN06349966, study PRJNA376086) | soil metagenome | isolation source: FI-1 sample Antarctic (ecotone) soil | place: Antarctica | reverse complement strand
TTTTTGGGAAGTCGTTGGCGATATCATCCTTGCCGAGTTTCTTGCCTGCTTCTCGGGCGCGAATGGCATTGGCGAAGTTTTTGTAAATGTTGGCAAAGGCTTCAAGGTATCCTTCGGGATGCGCGGGGGGAGTGCGTCCGGCAGCGAGGGCGTTGGCTCCGAGATAGCCGTTGGCCGCACGATAGAGTTGAGCCGGTTTGTCTGCCCATTTCACCAGCATCGTGTTCGGCTCACGTTGATGCCATTCGAGACCGCCGAGCTCGCCGTAAACGCGGATGTTCAGGTTGTTTTCTTCGCCGACACTGATCTGCGATGCATGCAGGATCCCTTTGGCGCCGCCCTTGAAACGGAGCAGCACATTGACGTCGTCATCGAGTTTGCGACCTTTCACAAATGTGGTGATGTCGGCGGCAAGTTCCTGGATCTGAAGGCCGGTGATGTATTCGGCCAGGTTTTCGGCATGGGTGCCGATATCGCCGACACAACCCCCTGCTCCGCTGCGTTTTGGATCGGTGCGCCAGGCGGCTTGTTTCTGGCCGGAGGCTTCAATGCGGGTGGCGAGCCAGCCTTGCGGGTATTCGACGACTACTTTCCGGAGTTTGCCGAGTTTACCGGCGCGGATAAGGTCGCGCGCTTCTTTGACGAGCGGATAGCCGGTGTAATTGTGGGTGAGACCGTAAATCAGCCCGGTTTTCTTAACGATGTCGCGCAGCTTCTTCGCTTCGGCGAGGTTGAGCGTGGCCGGTTTGTCGCTGAGAACGTGAAAACCGTTTTCCAGCGCCATTTTGGCTGGCGGAAAATGCATGTGGTTCGGGGTGACGATGGCGACGAAATCCATGCGTTGATCGGCCGGGAGTTTTGCTTCGGCTTTGATCATTTCCTGGAAAGTTCCGTAGCAACGGTCCGGGGGAAGGAAGAAATCGCATCCGCTGGCTTTGCTCCGTTCGGGATCGGAACTGAAGGCGCCGCAGACGAGTTCAATCTGTTGATCCATGGCTGCGGCGATGCGATGAACCGCACCGATAAAGGCTCCGCGACCGCCGCCAACCATGCCGTAACGAATTTTTCTGCTCATAAAAAGGTTTCTGTTAAGTGTTTTAAAGTAGAAGTTGAATTGTTGCTGTAGCGGCTTTTATATTGAGCGACATTTTTTAAGTCAACGTTCGCTTCACCGGAGTTCAAACGAATAAGTGTCGAATTGTTGCAAAGCAAAGAAGCTTTTGAACGAAATCAAGCAACCCGGTGCAACGAAGATTGTAACAACCAGATGTTAGTCCATTTACTGAAATCGAAGATTCACCGAGCCCAGGTCACGGCTGCCAACGTTAACTACGAAGGCAGTATGACGATTGATCTTTGCCTGATGGAAAAGGTGGGATTTGTGCCGTTTGAGCGCATTCTCGCCAGCAACATGGCAAATGGGGAACGGTTCGAGACCTATATCATTCCCGGAGAACGGGGTTCCGGCGATATCGTGCTGAACGGAGCGACGGCGCATCTGGGCAAACCGGGAGATCGCCTGACGATCATGAGTTACACGGAAGTGGATGCCGCCCAGGCGAAGGGGTGGCAACCTCAGGTGATTGTTCTCGGGGAAAAGAATGAAGTCATCAACGAGCGGGGCATCTGATCTTTTTATGTTTCTGACAACTACTGCTGAACTGGCCGAACAACTTGGGGGCGAAGTCCTGGGCGATCCCGCGATTCAACTCACCGGTTTCGCGCCTGCCAATGCCGCCAAACCGGGTGACCTCACCTTTGCCGAGAATGAGATGTATTTCAAAAGCGCGGACGACAGCGCGGCGGCGGCGGTATTAATCGATAAACATTTTGGTATTACCAAAAAGACTTTGATCAAAGTGCCGAATGCGCGGATTGCGTTCGCGAAGGTCCTGCCGTTGTTTTTCCCGGAACCGAAGTACCTCGCGGGTATCGCTGCCACTGCGATGGTCGCCAAATCTGCCCAGGTGGATCCAACCGCACATATTGGGCCTCATTGTGTGGTCGGCGAAAACGTGAAGATCGGCGCAGGAGCGATTCTGCAGGGCGGCAACCATGTTGCGTCCGACTGCGTGATCGGTGACGGCTCACATTTATTCCCTAACGTGGTACTTTATGGCAACACGCATCTTGGACATCGCGTCCGCATTCATTCGGGGTCTGTTATTGGATCGGATGGGTTCGGATATGTCCTGGATTCCGGCGTTCACCGTAAAGTTCCGCAGATCGGCGGGGTAGTGATCGGCGATGACGTTGAAATCGGCGCAAACACGACGATTGACCGTGGAGCCCTGGGACCGACAACGATTGGAAAAGGGACGAAAATTGATAACCTGGTGCAGATTGCGCACAACGTTGTGATTGGGGAGAATTGTTTGATCGTGGCGCAGGTTGGCATCGCAGGAAGCACCCGCGTGGGCAACTATACCACGCTTGCCGGGCAGGTCGGTGTCGCTGGTCATTTAAAGATCGGCAGCAAAGTGGTTGTCGCGGGCCAATCCGGTATAATCGGTAATATTAGTGATGGCGAGAAAGTTTGGGGAACACCGGCGATACCTGACCGTCAGGAGAAAAGACAGATCATTGCCATCCAGCAATTGCCGGACTTGATTCGGAGAGTGGCGGAGTTGGAAAAGCTTGTTGCAGGACAGAAAGAAGGGTGAAAATCAAGGCAGAGCGCGGTACCTATATAGGTACAACCAAGGATCCGGCGCCGTCCCGAACCAATCCGGCGATTATTAAGTAAAAACTTAGAAAAGGGCTATTGACTTGGTTTGCTTGTTTGCTACCTTCTCGCCTCCTTAAATTGGATTTTGATGAAAACATTTTTGCCGAAAATCGACTTAGAACAGCGCAAATGGCACGTTATTGACGCTGATGGCGCAGTTTTGGGCCGTCTCGCAGCACAGATTGCTGACATTCTTCGCGGAAAAAACAAACCTATCTATACTCCCCACTTGGATGCGGGCGACTTTGTTGTCGTTATCAACGCAGAAAAAGTTCGCCTTACCGGCAAGAAAGAAGACCAAAAGGAATACATGAGCTATTCCGGCTGGAAGGGTGGCGAAAGATATCGCTCCGTCCCTGAAGTGCGTGCGAAACAGCCTGAGAATTTGATTCACCATGCCGTTAAAGGTATGGTTCCAAAGAATCGTCTCGGCCGCCAGATGTTGACCAAACTCAAAGTTTACAAAGGCAGTGAGCATCCTCACGCCGCCCAGCAACCTGCAACTTTAGCTCCAGCGAAATAATTTAGATTATGGCAGAAAAACTTCAGGAATTTCTCGGGACCGGACGCCGCAAAACTTCAGTTGCACGTGTTCGCCTCGCCGTTGGCTCTGGCAAGATCACGATCAACGGACGTGCGTTTGAAAACTATTTTCCAACTGATACCCTCCGTTCAGTTGTGATTCAACCTTTCACCGTCACAGACAGCACGAGCAAATATGATGTTCGTGTCAATGTGGCTGGTGGCGGCCAAACTGGCCAGGCTGGCGCAGTTCGTCACGGCATTGCCCGCGCATTGCTCGAAGCTGACATAAACTTTCGCCCATCGTTGAAGACCAACGGCTTGCTGACGCGCGATTCCCGCATGAAAGAACGTAAGAAATACGGTCAACCCGGCGCCCGCAAACGTTTCCAGTTCAGCAAACGTTAATCTGGTTTCCCTTTCACGAACCTCGCTGGCATTTGCTGGCGGGGTTTTTTTGTTTTAAATATTTACCTGTGGTGTACCGCGGAATGGCGTGATGGAGTATTGAACTCATTGCTCCATTGCTCCAATACTCAAATGCAAAATGAACTCTGCTCCTGTTAAAGTCGCCATCGTTGGCGCATCCGGTTATTCAGGCGAAGAACTCGTGCGCCTGCTGTTGAATCATCCCCACGCAGAACTGACGGCGGTCACTTCGCGTCAATACGCTGGCCAAACTGTTGCACAGATTTTTCCAAAGTTCGCCAGTCATCCCAAATCGAAAGCTCTCCGTTTCAGCGAGCCGAATTCGGAACTGCTCGCAACCCAGGCGCAGATTGTTTTTCTCGCCCTCCCTCATGGCGTGGCTGCGGAATACGCAATTCCCCTACTCCAACTTGGTTGTCAGGTCATTGATTTGAGCGCCGATTTTCGATTGCGCAGCGCAGAAGTTTATAAGGAGTTTTACGCCCATGATCATCCTGCTCCTGAACTGTTGCAAAAGGCGGTTTACGGTTTGCCGGAAGTCTATCGCGAAAAAATAAAAGAGGCGTCACTGATCGCGTCACCCGGCTGTTATCCCACGAGCATTCTGCTGCCATTGATTCCACTGCTTAAGGCGAAACTTATTAAGCCGACGGGTATCATTGCCAATTCCATGAGCGGCGTCAGCGGTGCAGGCCGCAAAGCCGACGTGGATTACCTCTTTGTTGAATGCAACGAAAGCGTGCGTCCTTACGGATTGCCCAAACACCGGCACCTGTCCGAAATCGAACAAGAACTTGGCACGGCAGCGGGTGAGCCAGTTACCATGCAATTCACGCCGCATTTGATTCCAGTGAATCGTGGCATTTTGACGACTCTCTACGCTGCACCCACAGACAACTTCAGCACAGCGGATGAAATGACTGCTCTTGGTGAACGAATCTCCGCCTGCTATCGATCCGCCTATGCCAATGAACCTTTCGTACGAGTTCTCGAGGGCAAAGCTCTGCCGGACACCAAAAATGTGGTGGGAACCAATGTCGCTGAAATCGCCTGGAGGTTGGATCCACGCACCGGGCGCCTGATTATCATGAGCGCCGAAGATAACATTGTGAAAGGCGCTTCCGGCCAGGCTGTGCAAAGCATGAACATCTTGTGCGGCTTCCCGGAAACAGCAGGCCTGCTCTAAACTAGTGCGTGTTGGACTGCCGGGATGTCGGTGGCAGGTTGCCACCGACAACGGGCTCGTAGCCCGTTCCACCCAGACAAGGCTCTAATCCTGATTTGACAAAAATCGAGGAAGGATAAGGATAAGTTCAAACGTTCGTTTGAATCGCACGTTTGAAGATGAACCGTATTTCCGAGTCCGACACAAAAACACTCATCCTGGATGCCGCAGAGCAGGCGTTTGCGGATCTTGGATTTGATTCTGCTTCGCTGCGGCACATCATTTCTGTGGCCGGGGTAAATTTGGCCGCCGTCCACTATCACTTTGGTTCCAAGGAGGCTTTGATCGAAGCAGTCTTTTCCCGACGCCTCACTCCGTTGAACAAGGAACGGCTCAAATTACTGGATCAACTCGAGGCGGAAGCCGGAAAAAGTCCGCTCAATGTCGAAAAGGTCATCGGAGTGTTGATTGGTCCTGCGCTTCGTTTGGCACGCGACCCTGGTAAAGGTGGTCCCGTCGTAATGCGCCTGTTTGGCCGAACGATCGCCGAACCGAGTGAGCAGCTTCAAAAGCTGATGCACGGACAGTTTGGCGATGTCATCAGGCGCTTTACTGCCGCATTCCGTTGCGCCCTGCCAGGTCTCCCTGAAGATGTTCTTTATTGGCGTATCCAATTCGTGATTGGGGCGATGGCCCATATCATGTGCGATCCCACTGGCTTAAAAACAATGTCCGGCGGTCTTTGCGACCCGAACGATACCGAAAAAGCCATCAGCGAAATGGTGACTTTCCTTGCGACTGGAATGCGAGCAGAGGTTTCAAAAAGGAGAAAAAAATGAGATGGGTTGCAGTCTTACTTCTAGCACTACTAAGCTCCTGCTCTTCCGCTCCGAAACGCGCTGAACTGAGCAAGAGCGTTCCCGTTCCAGCGGAGTGGACTTCCCCTGCCCCGACCAACGCCGTGCTGGAAAACTGGTGGTCCTATTTGGGCGATGCAGATCTCACCGCGCTGATTGAAGAAGCGTTTCGACAGAATCATGATTTGAAAATCGCGGCCGCGCGCATGGATGCGGCACTGGCTCAGTCGCAAATCGCCGGGGCTGATATTTATCCGCGCGCCAACGTTTCGTTCGACTCAGCAAGGCGGCAGCAAAACTTTGTCGGGTTGCCAATCCCCGGCGCTGGCGACCGGGTGTTGACCTCTCGTTCAACTACGCACGGAGTCGCGCTCAATCTTAGTTGGGAACTGGATCTGTGGGGGCGTGTGCGCGCAGGTCGCCAGGCAGCCCTGACCGAAGCGCAAGCATCCACCAATGATTTTCGGGCGGCTCAACAATCATTGGCGGCGCAGACTGCCAAAGCCTGGATCGCTGCCACCGAAGCTGGCCGGCAACTGGATCTCGCGCGGGATACTGCCAAAAACTATTCAACCACCGCACAACAAGTTCGGACACGTTACGAGCGAGGCATTCGACCACCGCTCGACCTGAGATTATCGCTCGCCAGTGAGTCCGGGGCGAAAGCTTTGGTCGCACAGCGCGAACGCGAATTGCAAAGCGCGCAACGCCAATTAGAAATCTTGCTCGGACGTTATCCCTCAGCCAAGCAGGGTGGCGCGAAGGAATTGCCAAAACTTCAAAAGGAAATTCCAGCCGGTCTGCCCAGTGAACTTCTCGATCGCCGACCGGACCTCGTAGCCGCTGAACGGCGCATGGCCGGAGCAAACACACGTGTCCAGGAAGCCAGGGCCGCACTCTTCCCGCGTATTGCTTTGACGACCACTGGGGGACGTTCCAGTTCGGAACTCTCTGATCTACTCTCGAACCAGTTCAACGTTTGGGCGCTCGCTGCCAATGTTGCACAACCAATCTTTGAAGGGGGTCGTTTGCGTGGAAACATAAAACTCGCTCAAGCTCGCGCGAGAGAAGCGTCAGAAAGCTTCGCAGCAACAACTCTTCGCGCCTTCAGTGAAGTTGAAAATGCGCTGGCCTCCGAAGAACTGCTCACCCGCCGTGAAATAGATTTAGCTGAAGCCACTGAGCAGTCCACTGCCGCAGTTCGCCTGGCGGAACAGCGCTATAATGCTGGTTTGGAAGATTTCGTTACCCTGCTCGAAGCCCAACGGCGCGCGCTCGAATCTGAAAGTCAGCTTCTCTCCGTCCGACGCCTGCGCCTCGACAACCGCATTGACCTGCATCTCGCGCTGGGAGGCGGCTTTCACAATAACAACATTTCAGACTCTGCTGACGCAAACCGCGATAGGTAAATAAATGAAAACGGCGCTCAAAATTCTCATCCCCTTGGCTGTGCTCGTCGTCGGCGTTGGTGCGATGGCACTAATGATTCTCAACAAGCCGAAGGTGAAACCCGAACCGCGCGAGGCGCCTGTTCCCATGGTGCGGGTGGTCCGGGTCGAACCGCAGTCGCATCAATTCAAGGTTCATACGCAAGGCAGCGTTCTGCCCCGCACAGATATCAAGCTGGTTTCTGAAGTGCCGGGGAAAGTCACAGCCGTTTCACGATCGTTTGCGGCGGGTGGATTCTTCAATGAAGGCGAAGTCATTGTGCAATTGGATCAGCGCGACTATGAACTCGCCCTCACCCGCGCAAAGGCTGCTCTGGCCGAGGCGCAGGTCCGTGTTCAACGCGAACAAGCCGAGGCAGAAGTGGCAAAAGAGGAATGGAAATCGCTCGGCAAAGGGCAGGCCAATCCCCTGCTCCTGCGCGAACCTCAACTCGCCGAAGCTTACGCAGCGATCGAATTCGCCAAAGCCAATGTCAGTGCTGCTGAACTGGACCTGGAGCGCACAAAAATTAAAGCACCGTTCGATGGCCGCGTTTGGACGAAGAATGTCGATGTCGGACAATACCTCGCCAGGGGTGAAGCGGTCGCGCGGATCTACGCGGTGGATTACGCGGAGATTCGGCTGCCGATCGCCCTCGATGAATTGGCCTACTTGAACCTGCCACACACATCCGCCAATGGCCTTGCCGGGATGAATGGACCTACGGTCATTCTTCGGGCGCGGTTCGGCAATAAGACTCACGAATGGACCGGGCGTGTAGTGCGCACTGAAGGTGAAATCGATCCGAGGACGCGCATGTTGAATGTCGTTGCGCGGGTGGTTGATCCTTATGGACGCGAAACAAAAGCCGGTGAGCAACCGCTCGCTGTTGGATTGTTTGTTGACGCGGAAATCTCCGGAACTTCGGCGGAGGAAGTGTTCATTGTGCCGCGCGCCGCAATTCGTGGCAGAGATGAAATCAAATTGGTGGATCAGGAGAATCGTCTGCGGCTGCGTCGCGTTGAAATTACGAGGATCGAAAAAGAAAATGTAATCATCACCGACGGATTGAAGCCGGGTGAACTGGCCTGCATTTCTCCCTTGGATACACCGGTGGATGGGATGCTCGTTCGTGTGAGTGAGAACCAGGCAACCCAGAAGTAATGAGCCGCCGAAAGCAATCCCTCACCCCGGCCCTCTCCCTTTCTGAAAGGGAGAGGGAGAAGACGTCTGCGTCCTTGGACGTCAGCTCTCGTCATGGTGTTTTGGAAAAAGGTCATGAGACTTCTTTGAGCACTCGTCCGCGGAAATCCCTCACCCCGGCCCTCTCCCTTTCCGAAAGGGAGAGGGAGAAGACGTCTGTTTCCTTGGACGTCAGCTCTCGTCATGGTGTTTGGGAAAAAGGTCATGAGACTTCTTTGAGCACTCGTTCGCGGAAATCCCTCACCCCAGCCCTCTCCCTTTCCGAAAGGGAGAGGGAGATGGCGTTCAGCACGTCCGGTGGTTTCGAAAGACTTGATCGCGGCTCTACCACTCGCGCTCCAAACGAAGGAAAGCTCCAGGCTCGTGCAGAAACAAACGGCCGCCTTACAGCGTGTCCCCTCGCCCCTTCGGAAGGGGAGAGGGCTAGGGTGAGGGGTTTTTCCCGTTCACCCCAATGGCAAATTATCCGGATGCGGCGAACCATCTTGCAGCGCCTGCCAGATTGCCGCTTTCACCCATTCCGGTTCCTTCAAAAGTCGGTGATTCCAAATACGCATTACCCGAATTCCCTTGGCCACAAGAAAGGCATCACGCTGAGAGTCTTGAAGTTGTTGCTCAGGATGCCCATGGCCACCTCCATCGAGCTCGATGTTCAATCGCGCCTCCGGACAGTAAAAATCCAGAATGTGATTTTCGACTTTGTGCTGTCGTCGGAACTTGTATCCAGAGAAGCGTCGTCCACGAAGCCAGCGCCACAACGTTTTCTCCGCCCAGGTGGAGCGTTTGCGGAGAGTTCTGGCGATCGGCGAAAATTGCATGGGCGCGATTGCAATGAATATTCTGCCGCCTTTCAAGCCCTGACTTTTAACGTGAACAAACAATGGAGGCACGTATGACCGGTCCCATCGCATGGTTTGCCCGTAACGGTGTCGCAGCGAACCTTTTGCTGCTCGTTATTGCGGTCGGGGGGTTCCTTTCTCTCACCACAATCAAAAAAGAAGTCTTCCCGGAATTCTCGTCCGACATCATTACCGTTTCGATGGTCTATCGCGGCGCCGCACCGGAGGAAGTGGAAGAAGCCGTTTGCGTTCGCATCGAAGAAGCCGTCCAGGGGCTCGACGGCGTGAAACGCGTTCGTTCCGTGGCAGGCGAAGGCGCCGGGACAGCAGTGATCGAGTTGCTTCCGGGCGCCGATCCGCGACAGGCGCTCGACGATATCAAAGCGCGCATCGATGCAATCGACACCTTTCCAGAACAAACCGAGAAAGCGGTTATCCAGGAACTCATTATCAGAAGCCAGGTCATTAACGTGGCTATTTCAGGCAAAGCGGATGAAACCACTTTGAAGCGGCTCGGTGAAAAGGTTCGTGATGAAATCTCGAACATTCCCGGCATCACCCAGGCGCAACTTGTGGTGGCGCGTCCCTATGAAATTTCGATCGAAGTTTCCGAAGCCGCGATGCGTCGCTATGGGCTGACGTTTGATGAAATTGCGCAAGCCGTGCGCCGCACCTCACTCGATCTTCCCGGCGGTTCCATCAAAACCGAAGGCGGGGAATACCTGCTCCGCGTCAAAGGACAAGCCTACCGGGCGCCTGAATTTGAAACCATTCCCCTGCGCACACGAAGCGACGGAACACGCTTGTTGCTGGGCGATGTTGCCACTGTCGTTGATGGCTTTGCTGAAACCGAACAATCTGCCCGTTTCAATAAAGAACCTGCTGTCGCCGTCCAGGTCTTTCGCGTCGGCAACCAAAGCGCCCTCCAGATTTCCAAAGACATCAAAAAATATGTTCTGGAAGCACAGGTGCGAATGCCCGAAGGAATGAAACTGACCGCTTACCAGGACTATTCGGAATATCTTCGCAGCCGTCTCAATCTTCTGGTGCGCAACGCTGGCATCGGATTGATCCTCGTGTTCTGTGTCCTGACACTGTTTCTCCGATTTCGCCTGGCCATCTGGGTCAGCATCGGCATTCCTGTTTGCTTCCTCGGCACCCTTTGGATGATGCCCGGTCTTGATGTCTCGATCAACATGCTCTCGCTGTTCGCGTTCCTGCTAGTGCTCGGCATCGTGGTGGATGATGCGATTGTCGTCAGTGAGAACATCTACACGCATGTGCAGATGGGGAAAAGCGGGATGCAAGCTGCCGTTGATGGCGCGCGCGAGGTCGCCGTTCCGGTTATTTTTTCGGTGCTCACCACTGTCGCAGCCTTCGCTCCGATGGGGATGGTCGGTGGCAATACGGGCAAGGTTCTGAAAGCCATTCCATTCATCGTCATTCCCACGCTTATATTTTCGCTGCTCGAATCAATGTATGTACTGCCTCATCACCTGAGCAGTTTGAAACCAGACCGCCCTGATGAAAAGCGGCGCGGCTTCCATCCGTTTCTTAGAATACAGAACGGCTTTAGCCATGCTCTGGGCAGGTTCATCAAAACCCGTTATCGCCCTTTCCTTGATTGGTGTCTTCACTGGCGTTATGTGACGCTTTCGCTTGGCCTGGCCTCCCTGCTTCTATGCGTCGGCATTGTGGGTGGTGGTTGGTTGAAGTTCCAATTCTTCCCGCCGGTCGAAGGAGACGACATTGCAGCGTTCGTCACCATGCCCGAAGGCACGCCGCCCGAAGCCGTGCGCGCCGCTGTGCAGCAAATCGAAGATGCGGCTGCGCAATTGCAACAAGAGTTGGCCAATGAACGAACGAAAGATGGCGGATCCCTCTTCCGCCACAGCCTGACGTCAGTGGGCGATCAACCCTTCCGCACCGCAGTCAGCAAAAATGGAGGCAAAGGCGGCGACGATTTCGGCAAACCAAACGCCGGCGAAGTGCATATTCAACTCGCGGGATCGGAAGTCCGCACCATGCGCTCGACAGACATCGTGAATCGCTGGCGGGAATTGACTGGCACCGTTCCCGATGCCGTCGAACTGACGTTCACTTCTGCCCTTTTCTCCTCCGGCAACGCCATCGATGTGCAACTGACCGGTCCGAACGTGGACGAACTCCGCCTCGCAGCCGAAGCCGTGAAGGCGAAACTCAGCGAATCTCCCGCGGCGATTGACATCAGCGATTCCTATCGCGCTGGCAAACAGGAGATCAAACTCGCCATTAAACCTTCCGCGGAAGCACTCGGCTTATCTCTCGAAGATCTCGCACGGCAGGTCCGCCAGGGTTTCTACGGCGAGGAAGCGCAACGCATTCAGCGCGGCCGCGATGACGTGCGTGTCCTGGTGCGCTATCCAGCCGAAGAACGGCGCTCTCTGGCCAATCTCGAAAACATGCGAATACGCCTGCCCGACGGCACCGAAGCCCCCTTCTCCTCCGTTGCCGAAGCCACCTTCGGCCGCGGCTACGCCAACATCTATCGCGTTGACCGCCAACGCTCCATCAACGTCACCGCCGATGTGGATCGCAGCAAAAGTGAACCCGATGCCATATTGGCCGACATGAAGGCGACGTTGTTGCCTGAGCTGGTCCAAAAATATCCCGGCCTAAAGTTCGATTTCGAAGGGGAACAAAGGGAGCAGAATGAGACAATGTCCGGCCTTCGACGCGGATTTGTCCTGGCTCTGTTCATAATTTTTGCGCTGATCGCGATTCCTTTGAAATCCTACATTCATCCTTTAGTGGTGATGTCGGCGATTCCTTTCGGATTTGTCGGCGCCATTCTCGGGCATATGGTCATGGGGCTGCATCTTACAGTGTTGTCGATGTTCGGTTTCGTGGCCCTGGCCGGTGTGGCCGTGAACGACAGTCTTGTCCTGGTGGATTTCATCAACCGCAGACGGCGCGAAGGTATTTCGATGGGAGATGCGGTCCGTCTGGCTGGGGTCGCGCGCTTTCGTCCGATCCTGCTGACCTCGTTGACAACTTTCGCCGGATTGACTCCGCTGATCCTGGAAAAGAGTGTGCAGGCGCAGTTTCTAATTCCGATGGCGGTTTCTCTCGGTTTCGGCGTCCTGTATTGCACCGTTACCACGTTGATCCTGGTGCCGGCGCTCTACTTGATCATCGAAGACGTAAAGAAGTTGTTTGTTTCTTCTGAAGAACCTGTTCATCCCTAACCAGCGAATCAACTGGTTTCCACGCAGGTGTGAACTTCCAACCTATTTCAACTGTTAAGGTAAGGACGACTGCGTAAACGTCCATGGACACACTGTCCAGAGGCATTTGTACGGCAAGAACGTCCCTGGACACGCTGTCCGGAGGCATTTGTACGGCAAGAACGCCTCTGGACACGCTGTCCGGAGGCATTTGTACGGCAAGAACGTCTCTGGACACGCTGTCCAGAGGCATTTGTACGGCAAGAACGTCTCTGGACACGCTGTCCGGAGGCATTTGTACGGCAATAACGTCTCTGGACACGCTGTCCGGAGACGTTTGTACGGCAAAATCGTCTCTGGACATGCTGTCCGGAGGCTTTTTGGTTGGAGCTGCACCCCAATCGACCTCGAATCGCCCGTACTGGGTTCATTTCGGTTTTCTTGACCACCGTCCCCCAGTCCAAGAACAATCCGTTTCCCCAAATTTTGCTTAGCTTTCCGCAAATCCCGGCGAGTCACCCGAGCAATCCTGCCATAGTGTTCCCCTATGGATTTTCTCCAAAGTGGAGTTAAATTTCAGCGGAGCAAATTGGGAAGGCACTCGTATGAAATTGTACGTTCAACTGTACGTAGGGGTGGGACTGGTCTTGCTTGCCATATTCGCCTTCACAGCGCACAAAAGCTTCGCACAGAACACCACCAAAGAAGTGATGCGATTCAAACTTCATTATGCCCAAAGGATTTTGGAAGGAATCACCATGGAGAATTACGAAGTCATCAACGATAACGCGCAAAAATTGAAGAAGCTCAGCAATCAGGCAGAATGGCACATTCGCGAGACTCCTGAGTACCAGCGTTTCACAACAGAATTCGCGCGGCACGCCGACGCCCTCGTCAAGGCTTCGCAAAATGAAAATGTGGATGCCGCAACGGTGGCCTATTTCCAAATGACAGTTTCCTGCACGAGTTGCCATGGCTATTTGCGAGGTGTAAAAGGAGCAAGCCTGCCTCTGAAGCCGACAAAAGTGGAGGCTCAAACCTTACTCGATCGCGAAACATTGCCTGCAGCGAGGAACACACCATGAAAACTGAAATCCAAAATCCTGCATCAGCCCAGGGGGCCAATGACCTTTTGCAGATTATCGCAGCACACCCGTTCTTGCGCGGAATGAGCGCCGGGAATCTCCAGGTGCTGGCTGATTCAGCCATGTTAAAACATTTTGACGCCGGCGAACTGATTTTCCGGGAGGGCGATGTGGCAAATCGTTTTTATCTGATTCGCGAAGGCAAAGTAGCTTTGGAAACAACCGACGAGAACAAGATCCCTTATCTCGTCCAACATATCGGTGCTGGCGATGTCCTTGGCTGGTCGTGGTTGTTCCCGCCTTACTACTGGAACTTCGATGCCCGCGCGGTCGAGCCTACGGAGGCCATTTTTTTCTATGGCACACGCCTGCGTGAACAATCCGAAACCGACCCGGCTCTGGGCTATGATTTGATGAAGCGAATATCGGAAATCATTATCCAGCGACTGCAAACCACTCGCAAGCAACTGCTCGAACAGTTCCGCAAGGAACGTGGGAACGTGGGAGAAGTGGAGTGATGGAGTATTGGAGTTGGGATCCGGCGCTACGCGCCGGATCACTCCATCACTCCACTTCCCCACCCTCAAAGCGGCCGAATCCAAATATTCCGGAACCGCACTGGGTCGCCGTGATCCTGTAAGAGGATCGGTTCTTTATCCGGGTGCTTCTGGTATTTCGGCGCACCGATATGCGTTGTCCTGCCAAGAATCTCGGCATGGTCCTGCACCAGGACTCCATTGTGCAGAACGGTAAATCTTCCACTTTGCTCGACGCTGCCGTCTTCATTGAACTTTGGCGCGCGGAAAATAATGTCGTAGGTCTGCCATTCGCCCGGCTTCCTGGAAGCATTCACCAGCGGGACATGCTGCTTGTAAATCGATCCAGCCTGACCATGAAAATAGGTTTTGTTTTCGTAGGAATCGAGGATCTGCACCTCGTAACGACCCTGGAAAAAGATGCCGCTGTTGCCACGTCCCTGCCCTTCGCCTTTCACTTCAGTCGGCGTCGCCCATTCGATGTGGAACTGGCAGTCGCCAAATCCTTCTTTGGTTTGGATACTACCCGTGTTGTTCACCACCATCGCTCCATCTTTGATATCCCATTTGGCTTCGCCCTCTTTGGCGCTTTGCCATTTCGACAAATCTTTGCCGTCAAACAAAACAATGGCATCCGATGGCGGCGGACCTGGATTGATTATCTTCGGTTCAACAGTGGGTTCTGGAACGTCGGCGGCCATGAGGCGGAAGACTGATGTGACAACGATGAGTGTGGCGGTAAGGCTGAATGCTTTCATGAAGAACGATGGCTTATTTGAATTCAAAGGCTTGCCGCAGATTAGACAGAACCCGCGCGATACGTCAACTAACGTGCCGATATGGGGTGCGCATCGGGTGCGATTTTTTCCGGGTGAGATTGTAGAATCGGAGCGCGGCTGTGTGCGCAGCATCAGCCACAGCACGCGAGATTATCAAGCGGGCCTGCAAAATCTGAACGCCGCAATATTGCCGTACCCGCTGCGGCTGACTCTTCGAGCACAGCCGCGCTCCGATTCTATACCCGATACGTCACAGACCCGAAAGCGCTTCGGCTATGAATGAGAGAATAGTCCCAATGGCATCTCCGGCGAAATCTCCAACCGCAGACAGCAGATCAGGGTCGGTAACAATCTGACCGCCAGCCTCAAGGGCGATCTGCGCAATACTGTCGCTCGTCACAGTATTCCAACTTTTGTAATCACTGCGCTTGCAGCGAAGAATTAGATCCAACTCTCCGTGATCCAGCCAGACACCACCGCACGCGGTGCAAACATCAATTTCGACGCCGCGATGATGCACCGCGACCAAAACACTCCCGTCCGCGGGACAAAGACACCGCTTCCCACTCGCTGATTTACCTTTGGACGAGACGTGAGGTAGATGACCCACAGCAGTGGCAACCAAAGCGGGTGACAACCATAAACCAGCACACGTCGTACAGTGCGAGACGCTGAATCCGCGCACCTTCTGCGCAACAAGTGACGCCCTATCTCTTGGACAACATTGCATGGGTTTATCCTCAGTCGAAGCACTTGATTCGACCATTACTATCCTTCGCGCACTTTGTAATCGTTCAACCGGAGATACAGCGCGCCGGCGCAAATCTTTTTTAAGCAGAGCAGAAAGAAGAGAAATTACTTTTTTCGAAGGACGGTATCGCGTTGCGCCCAGGTTGGATCCGCTTCGGGGTAATCCAAATTGAAATTCAAACCGCGACTTTCCGGACGTTGCAGGGCGGATTTAATGATCAGTTTTGCGACCAGTGCAATATTGCGCAATTCAAGCAAATCGCTGCTGACAATGAAATCCCAGTAATACTCCTGGATCTCTTCCTGCAGGTTATCGATGCGCTTTTTCGCGCGTTGCAACCGTTTGTTCGTCCGCACGATGCCGACGTAATCCCACATCATTCGCCGGATTTCATCCCAGTTATGGGAAACGACCACGAGTTCATCCGGGTTATGCGCATTCCCCGATTGCCACGGGGGAATAGTGATTCCATTTTTCGGCAGTGGCTTGGAAAGAATCTTTTCCGCGGCGCGATGCGCAAAAACGAGTGCCTCTAAAAGTGAATTGCTCGCCAAGCGATTCGCACCATGCAGACCGGTGCAAGCGACTTCACCCACCGCATAGAGGCCAGCAATGTCTGTTTCACCATCCATGTTTACCCGGACGCCACCGCATTGATAATGCGCCGCGGGCACAACTGGGATCGGCTCTTTCGTGATGTCGATGCCGAATCCCAAACAGGTCTGATAAATGTTCGGGAAACGATCAATGATAAATGGCGCGGGTCTGTGCGTAATGTCCAGATACACGCAGGCAGCACCCGTCTTTTTCATCTCGCTATCAATGGCACGGGCCACAATGTCGCGTGCCGCGAGGGATTGCATCGGATGATATTTATCCATGAACTCCGCGCCACTCGCATCTTTCAGAATGCCGCCCTCGCCACGCACCGCCTCGGAAATGAGAAACGATTTTGCCTTGGGATGATAAAGGCAGGTGGGATGAAACTGAATGAACTCCATATTTGCCACAGCCGCACCCGCGCGATAAGCCATAGCAACCCCATCACCGGTCGCGATGTCAGGGTTGGTCGTGTATAGATAGACTTTGCCGCAACCGCCTGTGGCGAGAAGAATTTGGTTCGCAGCGAATGTCTCAACTACACCCGTGGCGTTGTCCAGGACGTAAACGCCATGACAACGATTCTCGCCCACGTAGCCGAGTTTCTGGGAAGTGATCAGGTCAATGGCAAAATTATTTTCGAACACCTCGATGTTCGGTTGCTCCGCAACAGCCGTAAGCAATGCCCGTTCAATCTCGCGCCCGGTCACATCTTTCGCATGGAGAATGCGGCGCTTGGAATGGCCCCCTTCCATTCCGAGATCCAGCTCCTTGATGCCCCCGCCGTTTTCCCGCTCGGAAAATTTCATCCCGAGATCAATCAATTCCTGAATGCGCGCCGGGCCTTCCTCCACAATCGTTCGCACGACGTTTTCTTTGCAAAGCCCCGCCCCTGCTTCCAGCGTGTCGCGCACATGCGCCTCAAAGGAATCCTCCTTGCTGGTCACGGCGGCAATACCGCCCTGGGCATAATTGGTATTCGATTCCGCGCGCGACTTTTTCGTAACGATGGCCACGCGCCCGTGCTCTGCCACTTTGAGAGCAAAAGAAAGTCCGGCGATGCCGCTGCCGAGAATTAAGAAATCGAATTGTTTCACTGCGGATGAGAGTTGAGCAATAAAGAGCTCGGTAGGCGAAGAGAAAATGCGCGCATTCTCAGATGAACACAGGTTGGGGTGACATGGTTGAATCGTTGCATGGTTGCATGGGGGAAAACTGACTGTGCAACCATTCAACCCCTCCGCTTACTACCGATACATCGAAAAACCGAGACGGAAGGCGGAACTTTTCTCGTCGTAACGCACGAGGCTTTCTCCATAGCCGGTGAAATATTGCGCGTGCAGGTAGAAGCTGAAGTTGCTGTAAAAAAAGCGCATCATGGGATAGGTCAGATCAATTTGCAGAGCACCATTGTCCCAGGAATCACCAAGGCGTCCAGTGGTCGCCACCTGCAAACCGCGCTTCCAACCGACAATGGCGCGCAGGTCGCCGTAACCACGATAGTCCGCCAGATCGGGATTATCATTCAGATCTCCAACGTAAACCCAGGCGCGCGGCTGCAGGGTTAATTGCAGACTCTTGTCTCCACCCAGGACCAACGTTGGCCGGATATAAGCGATGTTCAAACTCCTTGAGTTCAGTCCACCGCCACCATTGGATTCATGCTGCAGACCGAGTTGAAAATCCAGACGAAAGGAATCAGCATGACCACCACCGGCCAATTTGTCCCACGCATAAAGAACCTCCGGCTTGTAACTGCTGTCGAAGAATGGTGAAGAAGGAGCATCCCAATCCCACAAAGATGTTTGGGTGTAAGCCAAATGAATGCGTTCGAGGTTGGGTAATCTTTTCGCCAGGAGACCATGTTGGTTCACTAGCTGATACTTGAAGCTGATCTGGAACTTGGCATTAGGAGATGCGGTTCCGGCGATAAAGTAAAAGGGTTCATATCCGGAAATGTGTTGCTGGAAGAAACGCATTGGGTCAAACGCTTTGGCGGTCCCGTCCGGTTCGGCATCGCGCAACCACCGGGCCAAACGTCCCTCCGTTTCCTTGTACTCCTCTTTTGTCGGCGCGGGTCGAATATCCAGCACCAATTGGTTGGGAGCGAACTTTGTGAGTTTAAGAATCGCCTCACCGGAGAAGGCCTCCGGCACAATAAACAAATAATCCCGGCTCGCAAACGACCCGGGTGTAATAGAGAACCGCTCTGCGGAATGCTCTGGAGTTGCCTCAAGCGTCACGGAAACGGTCTGGCCATTGTTTCTGAGACGCGCGGAAATCTCTTTCGGCGCCACCCATGAAATGTTCTTTGATGTTGAATTCAGCGCGTGGAATCTGACGATAGCAGTGCTTCCCGCAGACACCACCTGGTTTGAAACTGAGAAAATATGTGTCGGCTGATCCGCGTCAGCTTGCGTCGTGAGGGCGATAAAACAAAGTGCCGCTGCGAAGTGCCGCCAGCGTTTCAAAAAGCATTCAATCATAGTGTTCCGTTATCTATCAATCGGGTCTTACCCACAAAAACTGCCAAAGCCATCTGTGTTCCGCGTTTTACCATTTCAACAGGTTCCAGCGTTTCACGGTCAAAAAATTCCACGTAATCAAGACGCGCTTCGGATTGTGTGGCAATCAGCTTTGAAATTTCAGAACGCAATCGTTCAACCGCAACCGAACGCGACTTCACCTGTTTACGTGCGAGCTCCATTGCCAGCCACAAAACAGTTGCCTGGTCGCGCTGCATCGGATTCAAATATTTATTACGCGAACTCATGGCCAACCCATCCCGTTCACGATGCGTCGGAGCGACAACCACCTTCACCGGAAAATGCAGATCGCGGACCATCCGTTGAATCACCGCCGCCTGTTGAAAATCTTTTGCGCCGAATACGGAAACGTCCGGCAAAACGATGTTAAATAATTTCGCGACTACTGACGTGACGCCACGGAAATGGGTCGGTCGTGAAGCACCCTCCATTCTCCGCGAGAGTTTCTCTTCGACAACATAGGTACTGAATTCTGCCGGATACATTTCTGTATCTGAAGGCACAAAGAGAATATCAACGCCGGCGTCGCGACACATCTGTTTGTCTTGAGCGAGGTCGCGAGGATATTTGGAGAGATCTTCAGTCGGAGCAAATTGTGTCGGATTCACATAAATGCTGACGACCACCTGCCCTGTTTTGCCGACCAATTGCCGGGCGCGTTTCACAAGGCTGATATGGCCCGCATGCAAATAACCCATCGTCGGCACGAAACCGAATTGCACGCCTTGTGCTTTCAATTTCCTGGTCAATCGTTGCATTGCAGCAACGGATGTAACAACTCGCATCACCGGAAAGTAGAGGCTCGAAGAAGACTCTGTCGAGGGGACTTTCCCGCAAATACTTTCTCGACGGAGAATGGTTTGATTGAAGACACCGCTGAAGAGCTGTCTCACCTCCAGAAAGCCAGCAGGAAAGTTCCCTCTCTTTTTGTCCAGAAGAAATCCTAAGCGCAGACTGAGCGCAAAGTTGATTTTTAAGAAAAAGGCGGCTGAAGACAGCCGCCTTCCCAAGTTTGGCGGAAATACTTATTTCTTCTCGTTCACCAGTTCCGCTTTGATCCCGTTGATCATCTGTTCGAGTTGGCGACCGTATTTTACGTAGCTGTCGTAAACAACTTAGTCATCGGTCTTCACCGTAGCGTCGTGGAACACAACTGCGACGTGTGGTTCGATCGAGATACCAGCATCGTAGCCGCGGGAGAAAGCATCCTTTAAAATATCGCGGACACGGGCCTGGCCTTCGCCTGGATAGTTATAGTCGGGTTCTTTTTGACCGGGTCGCGGGGTCGCATCTTTTACGTGAATATGAGCGACGTGTTCGCGGACGTTCACCCAAAATTCCCATGGATCCTGCTGCGGCCATGGCTTTGCCTTGCTGCGATCCGTGTTGAAGATCGGGTTGCCGGTATCGAACACCCATTTCAGACCGGGACACTTTTCCAGCAGTTCGATTCCGTGCTGCCAGCTCATTCCACCGTAGTTCATGCAGTTTTCATGAACCGGTTGAATACCGGCATCGAGAAACATTTTGGTCACTTCAGCAATCCGCTCGAAAACAACGGCAGGAGTCTTCTCTTCGTCTGGCGTCGGTTTGAAACTCATGATGCGCACGAACTTCGAGCCGACCTTTTGCATCCGGGGAATACAACGTTTTACTTCGCAGACGGTGACGTCCCACGGCGTCTCCACAGTCTTCGCCCAGTTCGCAATGGCGGAACCAAACGCGTACACCTCAATCCCATTTGCCTGAAGTTTCTCAACGCAAATGTTGAATGCTTCCTCCGGAATATCGTGGAAATTGCCTTTTGGAAATCCGGGCACTTCTGCAAACCGCATTTCGAGGTGTTTCCAACCGAGCTCGTTGGTGGCTTTAATCTGCGCGTCAATATTCGCGCCCGCTTCATCTCCAATTCCTGTCAGGATCATAGTTTAGTATTTAATTTTTTCGATGTTCACGATGCGGATTTCCGAAATAAAAGAGTCGAGCCAATAGGTGATAAGGAATGGGCGCATTGCCCAAACGGATAGAATTCTACCAGCAGCATCTTTACCTTCGTAATCGGCATCGCGTTGGGGGTTGGTCCGAAGATCAGCGAAAGCATCCAAAAGCTTCCGCCGTTCAAAAGCTGAACTTGCAGTAAAAAGGTGGAAGGCCGCCTCGTCGAAAACAATCTTCCAAGGTTCCATCAAATACCTTCAGCCTCTAGAGATTGATGAATCCGCTGCGCTTGCTCCAAAGTTAGCTTCCGCCCTGCATCCATGCGCTGCATTCTTTGCGCGAGCAGCGCCTGATATGCGGGGTCTTTTTGCTCCGCCAAATGCTGTAGATATGCAACCGCGAAGAAACGTTCCTCGTCCGTCATCTGATCTATACTGGCTTTGATCTCCGTATTGCTCACAAACAAAAGGTAAAATTTATCGGGAAATCGGCAAGCTTGTTCCTACCGTGTAAACGATTTGGTAAAATCTTCGCTCGAGATCTCAACGACTTTCTTTTCGATTTTCGATTCGGCGATCAACTGCTTCAGTTTGCACTCGTATGCCGCGCTGTCCATAGGCATCTGAACGGTTTGATCGATCAAACCGGAATAAAGCATAACATTAGCGAGTTCAATGGAGTGAATGCCTTCTTCGGCTGGTGAAATCAATTGGGCCCCGTCGAGAATTGCATCCACGAAATTCTGCATCAGCGTGGCGTGTTGCGCGGGAACCGTCGTGATCGGCACATCCACATTCCAAACTTCCGGTTTTTGAAAACCGAGCTTCGCGGTTTTGCTTTGCTCCACCATGGAAACTTCATTCCGAGTGAAGCTGAGCTTGTCATTTTCCAGGACGAGCTTGCCCATGGTTCCGGCGATCTCGAAACGGTTCGTTCCCGGTGCTTCTCCGGTCGACGCAGTGAACACACCAGTCGCGTTGTTAGGAAACTCCAGGTAAGCCGTCACCTGGTCTTCGACTTCGATGTTATGAAAACGGCCGAGTTGCACAAAACTGCGCACTTTAGAAGGCATGCCCAGGAGCCATTGCAACATGTCGAGCTGGTGCAGGCATTGATTGATTAAGACTCCCCCGCCCTCGCCACGCCAGGTCGCACGCCAACCGCCGCTCGCGTAATAAGCTTCTGTGCGAAACCAGTCAGTCACGATCCACGAGAACCGCACGATTTCACCGAGTGAACCATCCGTGATTAGTTTCTTGATCTTCACGTAACGATTCTCCGTGCGGAGTTGGAACATCGCGCCAAAGACCAACTTCGGATGTTCTTTGCTGACGGCGATCAAACGTTCCGCATCCGCTTTGTGGGCGGAGATCGGTTTCTCAACCATCACATGTTTGCCAGCTTTCAAGGCCGCGATGCCTAATGAAGTATGCTGGTAATGTGGTGTGGCGATCAGAACGGCGTCCACCTCGTTGGAACGGATCATCTCTTCGCCATCGCTGAAGATTTTCACCCCCTTTTGCTTATAACTTTCAAGCTTGTGGGGTGAGGTGCTGCAAACCGCTGTTAACTCACAGCGATTTACTTTTCCTGCCAGAAGATATTCCGCATGGTGCTTGCCCATGTTGCCCATGCCGATGATGCCTACGCGAACGTTGTTCATTTTCTTAAGAATGTTAGACACGAATTACACGAATTTTCACGAATTAAAAAAGAAACAAAACAGCCCGGCGAAGCTCCCCTTGAGAAATTTTTCAACCACGAATGAACACTAATAAACACGAATGGGATGAATAGGCGGTTGTCCTCACCACCGATAGCGGCATGATGGAACGCGGTGTTTTGCGCGACGGCCATTTGCGTTCGCTCTGGCTTCCCCCTGCCCTGCACATTCCCGAACAACTCGCCGCCGCCTTCGCCGAGTTCCACCTGGAGCGACGCGCCTCGCGTTGTAGTACGTGCGGCGGCAAGCTGCTGGAAACCGCTAAAGAACAATTGAAAGAGGAGATCCCGCCGAAAACCTATCTATGGCTCGATAAATTCTGGCGTTGCGAACGTTGCGGTAAACTTTTCTGGAACGGCACGCACTGGCGCAAAGTTCAGCAGGAATTGGAAACATTAAGAGCAGTTTAGCTTGATATGGGCTTTCTCCAGTGCCGCGAGCGCGAGACCGCGAGGCTGTCGCCGTCCCTGCTCCCAGTCCTGCAAAGTCGCTTAAGCGAAAGGCATCGGAATGAACTTGCCGGAATCGTTTATTAAAGCAAAATAGCGTTGGCGTTTGCGCCCGTAGCTCAGTTGGATAGAGCATCTGCCTTCTAAGCAGAGGGTCCCGCGTTCGAGTCGCGGCGGGCGCGCCACTTTCTTCAGTATTCAATGCTGAAGTCCCCCCGTTTCTGAAAACTGCTCGCTGAATACTGTTTTACTGATCCAGCCTGGTCCACTTGGAGTTGGCTTTGGACGATTTCACGACGGCTTCGATAAATGCCATCCCGCGGACACCATCGTCGATTTTTGGGAAGTCGTTGGCGATATCATCCTTGCCGAGTTTCTTGCCTGCTTCTCGGGCGCGAATGGCATTGGCGAAGTTTTTGTAAATGTTGGCAAAGGCTTCAAGGTATCCTTCGGGATGCGCGGCAGGAGTGCGTCCGGCAGCGAGG
>MWWI01000058.1_pt1 | contig 23275 bp, 24 predicted proteins | sample 1047321 | NCBI WGS metagenome assembly MWWI01 (sample SAMN06349966, study PRJNA376086) | soil metagenome | isolation source: FI-1 sample Antarctic (ecotone) soil | place: Antarctica | reverse complement strand
GTAGAACCGATGACGATATAGCCGCCATCCGTGGTTTGCTGCACTGAGTGTCCTATATCATATCCTGTCCCGCCTAACGTTCTAGCCCAGCTGAGGTCCCCGCTTGCCGTCCATTTCGATAACCATAAATCAAAGTTGCCGGCTCCAAAGCTCTGAGTAGAACCGATGACGATATAGCCGCCATCCGTGGTTTGCTGCACTGAGTGTCCTATATCATATCCTGTCCCGCCTAACGTTCTAGCCCAGCTGAGGTCCCCGCTTGCCGTCCATTTCGATAACCATAAATCAAAGTTGCCGGCTCCAAAGCTATTTGTAATGCCGATTACGATATAGCCGCCATCGCTGGTTTGCTGCACCGAGTATGCCTCATCAAATCCTGTGCCGCCTAACGTTCTAGTCCAGCTGACTTCCCCGCTTGCCGTCCATTTGGACAACCATAGATCAGATGATAAGAGCCCAATGCCATAGTCACCGGTTACGATATAGCCATAGTTACCGGTTACGATATAGCCACCATCCGTGGTTTGCTGCACCGAGTATCCAAAATCATTTTCTATCCCACCTAACGTTCTGCTCCAGCTGACTTCCCCGCTTGCCGTCCATTTTGACAACCACAAGTCAAAGTCGCCGGACCCTCCAAAGCTATCGGTAATACCGGTTACGATATAGCCGCCATCCGTGGTTTGTTGCACCGAGTAACCTCTATCATCTCCTGTGACGCCTGACCGTCTGCTCCAGCTTAAATCTCCACTTTCCGTCCATTTCGATAACAATAAATCAAAGTTGCCGGCTCCAAAGTTAGTGGTATAACCGGTTATGATATAGCCGCCGTCCGTGGTTTGCTGTACCGAGTTTCCATAATCACCTCCTATCCCGCCTAACGTTTTCACCCAACGATCAGGCTGGGGTTGCGCCATCACCGGGGATAGGGGAATTGACAGACCCAGCATCAGCGGGATTGTAGTTTTCCAACTGGCTAGACCAGGGTGCTGCTGGGCATAACTCAGGCTCACCACACTCATAGCCAATGACAGCGGTGCTATGCTGCTCACGTACGGCAACCACGCGTCCATAGGCTGCAGGGTATCAAGCCAACTCAGCGAAGTGCGAGTGGAATTGGGTTGGCTTCCCAGGTAGGCCGCACTCACCCCCAAGGCAGTAGCGGCAGCACCCCAGAGCGCTGTTTTAGGGTGACTCTGCCCATACTGCCAACCGGCGGTCAGTGCTCTGTCGAATCGGGCTAAAAGGCTGGTTGGAGAAGTGGAGGCTAATTGGTCAGTGGACTCGGTAGGGACTAGGAGCGGTAAAAACAGCGCATTGAGCTTTGCCAACGCCTGTTGATAACGCTGCCCTGAAACCGCAATCAACGTGCTGGAATCGACTGGCCCAAAGGTAGTTTTGAGGAGCACATTCACCGCTTGCCATAACTCATTTGGTACTAATCCTTGGTAATAGGCCATTAAGGGGGCCCGACCTAATGTAGTTGATCGGGTGAACTCAGGGAGAATGCTTTCTCCACTGCGATTAATCAGGTGATTAATTATTTCATGGTAAAAATAACCTAAAGCTTCTTCCGGTTGGGTTTTTAAGTGTTCACGAAATTGCGCCGCCGCTCCTTCAAAGGTGTGGGCATAGCGCGGCAAGCGTTGGGCCCAGCGCTTTACGTAGCGGTCATATAACCACGGTGATACGATTTTGGGGTCAAAGCTCGCTTGTTGGGCTTTTAGGACTTCACCGAGTTGGTCCGGAGCCACCAAAGCCCCTTGCCGGTATAAGGAGACAATCTCCATGAAACAGGACCTTAACTGCTGGTTAACCTCGCGCCGCCAATCTAAATGGCGTTGGTATGACTCTTCTTGTTGCAGCTGTAGCAAAAATGCAGAGTCATCCGTTTGCGGCGTTACCCACGTCACCAACGGCTGCGCCCAGGCTTGGGCAGACTGCCAAAACTTATGGCTAATGGTCGAAGCAGTGGCACTGCTTAGATTGGTCCAGGAAAAAGTAGGCTGGGTAGCGAGGTAATGGCTTGGTTTCATGATTTTAGTGACTCCATGGGCTTAAAAATATTAGGAACTGTTTACAATTCGCTGTAATAAAGTAATTTATAAGAGCAAACTCGTAAAATTGCGATTCTCACCTCTACCATAAAACGAGTTTGCAATGCCAAGACTGATGCTCATTGATGAGCACTGGGACTATCATGCACGAATACGGAATTTATGCCAAGCCTTATGCCAAGCCCAATTGACGAAAAACAGTTGAAGGGATTTTGTACCGTATGCGAACAAGATTGCCTGAGAGCCTATCCCAAAGCCCCTGCTGCGTTTAAGGCGATCGGTGAAAATACAATACTAAGGTGCAGGGTTGCCCTATAATTTTCCACCTTCTTTTCCCAGTGGTTTTTTGCACATAGCGAATAAGCTGGAATTACGAAAAACCGAATTTATGCCATTCGGCATTAGCACAGAGTTTATGTCATATTGTAATGAGATATATGATTAATAATATAAACTATTTATATAATTTACTTCATAACTTCGCCTTTTTAAACTTTAAAATAGGGATAGCGGTTTATTGCTGGGTGGGTCAATTTTCGGTTGCCGTTGATATTAGTGTTACCGATGTTCTATCTCAGTAGTAAACTAGACATTTAGCAACCTATTTTTCAAGCCCATAGGCTCTGGCGAAGTTTAATAAGACGAATCAACATGGCAGTATCTTCTTCCTTTTGCTCCTTCTCTAGCTTATGATAAGTATCCAATATGTGGCGTGAATGTCCATCTTCATGTGTTATAAAATTACTGAACAATGGATCATCGCCACGTGCTTCAGCTGCCGTAAAATTTTCTTCACAATAGTCGCTCCAACCGCTAGCTTCACTCGGATCAAGACGATTTGGCCGCTCTGTTTTCCACCAGTTATAAAGCAAAAGCGTCTTCTGTGCAGCTAACGCTTGAGGAGAAGGCTGCCCAAAACTAGGGTCATTCTTATCCATCCAATTTTCATCGTTTTTGAGTTCAGCAGCCCAATTAACATATGCGATTCCGGCTGCTGGACAACGCCATAAACCAATGCGAAAGATAGAGCGATACTCAGGCATTTTATATTTTTTGCGCTCCTCGGTTGAACATACAACCCACTTCCAAGCAAGTTCAATTTCAACAAAGTTGACAAGTTCATCGAAAACAGCATGCAACAAGCGTGTATCAAAGTCATACCATTTTCCACGTTTAAGATTAGAAGTTAGAGTGTGGCTTTTAGTGATCCACCGATTATCAATATAATGCTTCATATTGTTGATACGATTAGCAGGCCAATAGACAAAACGCTGCAAATAATCCAAGCCGTCTTCTGTCAACCAATAACGAAATTTCTTTGCTTTGGCTATTTTTTTCCAAGCATTCCACTCTTCTGCTGTACCTGCAGCTGGCTTAGGCACACCTCGAAGCCAGTCGGCAAATTTTGAACATGTCCAATAAGTTGATTTCATTTAGAATAAAATTCTACTTCTTTATTTCAGAATAAAGCACGCAAGGGGATAAATCGGCACCATTATCCCAGCAAATTGTACCGCTTTCTTTATCTATAAAAACCGTTTTAAAGTAATCGGCATCTTTCAATTCAGCAAATATTCCTTTAAAAGGAATCAATTTAGAAATATCAATCTGACCAGCAATGCCGTCTTCAAAGCGCAGCGCCAAATTATAATTATCTAATACTTTAACTTCAGTTACGTTTACTAACATACTTACTACTCCAAAGGTTCTATCATGTGTAATTCTGCTAATTGCTGTGCTAGATTCCAATTTTCGATTAATTCTTTTTGATGCTGGCTTGCCCATTCAATTACTAGTCCCAATACTTTTGGCGGTAGCTTACCTTCTAAAATCGCTAGATCTTGTATTGAAATAATAGCTTTATACTCATTATAACGCACATGAAAGTGCGGTGGATTATGATCTTGATAATACATCACTATGACGATGCCTAGAAATCGACAAATAACGGGCATACCGTTTCCTTAATATTAAATTTCAATTTTACCTGATAAGCTAGTTTCTTGCCTATGTCGTCTGGCTATCTGCAATACCATTATACGAGATCAAGCTGTTAACAGTTAGATTATATACACTATATAAATAATTTATATAATTGATCTTTCCGTGCTTTGTCGGTCATCAGATAGCTAACAACCAATAATTAAGATTGAAAGCTAGCTTTAAACCATTTACCCAAAATTTTGAATTAGCCCTTGACAGTTAACATAAATAATATAAATTATTTATACTATTTAAATTATTTATACTAGGGAGCAATTATGACCGCAAAAATCATCTGTGTTTGCCATCAAAAGGGCGGGGCAGGTAAATCAACCGTCACCATGCAATTGGCTGGAACATTGGGCTTGAGGCATTATAAAACCTTAGTCGTAGACGCCGACCCCCAAGGAACCGCTATACGCTGGTCTGCTAGCGCCGCTGATGACAAACCATTCCCAGCAAAAGTAGCAGGCATGGGAGCCGCAGGCGCTAAAGTCCATAGGGAGGTTAAAAAATTTGCTGATGATTATGACTTTATTATTGTCGACTGTCCGCCAGCCGTTGAATCTCCAGTGCCAGAAAGTGCATTAATTATCTCTGATTTGGCTCTTATTCCTTGTATACCAAGCCCCCCCGACATATGGGCTGCAAACGGGATTACTGGTTTAATTACCAGGATTTCGGTAATAAATGAGGCATTACAATCTAGGTTAGTCATTAATCAGACCAAAGAAAGAACCGTTTTAGCCAGGGATGTTAAAGAACTTTTAGATAACTTTGGAATTGAACGAGCGAAAACCGAATTGGGGCAAAGGGAAGTTTACCGCCATAGTGCTTTATATGGCACGACGGTACATTATTTTGGCAAGCAAGCAGCAGATGCTACAGCCGAGATTGAAAGTTTAGCAGACGAAGTTTGTGAAATTTTGGGAGTTACAGCGAATGCAAAAGCGTAAAAGTATAAAAGAACAACTTATAGCTACTACTCAAAACTCAAAGCTAGAAACAGAAGAACGTTTAAATAAGCTTGATTTAAACGAGCGTATTAACAGAGCAGAAGCTATTGTACGCCCCGATAAAGCAAAAAAAACTAGCACCGAAAAAGTTATACGCGATGCTTTCACTATGCAAGAATCTGATATAAAAAAAATTAAGCATATAAAGCAGAAATGCTTACAAGCGGGGATAGAGGTTAATAAATCGCTGATTGTAAGAGCAGCCATTCAAAAATTAGCGAATATGCCTGTAGATGAACTGCGTCAGGTTATTGATAGTCTCCCCAAAATAAAAGTAGGGAGACCAAAAGATTAAACATATAAACTATATAAATAGTATAAACTGTTTATATAGTTTATACTAAGGCAAGATGTATGAATAATACCAATCTCAACAAGTTAGTGACTGAAGCGCTGGCAATAGAAGCAGAAGAAGCCAAAGCAGCAGGCGCTTTAGGCTACATGGCTAGAGCTTTAGTACAAGCGACCATGCCACATAAGAATCCTGGAAAAGTTGAAGCATGGGGTAGGCGTAATGGCGATTTTGCCATGCTCATGCAGCCTGGCTATAAGATAGACAAAGATAATAAGCCTTATAATGTAGGTCTGCCGTACGGCACAAAGCCACGCTTAGTGATGGCATTTATATCTTCTGAGGCAGTAAAAACACGAAGCCCTGAAATAGTATTAGGGCATAGTTTATCAGATTTCATGCGTCAGCTTGATTTAACTCCCACAGGCGGTAGATGGGGAACTATACCTATGCTACGAGAGCAGATGAAGCGGCTATTTTCAGCAACGGTATCTTTTCAGCAGTCAGGAGAGCAAGTAGAAATTGAAGGGGGTTTTAGGATTGCGCGAAGCAGCATTTTATTTTGGGATCCCAAATCCCCAGCTCAGGCAGCTTTATGGGAATCTACCGTTACCTTGACTCAAGAGTTTTATAAAGAAATCATTGAACACCCTGTCCCTGTCAATATGAAAGCACTGTCAGCCTTAAAAAGCTCAAGTATGGCATTAGATATTTATTGTTGGTTAACCTACCGGATGAGCTATTTAAAACACTCGACTGAGATACCTTGGGAGCTATTGGCTGCACAATTTGGCTCCGATTATGCAGAGCATAGGGACTTTAAAAAGAATTTTTTAAAACAGTTACGCAAGGTATTAATTATTTACGATGCAAAGATTGAGCAAGGCAAATATGGGCTTATATTAAAACCGAGTAAAACACATATTGCTTCATTAAGTGGATAACCCTGTAGATTACTGGAGTTATCCACGCATAATCGCTCCCGCTTTTCAGCGATATTTACGCATAATCGCTCCCATTTTTACGCATAATCGCTCCCGTACTCCTTATACCTATATTTACCTATATTAAAATACCTGTAGTTGATCGCCGCTCCTTGTGGATAACTGCTGACGCAGTTACCCACAACCGCGGCTCATCCGCTGATGGATATGTGGACAACCCGTCGCTGCGCTGACGGTTTGACCACATACCCACAGCCCAAACCATGTTTAACTTGGTTTTTAAAGAAAAAGAAAAAAGCTTGTGCTTAAAGAAATACCGGCAAGCATTCCAACACATCATCCATGCTATGCCCATTAAGTGAGAGTAGGGCAACGGCTTGGTTCGGGGTGAGGTTACGGAATAGGGTGGCATCTAGCACGGACTCGCGACTTTCGGTGATGCTTTGGGTACTGGACTGATGGTTGGACGCGGGTTCGGTCAAGGCTCTGGTTGAATCACCGCTGGTTTGACTGGTGGTCTTACGCTGCACCTTGGCTTGACCGGCTAACCTGTCCATCATCGTTAAGGTCGCCTGGTCTTCCGTCCTGAAACAAATCTTTTGGCGAAAGTTTTGCAAGATGGCGTGGGCTAAATCCCGATCGCCGAGGGCGGCATAGAAACTGGAGACGGATTGCGCCGAGATGATACCGATGGTTTTACTGCTTCGGGACTTATCCCAGAAATTCAAATCGGATAGGCCGTCTTGGTTGGCACTGATTAACGCTTGGTACTCATCACACATAAAGAAAATGGGGCGCTCTTGGTTCCAATCGGGTTGGTGGACCCGGTTTTGCATGACGTTGAAGAACCGCAGCTTGAGGAAGGTATAGGCCACTTTGCCGCCCAGGCCCCAACGAGCGAGGGGCATATCCACCAAGTACACGGTGCCGTCTAACACCGATTGCATAGTGAGGCTTGTTTGAGAGTGTGCGCAAAAGGCATCAATGAGCTCGGGGTGGTTAAACGGCGCTAGGGCTTGGGCCACGGTGGCCTTGACGCCACTTTTGACCTTCTCATCGAAGGTGGCAAAGATGGTGTCCTGGTAGCGCCAGTAGGTGTTGAGTAAGCGTTGCTCGTTGGCGGCTAAGGTGACCAGCAGTGGGTGAAGCTCGGCTTGGATGGTTTCTCGTGCCTCGTCATCAAACAAGTAGCTGTAAAGGCCTTGTAGGGTGTAGTGTGGGGGCAAAAACGAGAGCAAACCCAGGGCGTTGCGGCACAGCTCGGTGGCGGTATCGATCCAGAAGCCATCGAGTCTGGCCCCGCCACTGAGCAAAAAGGCGGATTTTAGAAACGAGGCGGCGACTTCTGGCGTTAAGCCAGCCAGCAAATTCAGGGGGTGGTGATTCGGCCCGATGATAGTCACCGGACGGTTGGTCATTTCCCCCAGCCAGATGACCGCCTTTTTGACATCGCCTTTGACGTCAAACAATAACCCGCCGCATGCTTGGTCGAGGAGTTGGACCAGTAAGGGTTGCATCAGGCGGGTGGTTTTACCGGCCCCGATGCCGCCCAGCACCACGATATTTTGGGCGGCATCGTCGGTGGTCAAGACGATCTCGAGGTTAGCGGTGATACCGGCTTGGTGCCAGAGGCTCGCTAAACGCCCGGTAGAGCGCCCTAGCCATAGGCCGAAGGGCATGGTAGCGCTCGAGTCTGATTCGTGGCTTCTAGCCCCTTTAAATCGCGTTTGACGGGGTTTTAACTCGCTAGGAAACAGCCGGGGGACTAAAAACCCAAGCACCAGCGTCAATCCCAACCCCATCACCGCGATGTGCCACCCCACCGTGACGTCAGGGTGATGGCTAAACCAGTGGCGCGGCAGATGGTGGGTGCGCCAAGAGTACTCAACTGTAGGATAAAGATGGTTGAACAGGTAAACCAGGCCAAACGCAATCAACGCTAAACAAACGAATTGTTGACCGCGGGAAAATTGATTCAAAATCTGTCTGGGCGGTCGTTGCCGGTGCCAGAGGATAAAGCCGAACACGCGCAAAATGGGCAACAGGTAGTAGAGCAGGGCGGTAGCCAGTCCTGCCAGGATGGACGTACTGGCCGCGCGATCAATGGCGGCCAAAAAATCTAACTGTTTAAACCACAATAGGGCAATCGTAACGCCGATCAAAACGACTAATACCGTGCCTAAAAAAACTCGCCCCCCACTCCAGGTCAACGGATGGTTGGTGAATTGCACGTGGGGGACGGTGCCACGACTTAGGGTTTGATGGAAGCCGTGGCGTTTCAGTGCACGCAATTCCTCGAGGATGGTTGTCATGGGTTATTGCTTCGATGAACCCTTACCCGAAGACTTTTTGTCGAGGGGTGGTAAATCGAATAACGCGCGATCGGAATCTCGGTTTAAATAACCCTCCATGAATTTAACGATGTCATCCAATCGATTTTCTTCCATGGCCTTATCCAGATAATAAGCCCCGATTAAAATCTTACGGCGGGTATCGCGTTTGCGCTCGCGGGTCTTTTCGGCGGCCTCTAATAATTGGATCTGCGCTTTGAGTTGATCTTGTTTCTTTTTTAAGGTGTCCAATTTTTTGGATTGGTTGTCCATGAGTATTCCTTATCATTGATTGATCGTCTTGCCATTGTACGGGAGTGACTCCGTAAATCAAATCTAAACGAGTTCAGCCAAGTTCCTGTTGGAGCGCAGCGACCACCTAAGCCCCATGGTGTTTGAATGCGCGCTTATACGTTGCTTCGCGACGTGTGCTTTGCTATGCTAGCCCTTGGCATTAGGCCAACATTAATGGACCGTGGGCAATTGACCACGATGGGGATGACACGAATTAGGATTAGGAAAATTAGGAGGATGAGATGTTCCCGTGGTTAGATCAAGCGCAATGCCAGGTATTAGAACGGGCCTGGCGCAACTTTGATATCGTGATTGGGCAATTGCCGGTATCGGATATCACCGGTTTATTAGCCTTTCATACCCACAATGTGCTGGGCCGGTTAGCCCGTCCGCCCGTGGACGGAAATTATATGGAACTGGTCACGCGTCGGGTGCTGGCGTTGGTGAATACCAGTCCCGTGCTGCTGGACGTGGATGACATGCTGAGCTTACTGGATGAAGCCCTGGCCCAGGTGACGAACAAAGCCGTGGTGGGATCATTCTGATGGCGATTTACCATTTTTCAGCCCAAGTGATCTCCCGCAGTCAGGGACGCTCCAGCGTGGCCGCAAGTGCCTATCGCTCGGCTGAAAAACTGCTGGATGAACGCACCGGCTTGACCCATGACTTTACTCAAAAAAGTGATGTGGTGGAGCAGGCCATCTTGCTCCCCAAAGATGCGCCCGAGTGGATGGCTGATCGTGAAAGACTGTGGAATGGCGTGGAGCAAACGGAGAAGCGAAAAGACGCCCAACTGGCCCGCGAAATTAACCTTGCTTTGCCGCGTGAACTAACGCCTGCGCAAAACTGGGCGTTATTAACTGCGTTTGTGCAGCAAGCATTTGTGGATCGCGGCATGGTCGCCGATGTCGCCTTTCATCGTGGGCATAAAGGCGGGGAGGACCAGCCGCATGGTCACGTGATGCTGACCCTGCGTGAAGTCACACTCGAGGGCTTTGGTCAAAAGGTACGTGCCTGGAATGACAAAGCGCTGTTACATGATTGGCGCGCGCACTGGGCCGAGCATTGCAATCTAGAATTAGCCAAACAAGGCTTTGATCTTCGTATTGATCACCGCACGTTAGAAGCCCAAGGGATTAACTTAGAGGCGCAAAGTAAGATTGGGCCGAAAGCGGCCCAGCGCGCGATGGTGCGATTCGCTGAGCATCAGGCATTGGCGCTGCGCAACGGCGAGCGCTTGTTAAAAGAGCCTGAGATGGCCTTAACGGCCCTGACGCGAAGCCAATCCACGTTTACTCACCAAGACCTGGCCCGTTTTGTGAATCGTCACACGGTGGATGCCGAGCAGTTTGAGGCGGTTTACGCTAAGGTCAAACATCATCCCGAGTTAGTGCTGCTGGGGCAAGATGATCGAGGGCGCGATCGCTTGACGACGCGTGAGCACTTAGCCCTGGAAACCAAGATGATTAGCCAAGTAACAGAAAACGCCCCATCAACTAGCCACGTTGTCTCAGATAAGCACATGGCCGCAGCCATGGTGGATAAAAACTTAAGCGATGAGCAGCAAGTGGCGCTTAAACACCTGACCCAAGGCGGTGATGTGGCTTGTGTGGTGGGGTTGGCGGGGACGGGTAAGAGTTACCTGCTGGGGGCGGCCCGCGAGGCCTGGGAGGCACAAGGCTATCGGGTGCAGGGAATGACCTTATCCGGGATTGCGGCAGAAAACTTAGAAGGGGGTTCTGGTATTGCAAGTCGTACGGTCGCCAGCTGCCTTTGGCATTGGGAACGAGATCGGGAACGATTAACTGACCACGATATGGTGGTGGTGGATGAAGCGGGGATGCTGGGTTCGCGGCAGATGGCTAAGATTATTGAAGAAGCACACCGCGCTGGCGCTAAAGTCGCGCTGGTTGGTGATCCGGAGCAATTACAAGCGATTGAAGCCGGAGCCGCTTATCGGGCCATTGCTGAGCGGGTGGGCTTTGTGGCAATGACGGACATTCGCCGCCAAATTGAGGCTTGGCAGCAGCAAGCGACCCGTGACTTTGCCAGCGAGCGCACGGCGGAGGGTTTATTGGCTTATGAGCAACACGATCACGTTCACACGTTTAATACTCAAGAGGCGGCCATGACCGGCATGATTGAGCAATGGGATGAGGTCAGGAGCCAAGCACCGGATAAATCCCAATTGATGCTAGCCTATACCCGCGATGAAGTGCGGCGACTGAATGAACAAGCTAGAAAGATGCGTCATGCCCAAGGCGAGTTAGGGCCAGATCACGCCATTGAGACCTCCCGCGGGCAGCGCCCCTTTGCCGAACAAGATCGCATTTATTTTTTACGTAATGACAATCGCGAGTTGCAAGTTAAAAATGGCACGCTGGGGACGATTGAAAAAATCAACAAGGATAAGTTGACGGTACGCTTAGATCGTAGCAGCCAGGAACAGAGCCGCCGCATTGAATTTAGCCTGAAAGACTATAATGACCTTGATCATGGCTATGCGGCGACGGTTTATAAAGCCCAAGGGGTGACGGTGGATCGCACCCATGTATTGGCTTCAACCTATTTTGATCGGCATAGTACCTATGTGGCGATGAGTCGGCACCGTGAAGGCGCTGATCTGTATGTTAACCGGGAGGATTTCCTCAGCTTTGGCGAGTTATCGAAATCACTGGGTCGAGAGCGGTCTAAAGACGTGACGTTGGATTATTCGATGGAGCGGGGTTTTGAGGTGAATGAGTCTAAACGGCTTCAAGATCGGACCCCAGCGCAACCAGAAAGGGTTTACTCTGCCCACTTAACTCAAGATCGTTTAGCACAAGCTGAAAAACGCTTAGCCATTCGCCAGTATCAAAAAGCGCTGCGAGCGGACATTCGTGCGCTGGAGAAAAAGACCGGATTATCTTACGGTTTGGATCTTAAAGAAGGAGACCGGGGTATTTACCGGGGCTTGGTGGAGATTGCCGGGCGCCGCTATGGGGTCCTTGAGCAAGGGCGGGGTCGGGCTAAACTCATTGGCGTTGAGCAACTGGAATCGCGGCAAAAAGGTCAGGCCATGGTGATTGAAAAAGGGACCAATTACCGCGGCCAAGAAAAATTAACCGCGTTTCAACCCGCAGTACGGCAGCGGGAACGTTCACGGGGTGATCGCGGATTTGGGTTGGAACTATAATGGTGAAAAATGTTGACGCACTCTTTCAAGAACGGGTGGATGAATTGTTGCTGTTGGAGCAGCGGGCTGACCGGCGGGCAGAAAAGTTGATTGAAATCACGAACGATTACCAAGAAAAAAGCCAACAAGCGCTGGACGACTTGCTCAGTAAGGTTAATATAGGCGATAGTTTGGCTCGCATGAACGCGGCCTCAGATCAGGTACGGGATTACGTGGCGCAAAGCGCGCAACATGCGCTACGCACGGCACAATTGTTTTTAGGCACGGTGATTGCCTGTGTCTTGGTTGCGGCGGGTACGTGGTGGTGGTCGAATCATATCGTGACCGGGTTGGCGCAAGATAGGGCCGATTTAGCGTCACTGGATACCAAGCTTAAGCACACGCCGGTGATCATGCATTTTAAGGGTAAAGATTACGTGCGGGTAGTGCCTGATTCTGAAACGGGCTTTACTCGTGGTGATGATAGCGAAGTGCCAGGGCGTTATGCTGAAATGTGGCACGTGCGATAGGCAACCCTAATAACTTATAGGGGGGAGGGCCCGTCTTCTTCGCCATGGGTTTTTCCGGTTCAGCTAAATACTTATCTTTTAGGGTTATCTTTATAGTAGCTCATGGGTATAAACCAAGGGCAAGGGGTATGTGATGGAAATAGAACTAATTGAAGTTAACCTTTTGATTTAGCTACTGTACCATCACTCGACGCTATATAATAAAAATTCATTTACTAATGAGGTAAGTCATAAATAGAAATTATATTGTGGTAATCCAGTTGAAATTAATAACAGAGTAAAATCTATCTGATATCTGTATGTACCTAAAGATCATAGATATTACTTAACGAGCTTCTGATAAGAAAACGTTGTTTGATCTTCAGAATTATCAGGCTTAGCGTTTTTTTCTAATTTACTAAAAAATTCTTTCAAGGTAGCCACGTATAAAACTTTTTCGTCAGATGACAATGCGCTTAACTGTTGACTGGCTAATGACTTAATAATATCAGTTTGGCTTTTCAAATTTGTTTCTTGCACATTTTCTTTTGATAATACACTTTGCTTTTGAAAGGATCGAAATAAAGGCGCATCCACCCCCTTGCTAGGTTGAATAAAAGAGCTATCAGGAATCTCATCATCTAAAATGAGCATGTTAAATGATTTACCAATTTTTGCTAAACTGTCTTTAGCTGCTTTCTCATTGAGGGAATTGTTATTAATAACCAGTGTATGTAGATTCGGCAGTTTAATCAATTCTTCAAATCCTTCATTACCAATTTCATTACCTGCAACTTTAAGTGATTTGAGGTTAGACATTTTGGCGAGTGCTTTAGCACCAACGTTGGTAATTTCGTTACTATCTAACGCTAGCTCTTCAACACAGGTTAGTTGACTTAAAATTTCAGCTCCTTTATCGTCAATTTCATTATCATAAAATAACAAGGTTTTAACGTGAGGGTTATTGTGCTTATTGATAGCACTTACAAGCTGTTGCATATCGTCAGCATTTAAAGGAGGATAGGTGTTGCTTATATGCACTTTAGTGACTGTTGAATCATTATTTTCGATTTGTTTTAATAAGTCGTTATGGATTGGCATGGTGTATAAGCTCCTTACTACTTTGATATATATGTGAATCAAAATTTAAAACCAGGGTTGGTTCTTTAAATCGTAGCTGTCGCAAGTTTCCTAACACTATAAGCAATTGTTCCCTTTCTTAGACGAGCTAACCAAGCGTTTTCAATACCTGTTATTTGATAAATCCAGCCAATTAGCGCTTCGATCGGTTACCTCATTCTTGCCACCGTTTTAGAAAAAGCTTTTTGATCAGGCTTTAACTCCTTCTAGTCTCTTGTTTTCTTAATCGCTGTCAGTACCCTCTAATTTCGGCTTTTGGCTCGCATATATACAGTATATATTATAATTTTGACTTTTTTAATAAAAATTTTCTCGATGCCTGGTTAACAGGCCATTCTAAAATGAAAATAGTTAATTAAATTAAAGGGTTATATTACACAACAGGGGGCGGATTCTAGCTCCAAGTACGACAATCATTTTTTATATTTATTGGTGTGAGGTAATGCATTTTAGACTATAATGTATAACATAGCGTTTATAGAGAGATTGTCATATGCCAAAACCAACACGTGATTTTAGAACTACAATCGATTACCAAGAAGCGCAAACAGCAACTGTAGCCTGCTATTTTGGCAGTTTAAAATTTGATCCTTTAAAAGATTATCGCAAAGATGTTATTAGTAAAGGCCGTAATTCCCCATACTTTGGCCGTGTTTTTTGCCCTGAAGCAAGGAAGAACACCCCTGAACCCTACCCAGGACAATGGACTTATGAAAAAAACCAAGCGTTTTGGGCAGGATTAATTGATTCTAATAGGCCCTTGATATTGTTAACAGATATCACATTCTATAAATTTATAAGGGGTACAGTAGATGAATTAATGTGGTTACAAGATAATGGTTATACTTTTCTGCCAGATACACGCAATCCAACTAACACATGGGCAATACCACCTGAAACGCCCAATCCTAATCCAGCAATTGGCGACTATGAAAATGGAAATGGTCCTGATGGAAATAGCCAGCAGATGCTTGACCGGCTAGCTGGTATAAGAAGAAACATACTACAGCAACAAGCGGCTTACCGAAATGATCCTAACGTATTAAATATTAGTGCTGATACTTTACTTCGATTAGGTCAACGTACCCAAGAAAAAGAAGCACTTGAATCTGCTTTAGCAGGATTTCAAATGGCTTTGAATTTAGCTCCTAACAATATTACCATTGCCTGTAATATTGGGTTAGCTCATTCAAAGTTAAACCAAAATGCTGAGCAAAAGAATGCTTATTTAAAAACATTTAAATTATTAATGGAGAAAGAAGATGCTGTTTATGATGATTTTAGTAAAATAGCTAAAGCTCTGTATGATACTAAATGTTACGATGAAGCATTCATGTGTTATGAGCGAGCTCATCAGCTAGACCTTAGTAATCCTAATCATCTTAATAATGCAGGCTTGGCATTAACTAGGCAGGATAAATTTGAGGAAGCTTTAAAATATTACAATGAAGCATTAAAATTAAATCCTGATAGCCTAATTGCACTTCTTAATCGTGGAAGTACATTAACTCAATTAAATCGTTTAGAAGAATCGTTGGCCGACTATAAAAAAGTTTATTCACTAAAACCAGATGAAAAAACAAAAAAAGCCATTGCAGATTTAGAGCTAAAATTGAAACCTAATATTTCAGAAGAAAGCGAGAGCTCACTTAAATTTACATAGACTAAATTAATTCCTAAAATAATTTAATTCATTAATTTTAGATACTGATAAAGTGTTTCGCGGCTAATGTTAAATTTCTTTGCTAGCTGGTTTTTGCGCTCGCTGCGGGCGGCACGTTGCTGAAAGATTTGTATCTACTCCGATATCAATGCTTTTTTGTGGCCTTTATAAACATCTTGCACGAATGAGGGGCCTTACCCCAAAATTTAATCAAGCAAAAATAAGCGCAAACCTTAGATTAGTATAAACCCCCTTAACTTTATATTTTTATAGGCAGAGAAGTCCAGTGTTACAAAGGCGCTGTTTTTCCGAAAATGCAAGTTACTTTGGCTTTTTTCGCAGTAAATAAAGTTCTTCATCATGTTCAACAAAGTATTTAAGGGTATTGTAAGAGACTGGTGTTGATAACAAGGAGTTAATTAATTTTTGGATAGCGCTCAGTGATAACTGAAATTGTAGGTACTGTTGGATTTGTTCACGATAAGGAAGCAATACACTGCCGTGTTTGTTTTTGCTGCCCTAATTTGATGCCTTTGGATTTTACTGCTGCTAACCCTTGCTTGGTCCTTAAGGAAATAAACTCGCGTTCACTTTCGGCGAAGTAGCTATAGATAGCTAACAATAACTTAGCCTGCTGTCCTGTGGTCGATAGTTCCGGTTGTGGCACAAAAATAAGCTTCACGCCATACTGGGAAAGCTGCTCAATAAGATTCAAGGTTTCTAACATGTTACGGCCTAATTGGCTCAACTCCGCCACTAGCAATTGGTCACCTGGCTGCAAGGTTTGACAGAGCAATTCAATTTTACGTTCCTTGGCTGACTTACGCGAGGACATTTCCACGGCGATAAATTCATCAATGATCAATTTATGCTGATGGGCATATTCTAGGAGCAGATGCTTTTGTTTGCCCGCATCTTGCTGCTCAGTACTCACCCGAATATAGCCGACGGTCTTCATTGCAAACAAAACCAATTTTTAGGTTATTTTAGCAATTATATTAGTAGAATATATAACCCATTTCATGAACAAAATACCTATCATAAAACGGTTGTTTTTCTTGCAATCAAAGAGAATGACAGTCGTCATCTTTAGATGAAATTTGTCAACGTATCTCGTAAGTGCTACAATTAAAATACAATGTTTTTTAGTTGAGGTACCCATGCATAAGACAGAACATAAGACTGAATTTGTAAGAGCACGAATTGAGCCGGAGTTGAAAAATGAGGCACATGCTATCTTTAAAGAACTTGGTGTCACTCCTACCCAAGTGATCACCATGCTTTATAAGCAAGTTCAACTTAAACATGCCCTGCCGTTTGATCTCTCTCTCCCTAACGCCGAGACCACTAGAGCGATAAAAGAAGCCAGAAAGCGTAAAGGGGTTGTTATCTGTAAAGATGCTCAAGACATGTTTAAAAAGCTTGGCATTTAAATGCTTCAGCCAATTTATAAGAAAAAATTCGAGAAAGACTTAAAACGTGTTAGTAGACGAAGTAATGACACTAGTAAGCTAAAAGATGTTATTACGGACCTTATTCACGAGAAGCCATTGGATAAGAAATTGCTTGATCATCCTTTGAAAGGTGAATATGCAGATTGTCGAGAATGCCATATTGAGCCAGATTGGTTACTTATTTATTTTATAGAAAAAGAGTTTATTACTTTTGTGAGAACGGGCACTCATGCTGACTTGTTTGGCTAATTTTGATGATATAGCCATTTACTTTACCGCTTTCGGTGTTTTGCGCTTAGTTTTGCATAGCGCTAACTCACTTAGTTTAAAGGAGCTAGCCTATCAAACATTACCAAAATAGGCATTTTCGCTGACTTCATGGTGTAGCCAGTTTGTCTAAATGGCCTTACGATTTTTCCAGTATTTAAGTCTCGGAATAATAAGCGGTATAAATCAGCATCAGCAGAATTGTATAGGTGCATTTAATTCAACTCCTGCTTGCTGAATTAATAAGTATTCATGTTTTAATCTAAGCCGATGTAGCTTTACTAATTGCTTTAAGGCTGCTTCATGCGAAGTGAATGCGTCTCGCGAATTATTACCTAATTTTGAATGCTTTGCGCCCCATGTTTTGTGCAAAACTATATCTCCAAGCAAATCACACTCAATACGCGCTTCGTAGTAACGTGAATTTTTAATATTTTCCCAGCGTACAAAAATAATCTCTTGGCAGTGTGGAGTGGTCATGGCAATGAACTAAATGGTTTTAACCATTGAAAGTAATTTATGTCCTGCTTCTTTAACGGTGCCATCACTGTTCACATACATATAAAGTGTCGTCGTCGTAATACCCAGTCTCTTAGCCACTTCTTGAGCCACCGCATTTTTATCCGCCATCGCCGCCATGGCCATTTTAAGCGTATGAATATCCATTTTGCGAGGACGTCCCCCTTTTCGACCGCGTGCTCGTGCCGCCGCCAATCCGGCTTTCGTGCGCTCAATAATCAATTCCCGTTCAAACTCAGCTAACGCTGCAAATAAACCAAACACGAGTTTGCCATGCGGGGTGGTAGTATCCATATGTGCCCCTTGACCTGTTAGCACTTTAAAACCGATTTCACGTTGTTTTAACTCTTCAATTACTGTGACTAGATGTTTAAGACTTCGACCCAGTCTGTCTAATTTCCAGACAATTAATGTATTGCCAGGCTGAAGAGCTTTTAGGCAAGCGTTTAATCCAGGTCTATCATCGAATCGTCCTGAGGCTAGATCTTTATAGATTCTATCGGGTTGAACACCGGTTGCTATTAAAGCATCGGATTGTAAATCGAGAGCCTGGGAGCCATCCGCTTTAGAGACTCGCATATAACCAATAAGCATAGTGATTGACCGTGTATCAGAAAACTTGGGGGAAGCATACAACCTTGTATTGATTTTTGCAATGAGTTTTCTGGTGGTTTTAGTGGGTAGTTTTACCCTAAAACGGGAGTATAAGAAAAACGGTCGTTTTTATTATTGTATGACCAACAACCTGCTATCAGCAATATCGCAAATAAATTTTCATAGCGCTAAGCTTACATTTTAGGCAGAGCGGGCTAGAGAGCTTATTAAATATGTTATAGTACCTTTTATTTTTTTGCTACCCTTAAAAATTAGCTATCTTCGTTCAAAGCATATAATTAACCATCGTAAGGAATTGACTTAAATGGAATCACCTTCTCAACCAATACAAAGTTCAACAACTCAGTTCTTAAATAATTTGACTGCGAGTAATCCTGATTATTTTGAGGTAACACAAGATGGGATTGGAAGATTATTTTTTAACTCTGAGGAAAAAGTACAAGGACTTTTCACAGAAAAATTAGAGACATGCATCGCAATAATTATTATCGGTAGTAAAGGTATATCACTTATCCACAATACAGGCAGAATATCTTCTGATTCCATTAAAAATGAAGTTGAGTTACTAGGTGAACTAAATTGTTTTCTTGTAGCTTATAACCCGCAAGAATATCCAAATGGTATTGATGATAATGAATACAAAGACATGCGGTATTTTGAAGATAAAGTATGTAGCAAATTAAAAGCTACAGAGCCAGTGGAATTCAATGAATTGAATCTTAAAAATAGCGAAATCATACAAGTATTTAAAGCTGAACAAGCTCTTATCAGCATTAATCATGAAGTTAAAATAAATATCACAGAGAAACCAGCTAATATCAAGTTACTGCCCAATAAAGATAAGAGGCATCGCATAAATATTCTGAATAATTATTTTTCTGAATATGAAAACTATTTACCTGGTGATGTACAGTATAATGGTGCTGCATATAGCAGATGTTCTAATCTATTGATTTAATTAGATATTATGGAAAAAAAGGCAAGTGAAAATATAAAAAATGGAGTAATTAAGTTTGATGTTGTTTTTAAACAAATACAAGCATACAAACTTATGTATGTAGTTGAGCAGAAGACAAAAAAAACTTCAGCAAGTCAAATTTTATTAGAAGGTTCGCCTATTAAATCTGAGACACAAAAAAATGCAGATACTGAAAGTGCAGAAAATTCAGAAAGAAGTTATCTTGGATTAAAGAAAGGTTTTTTCGGATAAACTTAAACCCTCGTTTTCCGGACACTGGGTGAAGTGCCAGAAAACTGGTCTCAACAGCGGGTTGTCTGGTGCCACGCTGCCTTTCGCGGTATCCAAACTTCAAGTCGATAACAAGCGGTTTTCCGTACTTTGCCATTTTTGGTACTTAGTGCTTAGCTTTTGGCATCACTATAATGCCTATTTTATAGGGATTAGCTTATCACCACTTTGTCGTAAATAGTCATTTTCGGCAATGTTTTAAAAGAGTGCAATGGCAAACAAATTGGCTGGGTTGCTATTTGGTCATACCTATAGTAGCATTATTAGTATTATCTTTAGCAATACTATCGAGGTGTTTTATGCATGCACAAAAATTATCCATTTCTTTACCTCAGGAGCAATATGATTTTATAGCTGGTTACCAAGCAGAACACCATTATAAAACAAGATCAGAGGTGCGCTACATTTATTACAGCAAGTGCAACTTGAATCTTGTTATTTAGAGGCAAACCAAGAAATAGACGACGCTTTTGAAATAGCCACCCTAGATGGAATTGAACAAAATGAATCGTGGTGAAATTTATTTTGCTGACTTAGATCCAACAATTGGAGGAGAAATCAAAAAGAAGCGCCCAGTATTGATCGTCAGCAATAATGCCAATAATAAAATGGCGAAAACAGTTACAATTATACCCATCACTTCAAATATAAAAAAAATATATCCTTTTGAAGTACTCATTGAAATGCAAAATTCAGGGTTACCGAAATCTTCGAAAGCCCAGTGTCATCAAATAAGAACAATTTCCAAAATGAGAATCCAAGGCAATAAAGTTGGTTTTGCAAATAAAAAGGTAATGTCACAAATTTATTCGGCTTTGAAAATCCATTTAGATATAGTTTAACTTTGCCGAATATAGACATTTTCGGCAAAATTGGTTAAAACGATTAATAGAAGTTCAGTTAGTATACTCTTTTGATAACGCTCAGGGTAAGAGAGTATATCGGAAGTAACTCCGATTGCTGATTATACAATTGCTAATCAGGGATACAAAAGTGAAGAGCTTCGCGAGATCATTATAATTCATTCACAGCCAGCACGGCCGGTGTCCAATATGAGGGTTCACCCGCCCTCTTCTATGCCCCGATCAACGGGGCATAGCGGGAGAGCGACTCCCCGTTAAGGTGATAAGGACTGCCCCGATACATTATTTTCGCTGGCATAAGCATGCATCCCGATCATCTCCAAGCGTTGGCGTATTCATCCCTCACCTCAGGCCGGTTGGCATACTCATCTCTCGCCTCGGGCCGGTTGGCATATACATCTATTCGGCGTTGGCCGGACACCGGCTGAAAGAAAGACGGCCGGGAGGACACGGACGAGCGCCCGGAAGGAAATCGAACGCTAGCCGAGCCCCCCCCTTGCTGAGCCAGGTAGGGAGCTGCATACACTTGATCTTTTGGTAAGGCCGGGGACGCTTGAACCGGCGCCTGGTCACTCCCATACAGGCAATCCAAGGCCTTTAACTTCCTGAAGACGGCTTCTTGTGCTGCTGCTGTAAACCGATACGCCGGATCTTGGAAAATCGGATGGGCTAACGCCGTTTGCGGGGTTAAGCGCGTCTTCGGATGCGGATCTAACAAGCCTTTGACCACGGCCCAAAATGAATCGGCGGCGGGTCGATAAAGTTCAGACACTAAGGCTAATTGCTCAATCACATAAGCCGTATCGCGGCTAGCCATGATCTGAGTCGCCCCGATTAATGGGAAAAGCTTCCGGTTAGTGGCTAACTCAAATAAAGTCACCCCTAACGCCCAACTATCCGCTTGTTTGCCATCAAAGTGCGAGAGAGTTTCGCCTGGATGTTGGCCCACCAAAAAGCGGCAATGCGCAATCCGATCGGGGGAGAAATAGCCCATATCGCCATTGCCGCCGCGCATCAAAGCCGTGCCTTCCGGTAACAAGCGGGCACAACCAAAATCAATGACTTTGACCTCACCGGCTTGAGTCAGGACAAAATTAGCCGGTTTCATGTCTAAGTGCACCGTGGCTTTTTGCTCGTGCAGCTGGCTAAATCCAGTGAGCAAACCACGGGCAATGTGGACCAACAGCTTCCGTTTTAGGGCCGGATCTTGAAGTTGGGCGAGACAGCGTTGCAAGGTTTCCCCACTGCCAAACCCGGCTAATTCCAAGAATTGATATTGCACCGCTTGGCGATCACTGCCGAGCGTGCGCACTGAGGCTTTTAGTTGGATCACGTGGGCCAGGCCCGACACGTGGGCCAGCAGGCCCGCTTCTTCTTCCGACGCCGCTATCTGGGCTTCGCCTTTGATTTTCTTCACCCCCACAAATTCTCGAGTCTCCATGTCTTGCGCTAACCGCAATTTGCCAAACTGGCCTTGGCCTAACGCAAATTTTTGTTTGTGTTTGCCCTCGGTAAACGTGACTTCAATTCCGGTTTGTTGCTGTAGCAGCTGGGCCTTTTCTGGGGTGATTTTATTGATTAACGCAAAGCGATCACTGATGATCGTATACCCTTTTTCCAGCCGATCCGGCGACACTAATTCCACTCCTCGATCCAGTGAAGGGGTTGGCTCCGGATAAACCATTTCAAGCTCTCTGGCTAAAGCATTCACTGGTCCCCGTTGGCGTTTGCGCCAGACGCAATAACTCACTGCACCCAGGCATAACAACAGACTTCCAGTTCCCGCCGCAATAGCCGCAAGCAATACCGTCAAGTTCGGGCTTTCTGACGTGCTAGGGGCATCATTAATGGCGACGACCGTCGCCCTGACAGCAACGGTATTACTATCCAATTGACCATCGTTGGCTATAAATTCAAAAGTTCGAATGCCGGTGGATGGATTATTGGACGGATTGAGATAGGTGACACTGCGCAGCGCCGTTTCATAATTAGCCACGCTGGAAGCCCCGGTTAACGTCAACACCCCGGTTTCAGCTTGATAATTCCCCACAATCCCATTTTGATCACTAAAACCCAATACATCCTCAATGCTGACAAATCCGCTGCTAATACTGACTTGTGCATGAACTAAAGTAGGATTATCCGCATCACTGACGGTCAAGTTATAACCAATCACCGTAGCCGGATCCTTTTCCATATAGGTAAAGTTATTGCTGCTAGTGCTTAAAACCGGTGGTTCGTTACAGGTGGTGCTCACTGCAGGATTAGCCACTTGCGCGGAGACCACTAAATCTTGGGCGGAGACCGAGGGTGTGCCAAGCGTCACATTAGGGGTTTGTGCTGAGACGACCGTAGCCACACTAGTAACGTTTGGGCTAGACACGCATTGATTACTGGCCGTTTCACCCAGGCTATTCCATTTTGATAACCACAGGTCCACACTGCCAGCCCCAAAACTATAGGTATCACCGGCTACAATATATCCACCATCCGTGGTTTGCTGCACCGAGTCTCCCTCATCATACTCTATTCCACCTAACGTTCGAGTCCAGCTGACTTCCCCGCTTGCCGTCCATTTGGACAACCATAGATCAGCCCTACCAGCTCCAAAGCTATCGGTAGAACCGATGACGATATAGCCGCCATCCGTGGTTTGCTGCACTGAGTGTCCTATATCATATCCTGTCCCGCCTAACGTTCTAGCCCAGCTGAGGTCCCCGCTTGCCGTCCATTTCGATAACCATAAATCAAAGTTGCCGGCTCCAAAGCTCTGAGTAGAACCGATGACGATATAGCCGCCATCCGTGGTTTGCTGCACTGAGTGTCCTATATCATATCCTGTCCCGCCTAACGTTCTAGCCCAGCTGAGGTCCCCGCTTGCCGTCCATTTCGATAACCATAAATCAAAGTTGCCGGCTCCAAAGCT
>MWWI01000057.1_pt1 | contig 23423 bp, 33 predicted proteins | sample 1047321 | NCBI WGS metagenome assembly MWWI01 (sample SAMN06349966, study PRJNA376086) | soil metagenome | isolation source: FI-1 sample Antarctic (ecotone) soil | place: Antarctica | reverse complement strand
TAGTTGCGTTCAAAAATTTGATTGTATTTGTACCGCCGCCTTGATTTAGATTTGCAATTGTAATAACAAAGCCAGCCGGTAAAGTTCCTAGCTGAATCTCGCGCCCGCCGCCTGTCCACAGCATTTTTCCGCTATCGTTTGCTACAAGCGCAGTTGTTACGTTTATTTGCTGAGGAATCAACTTGAAACCCAACGGATTAACAGAAACGTTGTACGTATTGCCAGCCGCAAAAACTACCGTGCTTCCAGCATCCAAAATCTGAAATTCACGCGAATTTGAAGCGTTGACTAAATTTGCCCCGCGCCCCTCATAACGAAACTTTGAAGCCGTCGCCGTCGAAGGCGTAAATGTTAGATCAACAAAATTGTTAACCGCGTCAGTAAAATTCCCTGTTGAAGCTACCGCCCAAATTCCATCCCCGCGCAGAAAGGTGGTACTGTTTGCCGTACCGCTGCCCAGTCTTGCAGTTCCGACAGTGCCAGAGGCTAAATTAGACGCATTCAAAGAAGTAAGATTCGCACCGCTGATTGCGCCGAAACTACCCGACCAAGTGCCGCTTGTAATTGTGCCGACCGTCGCCAGATTCGGAATTGAAGTTATGCTACTTTGCGTTGCCCCTGTGACACTCGCCGCCGTGCCGGTAGTGTTTTGATTTAGCGTTGGAATATCCGCAGCGACCAGCGACCGAAACAAAGGTACACCGCTTGAGCCATTAGGAGATGCGAAAATTAAATTTTGTGATTGACTGGTTAAAGTTGCCGTAATTGTTCCGGTAGTTGTCACCGGCGAACCGGCAACGCTGAAAATACCAGGCAACGCCACGTCGACGCTGGTTACTGTTCCAGTACCTTCTAAAAGTGCGCCATTTAAAAGTACCGGCTGACCAGCGCACGTCAGAATATTAATCGCCCCTTCTTTTGTAATAGATAACCCGGCTTGCTTGACAGGCGGATTTTGACCGGCACAGCTTCGCAGCGGGAAGTTTTGCGCGGACGCGTCAAAACTAAATAATGAAAAGGCGATCAGCAGAAACGTAAAAACTAAAAGTTTATTGTGCTTGATTTTCATTTGTAACCTCTACTTAAAACAGGAATAAGAAAGAATTTGATTCAGATACGGATTCAAACAATAAAATGAAATGTCATTCGCATTTGAAACTGGAATTAAATTTGTTGATTCGGACACGAAAAGCTGATGAACGCAAAAACCGCCAGAACCCCAAAAAACCTCATTACCGAGAGTTTTAAAACTTCCGTTTGCGTCCGGCGCGATTCGTGCATTATTTTCATCATCAACAACCGAAGGCGCAGACAGTAAAACAAAGCTGCAAGGAATATCCCTTAGCTTTTGGGTATCTTCTAACACCGGCGCATAACCGGATTCAACGAGTTTTAAGCCGTTCATAATTAAAGAGTGGATTCTAAAATTTCGATTTGTCCATCATCGGCGTAATTAATGCCATTGATCGTGTCTTTCAGTGAAAAATAAAGTTGCTGATTCGGCGCGAGAAAAATCGGAGTCTTTAAATATCTGTAATTTTCCGAGCCGTTGCCAGCTTCGGCAGCCAACGCCCAAACCGGGAAAAAATCACGCGCAAATTTCGCGTCAGCGTCAAAGCCGAGATTGACCAGCGCATTTTTCACCGTAGTTCTGAAACCGTGAACGAGTCGGGGCTCAGAAACCTTAGGCGTTTCAGCTTGCGCCGAGTGATCGGAAAATTTAACGTCACAGACTGCGAAGCGCGGCTCAGATGTTACCCGTCTGATTATTTCTCTGGCTATTACGTCGCGCAGCTCAGATGTTAAAAATTCCTCTGAAATCGTTTTTGTAAAAACACGCGAGCCGGTAAAACAAACCGAAACAACGTCAATGCCGAGCGTCGCCACCGGCTTATAAATATCAACCGCCAACGATTCGCCGGAACGCAGCAAAAACGGCATCAGTTCTTGTATGCCGCTTTTTCCGCCGCTTTCCAATGATTTGCCCGCTATGGCATCCAAGCTGATTTGTGAGCCGACTTCACGACCGACCGAGACAAACGGAATCGAATCATCGGAATTACGGCGGAAGTTAATTTTCTTTTCTTCGCCGTCAGTGATTGCGCCGTGAATGATTACGTTATATTGAAGATCGTTTGTAGATTCTGACTTCGGCAATTGCTGAACGGCAGCCGGTAAAGTGAGTTGAACCGGCAGAAAAGCCGGGCGCGTTTTCATTGCATCCAGAACAATACTCATTCTGTTTTGCTCATTAAACGCCTCTTGATTCGATTCTGATAGCTGCGGATTGTGCAGACTTTCAACTAAATGCCGGAAAGCGAGATTTGATGCGTCTTGCATAATTTATGCCCTCTGTCTGAAGCATCGCCGTTTATGGCGATTCATCATGATAAAATTCATTTGCGAAAAGATAGGAACAAAGACGAATCGCCTTTGTTCCTATTACTTCGTTTTTCAAAAACCAGCGATTAAACTTTGACCGTCACAAGTTCAATCGTTTTCAATTCGATTTTTTGAACTACCTGCTGGTTAATGCCGGTTGCCGCCGTCGCGTCAAAAGCCGCAAGCGGGCGAACATCCACGCTGAAATCTTCGCCGCCGTGTAAAACTCGCGGGTTTGCCAGATTCGCCTGCGCCATCAGCACATTTTGAGCAACGCCGCCGCCGTTCGCGCCGACAAAGCCGGAAATGCCGTCATTTTGCGGAAATTCCGAAACCAGCCCTTTGAAAATTTCCGAATCGCCTTCTTTATAGGCGACTTCGGTTTGTTCCTTCCAAACGCCCAAGATCAACGCCGGGTCAATATACGCCGGGAAAGTGGCTTTGCAATTTGTGATAAGCCCTTTATCCTGCGTCGTCGGCAAACTCGGATAGATCGACATTTTTGCCGAAATGTCGGTAATGATCGCCAGGCTGCCCTGGTCAAACTCGCCGTTGCGCATCATATTCGTATGAGCGCGTGTTTTCGTGAAACGAATATCGGAACTTGCGTAATTGTCCTCTTGACCTACGCCCTTTCTGAAAATTGCTTTCGCCATTTCCTGGGTAATTATTACCTTTTCCCAAACTGCCAAGTCATAGCGCGTTCGGTGTCGAACACTGACAAGCCGGTTTTGGAACTGCAAAAATTCCGGCATACTCATTCTCATAATTTCCTCGGCGGAAATTGCCGCTAAATCGCGTGCATCAAGATTGTTAATATCAACGCGGTATCTAAAAGCCTGTGCCATAATAAAAATTCTCCATTGCTTAAAAATTTGTCTGATATGCGAGTGATTCAGTAATTGCTGAATCACTCGCCTGGAAGTGTTTCAATCGCCGCTTTTATGCGTAGGCGATTGACCGGCGCGGCTGCGGGTTTAAATAGCCCGCTCTGCCTCTCTGCGGAAAAGCCTGTACCACGTCGCCATTGCCTACCTGGTATTGATAGCCAAGCTGCCCGGTCGCCGGATCAATGACGGTTTGCGCCGGTGTTGTCGCGCCCGGTAAAAGCTGCGATTTTGCCGAATCAATCAATTCAAAAATTTTCGGCATAACGTAAGTTCCGACAACATCCAGCGCGCCCGCCAAATACAGAGAATTGCGAATGACCGGCGCGAATCTGCCGATTACCGGCAATTTATTTCCGTACATACCGACAAGAAAGCCCGCGCCGAATTTTCCGACTGTGCGAAGCATTCCGCTCGTATTCGGCGCAACGCGGTTTATGAGCGCGTCAAAACTGTTAATTACCAATGCGCCGCCGAAAGCTGCAATCAGTCCAGCCGTCGCTGCGCCGGGCGAAGCATTTCTGCGATAACGACGACGCGAGCGAACGGATCGTTTCGCCCGGTTCGCGGTTAATGCCGTTTCGGTTAATGCCGTTTCGGTTGTGTTCCGGCGCGTTCTTCTGCGTGTGCGTGACTTTGACCGGGGGGCATTACCTTTCAAGGCAATCGGTCGAGCCGTGTTTTTAACCAAGGAAGTGTTGTTTTTGGTTGTCATAATCTAGTGTCTCCTTAAAAAATAATTAGTCTGCTATTCCAAGCGGCGTTATTTCATACTCTCCGCCTGCAATAATCGGGAAGCCGTCGCGGTCAAATGCCAGTGTCGGCTGTTCTCCGCCTTCTTCGCCAAATTTGTGAATGTAGCCCGTTTTTTTGTCATCGTCTAAATGATCCTTTTTAGTCTCATAAATAACGTGTGTGACAATGGCGTAAGGCTCGGAAAAGCCTTTCTTAATCGAATTGTCCGGCGCGGCTACTTTCCCGCCTGCAATCCAAAGCTGTTTATTTCGCTCGTCGGCGCAAAGGTAAAACATTTTACCTGTCGTTTCCCGGCGAAAATCAATATTGTTTTTGCCTTTTAATCGCAACTCAAAGAGTTTTCCAAGGCAATATAAATGCTTGGGCGCGCCTTCCGGCGTAACGAGTTCAAGCGTTTTTGTGGAAGGTCTGCCCTGAAATTCTTCAAAGGATTTCGAGCGATTTTGTTTTAATTTCGCCGGGTTTTTTCGTAGCTTTGTAAGTTCGTTTATACCGGCTTTTGTCAGTTTTACGGTTTCGCCGTCACTCGAAAAATACTTATATTCATCACTGTAAATTGTCCAAACTTCCCGGCTGTTAAGTTTTTTATTAGCCAATGAATTTTTGCCGTTTTGATAAATTTTTTTCAGTAATTCATTTGTAAATTTATCCGGGTTTTTCTTTGCCTTTGCTTCCGCGCCCGCTCGTTTTTTCTTCGCTCTGTCGAGTGCGCTTTCAAGTTTTAACTGTCGTTTATACAGCCGCGCCGCTTTTTGTCTGGCTAAAGCTCTTTTGATAAATCCGTTTTCTTTTAAAAGAGAATTTTCAGCCTGGCGAATCGTCGCCGGTGTCGGATTATTTTTAAGTTTGGAAGTCAAACGCGCCCTTTGAATAAAAGTATCTATTTCACGCTGCGAATATCCGGCAAGTTTGCCCTGCAATTTCGCGGTTTTGATCTTCGTTAAATTGCCGCTTTCAATTGCTACTAACGCAGAATCAAACTGCTGCTCGTGATAAGCCGAATTTGATTTATTGTTTTTCAATTCGCTTTCGTGAATGACGGCATTTGCGCCGGTCGCCGGTTTCACCGGTTTGTTTCTCTTTACCCGATCATAGACATTGAAAGCTGCGGATGCGCCGACGGCTGCGGTCGCTAAGGTTTCCAAAAGTCCGTTTTTTTTCGGCTTTGCGGTCGTTCGCTTTTTCGGCTTGGCGGCTTGCTTCGCCGGGGTTCGTTTTTTCGTTTTTGACGGGTTCGCTTTCATCGCTTCCTTTTGTTTTGCTAAGCTGGCGAGTTTTAAAGCGTGTTTTCGCGCTTTTTCTAACTTCTTCGCTTTTGCCGGTTTTCCGCGCCGTTTAAAAATCTTCATCAGTCTTAATAAATGACCGGCGTATTTTGTCCAATATGCGGATTCGTCACGCGGGTTAAACTTATAAGTTCCGATTCCGCCAAGCGGGTAAATTTTCTTTGTTCCGTAAAGGTCGGCTTCAAGCGTAACTAAAAAATCATCAACGGTTTTCAATGGATCGCCGTGTATTCCGTTATACCCGGCTTCGTCGGCTGCTTCGCGCATCCGATCCGGCGAACTGCTGCCGTTTTTATGAGCAATGCCGCGCTTTTTGCTTTCCTTAAAAGATAATCTGCGAAGCTCGCCGCGTTCGGCTTTATCGGTCGTTTTTTCGTCGTATCTGAGCCCGCCTGAACTTCTCACGAATTGAGATAATGATTGCTTTCTTTCCGCGCCTAACGCGCCTTCCATCGCGTAATCCAGAGCGCGTTTTTGTTCCAATTCTTCCGCTTTCTGCTGGTTCTTCGCCTTTCTGATTTCAGCATCAAAAACGTCGTCATTATCTCCTGATAAATCCCCGTCGTAGAGTTCGCCTTGTTCTTTAACGCCCTTTCTGATCGGGTGAAATATTCCGAGATGATCCCGGAAGCCTTCGACGTTTTTCTTTAATTTTGTGGTTTGAGTTGCCATAAAATCAGCGTTTTAAAATCAAAGCGATTACTAAGACCGCGCCCATTACTCCGACTGTCACGCCGGTTGTTCCGAATAGCTTTGTCGGGTTTAAATCGTCTGTTATTTGTTCCCAAAACGATTTGTTTTGATTTGGATTATTTGAGCCGGGGTTTGTTCCTGCCGAATTTGTGCTTGCGCTGCCGGTCGTTAAATAAATATCCGTGAAAATTTTCCCGCCTAAAATTTGCGTTCGCGGCTGCTCGAAAAGGCTGTAAACAAAATCTAAATGTTGTCTATCCGTGTATTGGTCTGAAACATTCCCGGCAATAAATAAATTAAAATCCATTCCGTCAAGCGTAAAATAATCCGTTTGCTGAAAATCAACGGTTACTTGCTGCCATCCCGCACTTTTCAGTTGATCGGAAAACATTGCCTCTAATCCGTCCACCGTGTAGCCGTAAGCCAGAACTTTGCCTCTGCCGGTGGTTTCGATACGGCGAACGCCCGCGCCAAGCTGACCGCTATTTTGATTTGCCGAATTGTAAAAAACTTTGTAAATCATCTTTTCAAAAGAAAAATCGCTGCTATTCCAATCGCCAACATCGGCAAATATTGCTGATAAGAATTTGAATTATTCGGATTCGGATTCGGATTATTCGCGTTTGGCATTCCTACGCTTGTCTTACTTGGTTTTTGATTACCGGCATTATTAGAAGCCGGTGCGCTCATATATTGCGGCTGTCCGTCATCTCCGACAAAATGAACATCTGCATATAAAAGATTTCCTTTCGTCGCCATATAATCTAAAAAGGCTTTGCGAATCGTGCTTAAGTTTGCGGCTGCTCGCTGTGAAGCTATAAAACGGACGTTTATCAAATATTCTTTTTTACCCGTGAGTTGATGAAGGTCTGAAAACTCCACTCGAAAGCCGCGCCCGGTAAAATAATTTTTAATAGCGTTCGCATTCGGCGTTCCGCTGTACCAAGTCATTTGCACGATACAATCCGCGTAAATCGCGCCCGCGCCCAATTCGCCGCTCTGATTTTCCGGGTTGTAAAAAACTTTGTAATGCATCGCTCGCCTCGGTTTAGTAGCAATTGAAACTTTGTTTTAGCGTTTGCCCGGCGCTGGTCTGAAAAGCAAATAAAGACCTACGCCGGAAAGCAGCATAAAAGTCCCAGTTGAAATGCCGAAACTTGCAGCCATTCCGTCTATAAATCCTGCGCCGGTGTTGACCGCGCCCGCGCCGACTCCGCCCGGCTGTAAATTGTTTGGATATTGCGTCGTATTTACTTGTCCGGATGTGCCGTATGACGTTTGTGTCTGCGGTTGGATCGGTACAAGCTGCCCGCCTTGATTTAAAATCTGCGTGTTCGGGTTGCGGCTTTTCGCGCTGATGACCTGCGAAACGATAGATGCCGCCGTGTTAAAAATATTGTCCAGCTTCAAAGACGTTTGATAGCCGAGACTGTTCTGTTCAGATGGCAAGGAAAAGCCAAGCTGCCCGAAACTCGTATTCAATCCTAATAATTTACCCATAAACTTATCTCCGTAAAACTAAAAATAAAATCACTCCGCCGATTGCCATTTGTGCTGTTGTCAGTCCGAAAGGCACTTGAGAATTTTCGCCGGTCGCTGCTGCCGTCTGGCTGGTTTGCGTCGGCGTTGGCAGAGATGCCGCGAACGCTTTTATTTGTTCCGCCTTTGCCTTTGCATCAACTTTAAAATTCGCCAGAGCTGCGGCATCCGCGCCCTTTTTCGCTTGATACACTTTCGAGTGATCGGACAATATAGCGACTAATTTATTCGCCGCTTCGATTGCCTGCGCCGCGTTAATTTCGCCGCTTTGTAATTTGCCTGGCAATGCGTCGAGTTCCGATAAAACTTGATTTCCAAAAGCGGAAATTCCGGCTAATCCTTTCGCCTGTCCGGGCGTTCCGCCGCCCGCGAACAATCCGACTACTGACGGGATCGCAGCCGCTATCAAAGGAATTAACGCCGCGACAAATCCCAACTGGTCTGAAACTTGCGATTTGTAAACTCTGCCATCCGGCAAAACGAAATAATCACCGGCGAATTTCGCCGCGTCTATGCCTTCAATCGAATTTACAAATCTAATGACGTATTCCATTTAAAAATTGAGAAATAACGTTTAATCGCTCATTGCAATGAAAATCAAAACCGCGCCAAGTCCGCCGACAAGTAAAACTGTGCTTTTCGGATAACCAAACAACAATTCTTCTTCCTCGGTCGTCGGCGTTTGCGTCGGCGTTTGCGTGGTCGTCGGCGTTTGCGTGGTCGTCGGCGTTTGCGTGGTCGTCGGCGTTTGCGTGGTCGTCGGCGTTTGCGTGGTCGTCGGCGTTTGCGTGGTCGTCGGGTTTACGGTTTGGAAATAAGGCAAAGGCGTATAAATCGGGTCGGGTTGTCCGGGTTGTGTTAAAACCGGATCATAAACCGGCGCGGCTGAAAAAATATCTTTATTAGGCAAACCGGGCACTGTAATAAAATCGTCATAAGGCGTTAATTCGTGCGGCTGGATATAGGGCGTATAAATCGGGTCGGGTTGTCCGGGTTGTGTTAAAACCGGATCATAATTAGGCAACCCGGGCGCTCTAATAACATCGTTCGGCTGGATGTAGCGATGTTCGCCGTTAACCCACTCCCAATAACCGTAGTTAAATTCGGGGAAATAATTTTCTGTATATATCATAATTAAAAAATCTGGTAATAAAGCTGCGAAAAACTCTGTAATTCGTCGCCTACTCGAAACTGCGGCGGTGTCGGATCGAGAACTACCGAAACGCCGTTAATTTCTACGATCACAAAAACGTGATTAAAAAACGTTACATCCGGGATTTGCTGAATCGCTACGAATTTCGGCTTTAAGTTCAAATAACTTAAGCAAGTCGCCAGAGCGACACTTTTAAGGACGCAATCGCCGGAAGCGTGAAGCGGATTCAAAGCGTAAATACAACTCCATAAATCCGCCACCGTTTCAAATCCTTCTTTTTCCTGCTCATAAATAATTTTGTCGCGGCAATAATAAAAAGCCGCGTTTACCTGTTCCGGCAAGGTTTGTTTGTCAAGTCCGATGATTTCCCGCATCACGTAGGCGCGAAGATCGTTTTCTTTTGAATCTTCCAAAACAATCTTTTTCATCACCGCTAAGGTTTCAAGATTGCCCTGTGCGCCGGGCGGAAGCTGCTGCCGCAATTCCCGCTCGTGTTTTCTACCGTCTCGAAAAATTCTTAAGATTCGACTCATTATCAGAAAAATAGATTTGAAGGCTTCGCAAACGAGATTGCCCGGCAAAGAAAAAATTAAACCTCTTAAAAGGTCAATCTGATTTCGGGTTACTCATATTTCGGGATAATTGCCCGTATTCGGTCAGACCTTCAAAAATCAAAGCGGCTTGCAAATTTGAAATTTGAATTGACAGGAAAAAAATCAAATTCAAATGCTCGCGTTTCAAAGTAGAGAGCAAGCCGCAATGTAAAATTTGATTGGCAAAAAAAATACAGTCAAGGCGTTTTTTATTCTTTCCAATTGACGTTTAGATTTATGCAAACCATAACAAACAGAAGTAAATACACAGAAATTTGCACGTTTACAGCACAGATCAGCACAGACAAAATCAATCTGAAATTTTTTTTTCAAAAGGCGGAAAAATGGTAAGAAAACCAGCGCAAATTGAAGCGGAAAATAAAAACACTTCTACAATTGAGTTATTGAATGATGGTAATTCGGAAGAATTTCCCGACATTGAAAACGATTTAGAAGTAAAAGAGGCGGAAATTATTTCAGAGACGAGAATTAAACCGGAAGATTTAAACGAAGTTTACACAGATGAGTTTTCACAGTTTCTTGATAATTTACCTGCTGATGCTGACGCTAGTTTTTTAATTTCGCGCTTACCGGATCGTAATCTTAAAGGCGAATTTAGAACGCCCTGCAATGTTCTAAAGCACGTCGAAACAATTTATTGGAACGGCGAAACCAAGCCAGAGGAAATTTACGCGCAGATAACCGCTAAACACGGAGGCGGAAAATATATGTTTCAGATTCGCCAGGGCAAAGGCTTTGGAAAATCTTGGACTCAAGTTTTAGCCGATCCGCCGCATTTAACGGAAATCGAAAAGGCTTTGCGAACCGATAAAGAAGAAACGAAGTCAGAGGAACAAGCCCGAAATAACGCCGCTTCGCAAGTTTTCGCAAACTTACAACGACCAACCGAGCCAACCGATGCTTTTGCCGGGATGCGTCAATTTATGACTGTTTTTCAAGAAATCGAGGCTTTTAAACAAGCTATCAAACCGCCAGAGCCGACAGTTTCAGAACCAGCACCGGCGCAGCCGGAAATAACCGCCGACACGATCAAACTCAAAGTAATAGAAAAGGCGATTGAAAACCCGGAATTGCTGCAAATGGCTGTGATGAGCGTTTTTAAAATCCCGGCGGAAGTTAAGGACAGCGTAGAAGGCGAGCAGGGAAATTTTTTAGTGGAAACTTTTAAATTTGCCTTTTCGCATCCGAACGAAACAAAAGCCGTCATTGAAACCGTTGTTTCCGGCTTCGGCTCTTTTTTCGCGCCGATCATCAGCAGATTTTCGGCACCACCGGCGCAGCCGCCGCCGACAGCGAATTTTGGCTTAGATTCGTTTAGAATGCCGCGAAACGAACCGCCAGCCGCGCCGATGGCGGAAACACAGCCACAGCCGCAGCAGTCGCCCGCCGCGCCGGTCTTTGAACCGCAGCCGCAGCCGGAAAGCGCGAAAATCCCGTTTGTAGCATTAGAAGATTAAATTTTATGGATTTATCAGAATTTCAAAAATATCAATTTTTCATTTCGGAAAACGGACGGCGGGAAATCATAAACGAAATGAGAAAATTTAAGGCTCAATACGGCGCGACCTGGCTCAAAGAGTTTAAGCGTGATTTTCCCGATTTAGTTGTGATTGTTGATTTGATAGCAAACCACAACGCGACCGACGCTTATTTAAAATTTCAGGAATTTGTTTCAAAACAAATTGATTCGGAAATTAAATCAGTAGTACTCCGCGTAGCAGCGAAAACGGCAGCGCATACGTTTTTAGATTCAAACAAAGCGGAAGTTTTTAAACTTCATTCGGAACTAAAAGCCGAGATTGACGCGCCGAGATTTTAATATGAATAAAATACGTCAACATTTAGCGATTGCTTCAATCCTCGGCACAGCCGCATTGATGGATTCTTTAGATTCCAGACAGCGACGACCGGCGCGAAGCGAGCATACTCGATCAACAAAACAAGGCGATTGCAAACGTGCTCGAAAAAGGCGAAATAAACAAGCAAAAAAATCGCGCAAACAAAACCGTTGAGAGAGGAAATTTTCATCAAAATTTTTCTAGGTCTAAGGATATTTCTAGCCGTTATCGTGCTGGAAATACTTATTGCAATTTACGTTTATTTTTTCTAAAGGAGAATTTACTTTATGGACGCGCAGCAACCGCAGCAAACACAAGCGAGCCAGTTTGAAATGTTGGTCATCAATAACCAGCGATTAGACGCGCTCGACAAAATTAATATCAATGTCAGCCCGATCAAAGGCTTTGTCTTTGGCGATGTGGCAATGTATGAAATAACCGATTTAGAGCGTTTGGATGATAAAGGCAAACCGAACGGCGAAACCTACAAAGCCGCGATCCTGACGCTCAAAAGCGGAAAGGAAATCGAATTGACGGCGGAAGAAAACAAAACTTTTTTCATTCCTTTATGGAATCGCAAAGCCGAACTTTCACATTTAACTTTGCAGCTTATCTAAATTGAAAACGAAGGAACAAAGGCGATTCGCTTTTGTTCCTTCGTTTTCGTTTTTAAATTTAAAAGGAGAATTTATGCCACAGAATTATTTAACTGATGAAGAATTAGAGGCTTTAAGAAATAATTTCACGTATCACGCGCCGAAAGGCGATCAAACCGAACGATACGGATTGATTAACGAAGCAGCTGTTAACTTCGCCCGGATAGTTTTAGAAAACACGCCAAAGTGTGCAGACCAAAGCGCAGCAATTCGGCAAATCCGAGAGGCTAGAATGACAGCAAATTCAGCGATAGCTTGTAATGAATGATTGAACCCTAGCCAAAGCCCAAAATGAACCCAAACGAAAAGCCGGTCAAATAAACCGGCTTTTCAATTGCTACCAGCCCGCGCCGAGCCGACATTAGCAGTTACAACTTTGTTTGTTAATAATGCCGCCGAATTACTGAAAATAACGTAATACATCCCCGGAGGCAGCGTTAAATTAATATTCCCGCTCGCAACATAGCCCGAACGATAATAAGACCGAAAACCGGCATTATTTTGAAAATTCTTAAATTCGCCCGCGTGTAAAATAATCACATCAATATCATTCCGCCCGCCTTTTGCTTCAAAACTTCCGATCACGTTAGAAGTAACTGGAAAAGCAAAACTATAATACCTAAATTGCCCCGCCTCGACTGGAAACGTTTCATCTACAATTTTATTAAGATTTGAATTTTGATTTACAGAATTTGAATTGCTTGCAAATTCAACCGGCTTTTCTTCAACCGGCGCTTTCGTCTTTTTCGGCTTTGGAGTTAGAGCGACCGGCGACGGCGCAGCTTCCAGATCAGCCAGCGCGGGCGCAACATTCTGATTAGTTTGATTGACGATCCCCGGCGAAGTTTGCGGATTAAATTCAAAATCCTTCAAACCGGCTAAAACCCCCAGAATAATTAAAACAGTAATTAAAATTGCGCCGAGATAAATCGAAAAATCCTTAAGAGCGTTTTTTGTGCTTTTCGCAACCGGCTTTTGCTTTGCCGGGCGCAGCAGCGTTTCAGCTTCACGCGAGACATTAAAACCGCAGTTCAAACAAAAATCATATTCCGGCGAAACGTAGGTTTTGCATTTTGGGCAATTCATATTTTGAGATTAGCAAAAAATTTTGCAAACAAATCTTTAGCAAAAAATTTTGCTAAATGGAAGTTACGGCACGCGGCTTGAGATTCCTTTAAAAAACAAATTGTTCTTTGACGTTGGCAGTTCGGACGATCACCGGCGCGAGCTGGATGCCGCGGTCATCGCCAAAGGCGACGATATGTCCAACATCGCCAACGCTGACGATGCGAGCTGCTACGCGGTCAGTTCAATAGAAAACTCTTTGAGCGAAGCGAATCATTTAGCGCGAAGCGCATCAGTCGAAAAGTTCTTTCGAGCGAAGCGAGTCCGATAATCTTAAAACTCTACAACCTATTTTTTTCCACAGCCGGGAACACGACAACATAACCTCTCATATCAACTCTAAAGAACTCTCTAAGATATATAAGGATAAGACTGCGTTCTATCGTCATATAACGATGAAACAACTGCGTTCTATCGTCATATAACGATGAAACAACTGCGTTCTATCGTTATATGACGATGAAACAAATCTGTTTGCACACTGTAAAGGCATTGAGATTGTGGAAAACTTGCCCGGCGCGGCTTTTTTAAAAAAATTCTGCTTAAAGTCGAAATTTCTCAATTTTTTATCCGGGATGCCAAAATTTACGGGAAAATACAAAGCCGATGTTATGAAGATATTAAAAACGATAATCAAACCCTGTGTTTAAGCGGGTTACGCTTAATTTTAAGCAGCGAAAAATGTAAAATTTTTATTGCTAATGTCGTTTCAAGTGTGAAACACTTTGTTTGTTTGAAGGATTTGGAAGGTTGACAATGTATTTTGTCATTGAATTAGCTCAAAGTATTGTGCTAATTTTGAGGGCATCGGAAACCCCTTAGCAAACGAACTGCTTCGAGGTTTTACACCGACCGCTTACCAGGCGCGCCGGAAACCGATACCGCCCGCACGCGGGCAGAATCATCATAGCAAATTACAAAGATTTTGTAATAGCAAACCTTCCTTGACGCGCCTGGTAAGAAGCCTTTCTATATTTTTTTGCCAATGACGCGGAATAATTGTAATATTCAGACAAAGAAAAAGAGCGAAGCTGGAAACTTCACTCTCTTATTAGTAATGTGCCAAGAAACACATCGTGCAAATTTGTGTTTGATTTTGGCGCATTGCTTACCCCTTTGTCAAGGAAAATAAGCTAATGCCAAAACAAACGCTGAAATACTATCGTGAAGCAACAACGCGTTTTTACGATACCGACTCCGAAAAATATCTGCCCGCTTACCCGCTGGTCTGGACTCCGAGCAAGGAAATCGAAGGTTTCTGGTCAAAACACTATGACGTTGTTGTTGTCCAATATGCCGACGAATACAATTTGTTAGGCTTACTTGAAATCGGACTCTATAACTTCCTGCAAACCTACGCCCGAATAGACAGATTTATTGTCATTCGTGATTTTGCCCGCAAATACAGAATATCTGATAAAACGCTTGTTACTTCATTAGACCTTCTGCAAGATTGTGAATTGATTGACCGGGTATGCCGAACCGATCACCGAGGACACCCGAACGATTTAGTTTTACGCCCGCCAAAAGCGCCGAGCGAATTAGTCAAAGGACACGCCGAGATTTTAATTGATAATGTCAAGATCGAAAAAACCCGGCTGCTTAGAAAAGAGCTAGGGAAAAGTTTCCCCGGAAACAACGCCAACTTTTCAGAAAAGCAAATCACCCGCGCACTTGGCGCAAAACGCTATCTTGCCGCAGATTTTCATAATTACTGCATCGAAAAAAACTACAAATTTATAGTTAAAAAGCCTGACGCGACTTTCACCGAAACGAAAGACGCTGTATTAGGTCAGATTTATTATTACTGCCAAAGACACGAGATTGAATACACGGACGCGGTAATAGATGCAGCTCTGGCAGTTTGTCGCCATTACGGGCGCAAACCTTCTACTTTTCACTAAGGAGTTTTGAACAAAGATGCAATCAACTGGCTACATTTTAGACGATCAAACAGGCGAAAAAATATTAGTTTTAATGCGTCAGTCAAATAATCGTCGAACCGCAACCCATCGAAGCTTTAAACGCCGTGTTTCTGGAAAAGAGGGAAATTATTTTGAAGATGAATCAATTTTCTTAAATGAACGACGTGACCGCTTAGAACTTTTGAAAGCAGGGCAAACCATAAATTGTTAAGGAAGTTGAAATACTTTTTTAGTAAAAAACGAAAACTTAGGAACAACACCGAATGTTTGATATTCCCAAGTTTTCGTAAACGGAGATTTTTATATGAACTGTGATTATTGCGGAAAAATAGTTGATACAACCTTGAACGGCTTAAAAGTCGAATCAGCCAACGGCTCAATGATTATTCTGGAAAACGCCGGTATCTCAAACGTAAAAATCAAATCGCAGGAGATGGCATTTTGCAGCCCGAAATGTTTTGAACTCGCGCCGGAAAAATACAATCAATTTTACACGCCCGGTAATTTACCTTTGATTGATTACAAACCGTCTTTAGTAAAAAACGAAAACTTAGGAACAATGGCGAATTACTAATGTTCTCAGATTTTCGTTTTAGGAGTTTAAGCAATGCCAAGATTAACGATTGAAGGTGATGCGCCCGCAAGAAACAAACCGCACTTTCATTTTTGCCGCAAATGTATGAGCAAGTGGAAATGTGAAATCAGATACCGGAAAGAATGCCAGCAGCAGGACGGAGTTTATTGCTTGCCTTGTGCGCGAGCAAAAAACGAAGCCATAAGAACAATGGCGAATCACTAATGTTCTCAAGTTTTCGTTTTAGGAGTTTTCAAAGATGTTAGAGAAAAAAGGCTTAGTCAAAATTAAGTCAAACGGGAAATATAAAATTGGTAAAGCAAGAGATGTGAAGCACCGAATAAATAATTTACAAGCTGGATCACATAAACGTTTTCGATTAGTTCTAAAATTAAAATCTAGCAATAACACAATCTTAGAAAGGCTTTGTCACAGAAAATTTTCTGATAAAAGAGTTCGTGGGGAGTGGTTTGATCTAAACCGAGATGATCTGAAATGGATTAGGAATTTACCCTTAATTTAGCCTTTTGACCACAAGATATAGTAAAAAGGCTCAAGCACAAGATATTGTGGTTGCGGGGTAAGCGATTCAAAACAGTTTTGAGAGCCAATGCACAGTCTATTGTGGAAACGAGACAAAAAAGGTTGGAATTATTTTCATAATAGATGTTATCGGACGCAGACAATTTTAAAACCTAATAAAACATTGAATTATGGATAATTCAGTTGATTAAACAAATGTCATTCGATAAAACAACCGGCTTTTGTTTTTGCGAGCGATGCGGCTATGAATGGAAAACAAAACCATTCGATAGCCGGGAACTAAAAAAAATTGTGTTCATCGAGCCGAGAAGCTGCGCGGGATGTAAAAGCAAAGTTTGGAATCAGCCACGCGTTTATTCTGGAAAATATATTAGCGGAACATTAGCCCGGAGATTCAAACCAACCGGCAGAGCCGCCGCCGCTCAAAATGTTTACAAGGAAATTCGCGCAAGTCATTTTCCAGACCGCAGCTATCAAGAAACTTTAAATAAATTGCTCGAAGACTTCCGACGCGCGAAGGCTTTTTATTATTCTGAATATAACAACATCAAAGGAATGATTGAAAGCGGTGAAATAAATGATCGGTACGAATCTGGACGCGCTCGAAAAAAAGAAATGGATGCCATCTTAAGATTATATGATGAGGAATTTTCAAAAACCGCGAAAGCCGTTTGTGAATTTTATGAACCGCATCCAGACCGGGATTTAACGCCGGAACAATACAGCACACTTTCAGCCGCTAAAAATATTTATTGGAGTTCACTAGCGAAAAGCTAGGAACATAATTTTATTGACAGTTTCGGCAATCTTCGTTTTAATGAAAAGCGAAAACCTACGAACAAAAGCGATTCGCTTTTGTTCTCAAATGTTCGCAAATTAAAATCAAAGAGGAAAATTGAAAATGACAGCTAAAGCCGAAACTGCAAAGCAGCTTGACGAATACGATTTACAGCCGGACGAATTGACAAAGGAAATGTTAGCCGACAAAGCCGGAGTATCAATTAGAACCGTTGAAATCTGGAAAAAGGAAGGGAAGTTACCGGCGCAAAAAATCCGCCGTCGAATTGACGGAGTAGTAAGAAAAACGACGATTTTTAAAACCGCCGACGCGGAAAAGTTTTTAACCGGCGAGAATGCCGCAACGGAGTTTCCAAAAGTGGAAAAGCAGCAAACAGCAATGCAGGAAACGAACAAAGGCGAAAATGATTTTTTCGCAGCTTCGCAAATGTTCGTAGCTGAAAATTTAGGAAAGTTTGCCGAAAGTATGAACAATTTCACCGAGCAATTTAAAACAAATCAATTACCACCGGCGCAAACTGAAAAGCCGTTTTTAAACGTCAAAGAAGCCGCCGATTTTTCGGGATTGTCCGAGAGCTGCATTCGGCAGCTTGTAAAGGATGAGGCTTTGAAAAAATTCACCGGGAAACACGGCGAAACCGTAGTTTCACGCAAACAGCTTATAAATTTATGACACGCATTGAGAAACAAATACTTACGAAAGAGAAAGAAATTGCCGCGCTTAGACGGCAGCAGCAGCAAATTAAATCGCAGCAGCAGGCGAGCAAACCGAAACTAAAGCCGGGACGCAAACCGCTCAATGCTGATCTATTGCAGAGAATTAAATTAGAGGCTTTAACCAAACCGTTGCCCGCCGTCGCTCTTAAGTATGATGTTTCTCTGCGATCACTTTATAATCACGGAATAAAGCGCAAAGTGTTGGATGCCGAGATAGCCGCGCTGATATAATTTGCCGTCTGGCTCAATTCGCGGGCAATTCGGACAGGGAAACGTATTGCCCACTAAATAAAAACGGCTTTAAATCGAAACATAAAGCACGAATTTTGATAAAACTATCAAAATTCGTGCTTTTTCTTGACTGTATCGCCATTTCCGGCGATAATTGCCGGTAGCTTCGACGACAACATCAAAACCGACGATGAGCCATGAGAAAGTGACAACTCGATTAAAAACTTCGCGCGCGGAGTCACAATTAATTTTGTCTTTGTTCCACGGCATTGATTTATTCGGACGCGGATTTGAAGCCGAAGGCTTTTGTGTCGTCCGAGCCGCCGAGAAGATTTTAAATTTCCCGGTCGAAGATTTGCATTTACCGCGCCGAAAATTCAACGGCATCATAGCCGGATCACCTTGTCAGGATTTTTCAACTGCCAGAAGAACCGCGCCGACCGGCGACGGCGAAAGATTATTAAAAGAGTTTTCGAGATTAGTTTTAGAAGCCGCGCCGGATTGGTTTTTACTTGAAAATGTTCCCGGCGTGCCGGACGTAATCATTTCCGGCTATCAAATCCAGCGATTTAATTTGAATGCGAAAGAATGCGGCATCAGGCAAAACAGATTGAGATGTTTTCAATTCGGCAGCCGCGCCGGAAAAGTTTTAATTATCGAAAGACAACCGCCGCCGCCCGATGTAGAACCGTGTTGTATGGCATCCGAGGGAAAAGACCAAAACCGGCGATCTTTTTCTAAATTCTGCGAGCTTCAAGGATTGCCGAAAGATTTTAGTTTGCCGAGTTTTAAATTATCTGCGAAATATGAAGCCGTTGGTAATGGCGTACCTGTCGGAATGGCTCAAACGATTGCAAAAGCCGTGAAAGAAGCCCTTTTGAGAAAATCAATTGTGACGCTCTGTGCTTGTTTTTGCGGACGCAGAGTCACAGGACGACAAAAATTAGCAACGGCAGCTTGCAGAAAGCGAATGCAGCGCAACCGTGAAGCGTCGTCGGAAAATTTGCGCCGGCGCGTCACAATTTAATGTGACGCGCCTGGAGTTTTTATTGCGCTGCGCGGTCACAATGATTTGTGACGCGCCGGCAGAAAAAATTACCAGGACAATCACAAATTTCTGTGACTGATCCCGGCGTAAAATTTCTCGATCAGTCACAGAAATTTGTGACAACTCCAGGAGAAAACTTTCGAACTCTGTCACAAATTATTTTTAGGTCCTAACGTCAGAACCGGCGATGAGGTCCGCGAATTAAAGAATTATGAATTACAACGGCGGAAAAAACGGCGCGGGAGTTTATCAGAAAATTATCTCGATGATGCCGCAGCATAAAGTTTATATTGAATGTTTTTTAGGCTCAGGCGCGATTTTAAGAAATAAGAAACCGGCAGAGATGCAATTCGGAATTGATTTAGACGATTTATTGATTATTAATTGGATGCGGTCGAATTATTACGCCGTCGAAAATCTAAAGCTATTTAGTCAAAATGTAATTGATTGGCTTTCCGGCTGGTATGTTTCCTGCAATCATTGGAATTTTGAACCGCAAGAAGTTTTGATCTACTGTGATCCGCCTTATTTAAAATCCGTCAGGAAGTCTAAACACCGGCTTTATAAATTTGAATTTTGGACAGAAGAAGATCACCGGCAGCTTTTAGAAATTCTTTTAACTCTAAAAAGCAATGTGATGATTAGCGGCTATGATTCGCCGCTTTACAACGATTTATTAAACGAGTGGAGAAAAGAAACTTTCTCGACTTCCAACCGAGCCGGACAAAAAACCATTGAAACCGTCTGGATGAATTTTCAGCCGCCGGCGCAGCTTCACGATTATCAATATCTTGGCGCAGACTTCCGGGAACGCGAGCGAATCAAAAGGAAAAAACTGCGATGGAAAAACCGGCTTGAGAAAATGGATTATTTAGAAAGAAACGCTTTGATCGAAACTATCCGGGAATTGAATTTTTAGGAGTGATCACACATCGTTAAAAATGGCGATAAGGTCCCAGGCGAAAAACATCTGGACCCTATCGCCAGCTTTGACGATGCCCGCAGACATCGCCAGATATGGCGAGCCTGCACAGTTAATCTCTCAAAAGTAAAATCAAAAGAAACGCCCCGGCGACCAGCAGCAGAGGATTGACAGTTTCAGCACCGGCAAAGACATTTACAATCGGAATGTTTTGCAACCCGGAAGGCTCAATGTGATAGTGCATTCCAGAACCGGCATTATGTTTGAGGACTTCAAAACCGTAAGTAGAAACGATTTCACCGATTGAATTAAGATCGGAATTTGAAAAAACGCCGTTGACCGGTACGAAATCCCCGGCTAAGGCTTTTACGTGGTAAGAATTAGGAACACCATTGACAGAGGCGTTATGCGCGGGCGAGCGATAGCCGCTTGTAAATCGGAACTTGCCCGGAAACGCTGAAAAAATCTCATTCAAAACGCCGATTGTTAAATTTGCCTTTTGAACGAGATTGCCGGGAACATTGCCGAATTGTTTTAAATAAATCATTATTCGCAATCCTGTAAAAGTATTATTGAGCCGATATACTCCTTAAATTCGCCAACGCCGTTAAAAACCGGGCGCGCCCGCATTTTGACAATTTTAAAATTATTATTGGCGCAAACAACCCGGAAAACTTGGCTAAAATTTATTTTGCGACTTATTGCGCGATCCCAAGCCGCTAGAGATTGCGCCCGCTCGTTTGTTGTAAATATCGAAGTCCACCCGTCCCCTGTTATTTCGTCAAGCGTTTTGTGGAATAGCTGACAGAAGGCTTCATTACAATCAATAAAATTGCCGTGCTCGTCGGCGCGGAATTGCGGAGTAGAAAGCCCGTCCGTCAGAATTTCAAATTTGGCATTTAAATAAGACTGTTCCGCTTTGATCTCCTCAAACCCGGCTTCAACTGTTTTCGTCAATTCTCCGAGCGCAGTGGTAGTATCAATAAACCCTCTTAGAATTTTGTAAACATTCCAGCCGCTTTGGGTCGTTTTTCGAGTAAAACGCCAAAGAACTCCTAATGCTAAAAAAAACCCGACGACCCAACCCCAATAATTAGCAATTATTTCATACCATCTTGGCTCTGTGAGATTTTCTAGGAACATTCGTTTAGTTTTTGCCCTCATAAATCATAATTCACACAGGCAAAGACAATTTTCCGTACGTCAAAACTCTCTTTTTAATTTCTCTGATCGTAGTTTCCGGCGCAGCATCCAAAGCGGCTTGTGTGATTTGAAGGTTATAGCGCGTTTTGAGATATTGCCAGACCACCGGAACGACGATCAGCAAAAACGAAACAATATAAAAAGAGCCGGAATCAGCGAGTTTGTCCGCTAATTCCTGCGAAATAATACCTTTTGAAGTAAAAACGCCAAACAGAAAAACCAACAAAAATCTAACTAAATTACCAAGTAATTGCAGCCACATAAAATTATCACTCCAAAATTAAAAATAGTAATAACGCGCCGATTGCCAGCGCAGCGACAGGAATTTGCGAGCCGGAATTTTGATTGATATACGCGGGATTATTCAAACCTTCTTGAAACCACGCCCGGACTTGATTTAATGACTTTTCCCCTTGACCATACCCCGCGCCCGGCAGACTTGCCCAAACTCTGCGAGAAAGATTTAACGCCGTGTCGAAATCACCGTTTAAAAGCGGAATGAGTGCGTTTTTTTCGCGCAGCAGTTCAACAAACGCAGCATTTTGCGAATTTTCGGAAAAGTCTGTTAATCCGAGCTTTTGAGCTAATCCCGTCCAGGTTTTAGAAAGGAATTGAAACGCGCCCGCCGCGCTGGAATGATAACCACCTGCTTTGATAACCGTGTTTGGATGCGCCGAAAGTGAATTAATCGGAGTGTTGCCGAAAAGAGTATAATAGCCGTGTTTCGTTGTGCCTTCGGCTTTCATCACCATAAAAGCGAAAGCCCGGACAAAGGGATTATTAAAATACTCTAAATTTTCATTTCCTCGCGCATTCATAACCTAATCCAATTTCAAAGCCTTGCGCGTATTTGCGCCCGCGATACCGTCAGCCGACAAACCGGCTGCCTTTTGAAATACAACGACCGCAAGGCGCGTTTTTGCGCCGAAAACGCCGTCAATTTCTTTACTTGGCAAATACCCCAATTCATTCAGGCGAGCTTGCAGCCGCCGAACTTCCGAGCCGCGATCATTCAGCCCTAGAATCAAATCTTTTGTTTGAGCAGCCGGAACGAGAACGCCTTTTAATTGCTGCATTGCCGCATCCCAGATCAAACCCTCATCGAATTGATAATGCCAAAATTCCTGACGATTATAATTTTTCTGCCAACCCGACCACGCCGGAATACGCTTAAAGCCGAGACTTTCCGCCGCCGCCGTAAAATCGAACAAATACCCGTTTACCTGATGCCCGCGTTTATCCCTGACAGACAGTTTTTTACCTTGTGAGCCGTCTTGCGCCGCGCATCTTAAGTAAGTTCTGAAAAATTGTTTTTCGCCCTTTTCTTCGCTGACAATAACCAAACCTTTAGAGTTTTGATCGTAGTCGAAAGCCCGCCCCGTTTTATGCCAACTGCGATTAGCAACGCCGTCTTTGCTCGAAGTGTAATTAGCAGCCCGGAAAATGTCCGCGCAGATGACGAGGAAATCAAAGCCGCAACCCGCTTTAACAATTTCGCGCAGCAGATTAAACTTTTCCGCCGCGCTCGGATGCATCAGAGGATTGCAATCTTTAACATTTAGTTTTACTAAAATACTCATAGTGTTAAACAATTTCGGCTGATTTTACCGTTTTAGCTCTCCCATCGCCGCCGATCGGAGAGCCAAAAGCCGATTTTTCGTAAAAAGTGTTAAACAAATCACTTTGTTTGACGTTTCGGCGGAGTGTCAGTTTTTGGCTTTTTTCCGGCAATTTGAGTTTTCAAATTTGAAAGAACTCGCTTGTTCGCAAAAGTCGGAACGCGCCCGCCGCTTTTTTTAACAACGCCGATGCCGTGAACGTGCGCGGCAATAGCCAAAGATAAATCACCGTCGAAATGTTCATCAGCGATTTGTTTAATTTCGTCTTTTTCTTCGTTTGATAATTTCGCCATTTTTACCCCGCTCGCTACTAGCAAGTAGCAATTGAAACTAAATTTTTTGTTGGTTATTCGCTTAAAATTGATAAAACTTGATTGCGTTTTTCAGCCGAAGCATTCGCAAATTTTTCAGCAATTTGTTGTTGTTCGATTTTTCGCGCCCTTTCTCTGAAATGTTGTATATCTTGTTCGACACGCGCATTTATCGCGCTCTCAACCGTCAGCTGATTGTTTGGGCGTTCCTGATTGTCGTATTCGACAACAGTTTGAATGTCTGCTAATTCTTCGTTTGTTAAATCTCTGATCTGCATAAATAAAAAACTCCTCTATAAATTTTTGTTTCTTAAGATGTTATGGCGTAACAGTTACCGCATTGCCTGAGTTAGTAACTAAAACCCACGATCCGACTATTGGCTGCATTAAAGTTATTGTTCCGTTAATTCCTGAAAGTGTGCCGTTTGCGTTTATCGTCACAGGACTACCAGCGGCTGCGCCGAGATTGTAAAAACTAGTTGCGTTCAAAAATTTGATTGTATTTGTACCGCCGCCTTGATTTAGATTTGCAATTGTAATAACAAAGCCAGCCGGTAAAGTTCCTAGCTGAATCTCGCGCCCGCCGCCTGTCCACAGCATTTT
>MWWI01000056.1_pt1 | contig 23584 bp, 30 predicted proteins | sample 1047321 | NCBI WGS metagenome assembly MWWI01 (sample SAMN06349966, study PRJNA376086) | soil metagenome | isolation source: FI-1 sample Antarctic (ecotone) soil | place: Antarctica | reverse complement strand
TTCCTTTGTATTAAAGTTACTGTATTAAGTAACTCTGCAATTAAATAATAACTCTAATTCCCTGCAATTACAAGCATTATCAAATAAATTTTACTTTTTTTTGAAAATAAATTATACTTTTACAAGTTACTTAATTCCTTAAGTCTTTACTTATAAAACTATGAACAACACAACTAAAAAACGAACAACCGGCACGAACTACGAACGCGCAGATTATGGGCGCATCGGCAAAGAAAACTTATCAACTATGACCGTCAAACTGCCGCGTGAACTTCGGCAATTCTGGCAGATCGAATGTAAAAAACGTAATCAATCTTTATCTTATTTGATTACTCAATTACTAGAGAAAGAACTCGGCAAGCCTGAAATCTCAGAAGTTATCGTTTGAAAAAAAGCATCAAATTGAAACAATTAAAAAATAACAAATTGATATTTTTAATTGGTAACTGCTCGGTGCTGTTTTTTTCTTCTGCCGGTTAAGTTTGAACATTTGAAAAGCGTCGACGCTTTTCCGCTCCGCTCATTAAAATAGGACTGGTAAAAATATAAACAAACGATTACTATGTGGATGTTAGTTTTCAAATTGTTCATTTTATTAACTTTCCTTTATTAAAGCTGCTCTTAAACGGGGCGGCTTTTTTATTTGTCTGGAAAGTGTGAAAGTGTTAAATCTGGAATTGATACAAACAAAAAAAACCGCTGCATAACTGCAACGGCTTTTAATGATCAAATTCTGGACTTAATCAAGGTTGTTGTTGGTTGATCCATCGGGGTTTGAAACCGGCGTGTCAACTCCGTTAATTTTCCGAACGTGGTAATTAGGAAGATTACCATTTTTAATTTCCCGAACCAGTTGCGGTCTGGTCATTTTCTGTCCGGTTAAATTATCTCGAAAGCCTATATTCCTATTAGTAGGACTTTCCTGTGTGACTGTAATGCGCTTACGCATAATATTAAAACCTCTGAACGCGGCTAAATTAATAGCCGCGTCTGTCAATGGTGAATTGCTTCACCTGCCTATTTTCCAGTGGTTACTCGTTCTTTCTCCGTAGTTTTCGGGTGCGCCTTCGCATACTTTTCAGTTACGAATCTGCCGCTGCCGGAACTGCGGTGAACGGTTTTCTTAGAGGCTGATTTAGCCATAAGTTTACTGTTCCTTACCATTAGCTCGGCGGCTCTTGTTGACAAAAACCGCCGACTTTGGCGAAAATAGGTTTCTAACTCTTAGAAAAGTTAAACCTATTGGTTAATAAAAAAATCGGCAAGCCGTAAATAAATGCCAATAGAACTAAAGGCGAGCATTGATACTGCTCGCTTTTTTAATTCTGCATCCATTTTATCATTCCTTAAAACACAAACACAAGTTTTTCCTGTTGCTGCTAAAATTATTTAACCGAATCTGTTGCGCCCGTGTTTAACAATTACACCACTAATAGTGTAATTTTATAGTTGATATACCGTATTAAGTATGAAAACAGTGTGTTTTATATCCTAAATTATATTTCCTCGACCTCATCATAAAGGTTAGGTAAATAATTTTGTTTTAACCTGACCTTATCTTGATTGCTGCTGAAACTTTTCATTGTGACTTTTCCCACATCATGTTATCTTAATTCTGGAAAGTGTGAAAGCGTTAAATCTGGAAATCGTCAAAGCGTCATATATTATGAAAAGCAAAATTACATTGTTATTCTTCGCGCTGGCGTTCGTTGTGGCTGGTTTTTCTGCCGCATTCGGGCAACGTATCGAAAATGTAAAATTCAAAGCGGGTGCAACCAGTGGCGAGGCTTCCGGCTCGGTTTCCGCTGCCGGTTCTAAAACTTACCGTATTAATGTGCTGCGCGGATCGGTGCTGTTTTTACAAACACGCGGCAACGTATCTTATAAAGTTTATGCGGCTGGCTGTTGGTTCGACGGTGCGACTGGCGCGTTCGATGCCGAATGGATTTCAAGCAACTACGGGTTGCAAGGTCAAACAAAATTTTTAATCAAAGTTTTTTCCGACTCCGGCAAAACTGAAAAATTCACGCTTTATGCGGGCGCATCGGCATTAAAATAAATATGAAAATTATTACTTTTACCGGATATAAGGGCGGGATTGCTAAAACAACCAGCGCGATTCACCTGGCTGCGTTCCTTTCCAATGTCGGCAAAACTTTACTAATCGACGGCGATCCTAATCGAACATCATTAAAGTGGTCGAGGCGAGGTTCGCTGCCGTTTTCGGTTATCTCTGAAAAAGAATCTGCAATGAAAATCGCCGGTAATGATTTTATTATTATAGATACTCCGGCACGTCCTGAATCCGCCGATCTGAAAGAACTTGCTAACGGCTGCAATCTGCTTATATTGCCATCTGCGCCCGATGTGTTAGGTCTTGAGGCTCTGCTCGAAACGGCGGCGGCTCTTGGCAACGCTGCGAATTATAAAGCTCTGCTCACAATCGTTCCACCGCGTCCGTCGCGTGAGGGCGAGCTTATGCTCGAAGAATTAAAAGCACAAAACATTCCGGCGTTTGAATCTATGATTAACCGCTTCGCCGCGTTTCAGAAAGCTGCGCTTGCCGGTGTGCCGGTCAATGAAGTTAAAACGCCACTGGCGGCATCTGCGTGGGCTTGTTACGAATCATTTGGCAAAGAAGTATTAACAAATTTGGGGGTATAAACAAAATGAGTAAATTCGGCAAGATATTTGAAGAAGCAAATCAATCTGAATCGATTGAAAAAATTGAATCGTCAAATCGTCAAAGTGTCAAATCGTCAAATCTGGAAAATGAAAAGCTAGTAAATCTCGGCGTTAAGATTCCAGCGGCACATCGCAACTATTGGAATAGTAAAGCGGCGGCGGCGGGTTTATCAATGAAAAGTATTATCACGGCTGCTTTAACTGAAAGGCTCGGCAAGCCGGAATAACCAGCACAATTATGAAAAATAAACTCGAACGGATTCCGTTTTAGTTTTGAATAATTATTTTTTTTCTGTAAATTGTTCAAATGGATCAAGCTCGAAAAACACTTGTTGATAGGGTCGGCGGATTAGTGCCGGTTGCTTCGGATAGTTTTGTTAATCCGGTTTCCGACTACGATAAATTCAAGCAATTACTTGTGTCGGGTGAACAAGTGTTTATTGATGCCGCCGATCAAATAGTTGCCGCGCTGCCGCGCATGGGCAGCGATCAAATTGAATTGATTATTTCGGCAACTGCAACAATTCAAAACAAACTGTGGTATGTCCACGCCGCCTGTGTCGCCCAACTGCTAGAAAATCAACCTCCACTTCCGGGCGGGCGCGGTAAAAAAGCCAACGGTGACGGGCGCAACGAATTTATAAAAAAGAAAGCCGCCGAGCTGGGAATCAAATCAACTAAACTTCGTGAAGATTTGCGAATCAACGCGGTTTTCGGGCAACGATTTATTGCTGAAAAATCCGGCGAACTGGTAGAAATTCCGGACAAAACCGAAAACGGCGAAGCCATTCCGCGCATGGAACTCGCGCTGTCGGATTGGGAACAAAAAAGATTAGAACAAAAATTTCCCGATTACAAAAATACAATCACGACAATCAATGATGGCGAATATATTCAAAACTTCGCGTTTGTATCGAACGATAACAAGAAGATATACTCATCCACTTTTTTTCCGGATTCCCGACTCGCTCGTGAGTATTATGTCGTGTTGAGCAAAATGCCCGACAAAGACGATGCCCGCGCAAAGGAACAGGAAGTAATTAAGCGAATCACTATCGAAAAAGAAGTTTTATCGGCTAAAGCACTTCATAACGAAATTTTTGTAAAAAGTGATAGTCAGGGAACTCATTTTAAGCTGCAAAACCGAACTCAATTTGGTAGGCACAGCGGCAATGTTGAATTTACCCTAACCGAAGACGATTTCACCATGTTTAACGAAATTGTTAAATTATCGCTTGACATAGATTTTGAAAAATTTGATGTAAGAAATAATCCTTTATGGCGGGATATTCTCGCTGAAACAGGCGACGGCTACAGAATCATTCAACGCGCCCTGCAATCTTATTTCGCTCTGCTGAAAAGTGATCCGAAAAAATGGGGCGTTGAGCGGAGCTTCGATCCTGAAAACTATACCGACGAACGGCAAAAAGCAAAACAAAACGCCGCATCACTGTCTTTCAAAACAGCAAATAAATATCGGCTCTCGAAAGAAAAATTAGATGAAATTGAAGCTAAGGTTAAAGCGATGGGTGGAAACCTTGACCCGAATGATCCGTTTCATAAGAATTATGAAAAGCAGTTGGAAAGTGTCGAACGTGCAAAAATCAATAAGGAAGAAGCTCACGCTGCATATTTAGCGGAAGAGAATTATCGGGTAGAGAAAATAATCGAACTTGATTCAAAATCTGAAAAGGCTGAAAAGGATAAAAAGAAAAAATCGACAAAATCCAAATAAGTAAAGATGCAACCCGTTAAATATATCACGCCACTTTTGTTACCTTTTTCCAGATTTTAACTAAGATTATGAAAAATAATTTTTTGTGGGTTGCCGGGGTGAGATTGATTGACCATAAACTTGTGCGTCCGATAAGGTAGGGAAACCCGTTAAATATATCACGCCACTTTTGTTACCTTTTTTAAACGATGTTTAACGCTTAAAGTGGCGTGATCTGGTCATTTTGTTCATTCCGGTAATCGCCGTAATCATTTTTAAGTTATTATTTGAAGCAATTTTCCAACCTTCATAAAAGTTTGCTACGTTATACCCATTAACTTTTAGGGTGTCGCCATGCAAGTTCAAGTTTAACTTGAATTTCTGCGGGTAATTATTAACATCAAAACTTCGATCTGCTATTAGAATTCCTTTTTCTTCCAAAGGCTTTTGCAAATCTTCCAAAGTTTTATAACTGGCAATATGTTTTCGCCAGTTTTTGTTTGAGATATAAACGTATTCGTGGCGGCTGCGCGGTCGATAATAAGCAATCAAATTAAAAAGTTGTTTTTGCTTAACAATATCGCCGGGGAAAAGCTCCGCTGCCAGCTTCAAATCTTGGACTGTTGAAATAAATGAAATATCCTGCGCCGGTTTTGAAATGGTGCGCCTGTAGTCGTTCCAAATTTTTTCAGCTTGCCTTTTTATTTCCGCGTTGATCAACTTCCAATTTTGTTGTGTTGCGGCTCGGCTAAAGCCGTTTGATTTGGCTTTTACCCATGATTTTACTTGTCCGATGGCTTGTTCCATCAGCATACCGGAATTGAATAGAGAATAAAGAATTTGAAATTGCGCGTAATTGCGTGAATGTTTGGCTTCCAAACCGTTTTTTATTAATTGCTTTACTTCATCGTTGGCAAGTAGATTCTTGATTTCCGTATATTCTTCCTGCTCTGCTAAATCATCAACTTCCTTTACACTTATAGAATTAAATTTATCGTCCCAAGAGGGTGCAACTTTGGAAATCTTATCAAAATCAATTTCCCAAGGATCAATCTTCAAAAGCTCATTCAGCTTTTCTTCTAAATTCAAGAAACAAAGCTCCACGTTATCTTTTATAATTTCGCTGCCGAAACAAAAAGGTAATCGATCAATTCTTTTCTCTTGCGGATAAATTTCGCAAATGTGCGCGAACTTATTGATTAAAAACCTTCTCAATAAATTGAAACTTGCTGGTCGGCTGTTATACTCCGGGCGGATGTAAATTCGATAGCTTCCTTCCTTACGAAAAGAAGGTGTTGTAATTATGAGGCGTTGGCTTTCGGAAATGCCCAAAGAATCCAACAAATCAAGAACTGGTTTTTCTTGCAGCAATGGATAATCAATATCGAAGTTTACGAAGATCGGGTAATTGCAAGCGTTTAAGCCGATGGCGTGGGTTTTATTTAAGTGACGTTGTATGTCGTAGTCCGAAACAAATCGGCGTTTGGTTTGCCAACTTTCTTTTGGTTTCTGAACTGCAAAAGGATTACGATAATTTTGAATTAGGTAACTAAAAAATTCGGTATGTGGAATTGTTTTTTCAATCATAATTTCAAGCCTCAACTAAAAATGGTGCAATTCGGGCTTGAATTAGAATGATTTTATGGTATTCTAATACCAGAACTCGAACCGCCGCTATCGGTTTCAAAAGTTTAGAAAGGTCGAAAGTTTGCAGCTTTCGGCTTTTCGGTTTTTAAATCAAAATGTAAACGACTGCTCGTCGCGTGATTTACTTTAACTCGTTAGTTAAAGTTACTCAACTCAAATCTGCATTAAGTTTCTCACGGGATTTTCAAATTGCAAATTGCAACTATTAAAACGAAAATTTCAAACAAGGCAAAGAAGGCTCTGAAAATAAAAACGGCTCACAACGCCTGTAAAGGCTGGCTTTTTAGCTGTTTTCTATCTATTTTGTTCATCTTCAGCCAGTTGTTTAAGTTTTCGGGTGTGGTGTCGAATCGATTAGCGACAAAACGCTGAGTGCTGCCGTTTGCCAGCAACGCTTCGATTTCTGGTTTGAATTTATCCAATTTACTCTTACCCGCTCCGCTCGGTCTGCCGAGCTTGATGCCGTTTGCTTTACAATGCTTCAACGCTTCAACTGTTCGGCTTGATATTAATTCGCGTTCAATCTCGGCAGCCATACTAAATGCCATTGCTAAAATTTTACTTTGCAAAGTTCCATCAAGATTCCAATTACCTTTTACGCTGAAAATTTTTATTTCTTTGCTGGTGGCAATGCTCAGAATTTCCATGCATTCCAACATTGAACGTCCAAGCCGTGAAAGTTCTGAAACGATTATCGAATCGCCTTTTTTAAGTTCATCCAAAACTCCTGCAAGTTTGCGATTTCGCCACGATACTTTTCCGCTGATAACTTCTTCTATAAATTCCACTCGTCCTAAATCTTTATCGTTGGCAAGTGTCAAAATATCGGCTTTATTTTTTTCCAGCTCTTGGCTGGCGGTGCTTACTCGTAAATAACCGATGGTTTTCGTGGTTGTTTTGGTTGAATTTTGCATAATTAAATGAATACTCCTTAATTGCTCAAAGAATATAATCTTTTTTATAAAATTACCAGTGTTTTTTGTTTAATGTAAACACGTAGTTAAAACGTTCGTTTATTTTATATGTTTTTACTTTTTAGAAACGGTTTTAGTTTTCTCTTTAACAACTGTCCAATCTTTGTTCCATAAAATATAACTGGGTATCAGCTTAGTAATTTCGTCTTCATTCTCCAGAACAAATTTTGTTAATTCGGGGTCGAGCCATAAGACAAATGGGCAGTATGGTCTGCCTATTGTTGTTCCCTTTATAAGAGGATTTGTATCTTTTTCTCCGAACAAATAACTTGCCCCTAATGATATTTCTTTGTTTGTCGTAACGTATTCATAAAAGCGGCTGTTTTTAACCGCCTCAAAGTCCAACGGTTTAATTATTTTTCCCTTGAAATTGACCTGTGTTTTCAATATTTCAAATTCTGTCAATTCAATCAATAAGGTAACTCTTTCGTGGTATACAGCCAGATTATTAAACAAATTATTTTTTAACTTCTGAAATTCTATTTCATACTCTCGATTTGTCATATTAATTCTTTGATTGCTTTTAACACAGCTAACTGTGTAAATCTAAATTCTTATCTTTTTCAAGTTAAGTAAGTGGACAGAATTGATTATAAGTGCAGAAGCCTGCACGAAGTAATGGCGAAAAGGCACACTTACTTCGTGCGTGTTTCCGCACTGTAAAGCATTTATAGATTAAAATTGTCATCATACTTAGAAAGAAGAAAAAGAAACATCAAACACGAATAAATTAAAAAATATATCGAAATGTTTTTATACCTATCATTTCTTGGTGTCTTTCTTCTTTGGTTTGCTGCAATAATACTAAAATTATTCTACTAAGGAGCTTGAAATGATCATTAAAGCGGCAAGCGGTAAAAAATACAGATTTGTTTCACAAGATGAAATATACTCCTACAAAAAAACAAAAAAAGCAGGAACAGACACGGCTTATGGGTATCTCGGACAGTATGGTAGCCACACTCACCGTATAATTTTGACTTTAATTACTTTGCCGAATAATGAAACGGTAGTTCGTAAAATAACTACTTATTGTGGCACGCATAGCCACAGTGATATAACTTTATGCAATTACGATACTGCTTATGTAACTTGCGCTCGATGTAAGCTAAATTAAAAAGTTAATCGTCAAACTTAAAAAAGAATAATAGATATTTTAATCATTATCAGTCGCGCTGGTCACAACGAAAAATAAAAGCCGGTTTTTATTCCAGCTTTATCAATTAACTTTTGATTGTTAAGTCTTCTTTCGGGTATAACGAAATTCGAGCTGTGAAATTATCTCTTGTTCCCGGATGTCCGAATTCTAAATAACGATAACCTTCGGCGCGAGCTTTTTCAGCTTCGGCGTTCATTACTTCGTCAATATCATCATCATTAAAAACGGCATCGGTAACGATTTCATCAATGTCTTTTACTCTGCCCGCTTTTGCTTGAACCACTAAAACACGCTGTTTTCCCTTTTTCCCTTTCGCAAGGATCGTATTTTCTGCGAACGGTCTTGCTTCTATTCTGCTGGGTGCGAGATAAACAAGCTCGCCATCGAAAACTAGAAAATCATTTTCGGCTGCTGTTCCGTGATAAAAAATTTGTGAAACTGTTTCCGGCTTGGTCATAATTTTAAACGATAGAGAATGTATTATCTTTCAAACCGGCGACAATCGTTTTCATACATTCGCTATACGTTCTGAGGGCATTCCCTTTTAACGGCTCGTCCTGTATGGCAAGCAATTTCTGTTTCACTGCCAGCGGTAAGCCTTTGATGTCATCCATCGTTTTAATCTCTACGTTTGGTTCATTTCTTAACAAATACCATTCCTTGTCGGTAGCTTTGCTTTTGTCCAAGACTGCCAAATCCGCATTTGTCATTTTGGCAAACAGGTAATAAAACTTTTTGTTGTAAAAGTAATATTTCGTTAAATACATTTCACCAACTGCAATATGACCGGCTCGCTGTGAACTGTCGGTAAAGTTTCGCCTCATTCGACCGGCGTGTTTGATAATGTAATTTTCCTTAATGATCGTAGAGCGTTTTTCCGCGAATATGTTCCAGTCGCCTTTGTAACGCTCATCAAATTTGGTTTTGAAGATTTGATACATTTTTAGCAAATGTTTTTCAACTTGGGCATTAAAGGCTGCTTTGTCTTTATGAAGTTTGAGCAATTCATTAATCTCATCCAAATCATCGTAAATAAGATATTGTCCTTTTTCCTTTTTGGTAGCGAAACAAGCCATTCCGAATAAATCCGGCTGAATTTTATCCGTTCCTCTTTTCAAATAATAAATACCGATCAAATTATTTTTTACTGCGCCGAGCGCGTGATGAAATCGCTGATATTGTGCGTTACCGGAAGACTTTCTATTTAGAGCGTCAGTGCCTTCCAAGGCAATAACCGCTTCTTTGCTGCCGTCTGCTTTAACGGCAAACCATGCCGCATCGCATGAGCCGTAATCAACGCCGTCGCACCTAAAAGTTAAACCGCCTTTTTCAAAAAGAATTTGATCATCGCTGCTACTCTGCGGAAAGATACGCAGCCTCAAATCACCGATTTTATACCCTAATGTTTCAATAATTTCTTTTTTAATAATTGCATCGCTCGATTCAGCCATTTAGATTACCTCTTTTAATTCGGCTATTATTTCGCCGGTTGAAATTCCGCAAACAAAATCAATCACATCTTTTTGACTAGAAATCGGCTTGCCTGTCTTCGCTTTGAAAAAAGCGTTAAATTCATCATTCGTAAAATTGGCAAAAAGATAAAACTTCATGTAATTTTTCAGCCATTCCTGATAATCATCTTTTGAATAATAAACGCTTCCCACTGGATGTGCTGTTTTCGGCAGATCAAAGACAACTTCAAAATTTTTATTCAATGAAAGCAAACCAAAAAAATTTTCGGCAGGCGTTTCTTTTGACGGATGCATTTCAAATCCGTAATCAAATAATCCGGTCGCTAAATACTTCAAAAGCTGCGTGGTCATGATCTTTGTTCCGGTCTTAGCTTCACCAACAATGCTAGTTTCGGTTAAATTGATCGCGGTTGAATCGGTTGTTTGCTGCCCTGCTCGGAGTCTGATCATTGCCAGTTCAATAATGTGAAATCCGCCATCGAAAAACTCTTTAACGCTTTCAAACGTTTCTGCACTTATATACCCGCCAAAATCTGGAGAGCCGAGCGCGTGTGCTAATGGAATTTGGTTTTCTACAACAAAACCTTTCTTTTTGAAATGCTCTGCAGCAAGGTATTCCATAAAGCTTTCCATACCGTTGCCGGCTTTAACTTTTTCAATTCTTAAAATTATGTGATCGGTGGGGTTTTCAATCGTCTCAAACTTTTCAAACAGCAAATCTTGTAATTCTTCTTCTGATTTGAACTCAACCGGCACAACAAATTTATAAGCTGAATCGAACAGATAGGATTTTGCTTTCGCCAAAAAGTAAGGAGTGTGTTTAAGCGTCGTTCCTTCAAATATGCCGCTTACAAAACTACTGTTGTCAAAAGCGTTATGAAATAGTTTTAATAAGCCTTTCGGCGAAAACGGCAACACTGGATTTGAAAAGTAACCTGCGCCGGTGACGGCACTAAAAATAAATGCTTCTCTGGCGGGCATCTTCACCGCTGTGCCGAGCGGCGTGTCTGCAAGGTCAAAAGGAAAGTTGCTGCTGAAAACTTTCAGCACTTCTTGTTTGCCTAGTTCCATATTCTTTTCTAGTTTCAAAGATTTCAATAATCTTTTTCAAATCCCATTTTTCAGTTGTTGAAACAAACTTTCCTTTGAATACTTCCTTGATTACTGCTGCGACAAACAAATCGTAAATTTTATAAAGGTCAAAATCTAAATCGGTATTGTTGTTAAAAAACTCAATGATTTGATTGGCAACTTCGGACAAATGTATTTCTTCTTCTTTTAACGGCTTCTTTTGCTTTGATTTTTTGAAGGTAACGTATAGATCGGACTTCGGTGAAAACTTCGCCCAGTGCTTGTTGTAGGGGCTTCCGAAAGTGTCATAAATTCTTATATCATCAAGCTGAAAACCGACATCTTTTATTTTCTGAACAATCTCCAGCCAAATTTTTAATTCTTTGTTTTGAAAACATAAGGTAAAGTAAGCGTCCGGCTTCAAAACTCGATGAGCATTATCGATAAATTCGGCAATTTGCTTTTGAAAATCATCTATTCCTTTGCTCTGCATCGGATTAATAATCACTTCATCTTTGTTTTCAAAGGCTTTTTGAAGCCAGCAATTCCAAATAAACGATAATTCTGAATACTGAATTGCTTCACCGTATGGCGGATCGGTAATAAGATAATCAATAGATTCTGATTCAATTTCTGCAAGCGGTAAAGAGGACTTGTTGTAAAGTTTGCAATCGGCTCTTTTGCCGATTTTATTTATTCTTTTCCTTTTCAAAAGCGTTTCTTTTGCGATCTGAACATTCTGCGCTCGATCCAAAAATCGCCAGATTACATTTTCCTCAATAAAATCATCGGGAATCCAATAATTATTAACGCTCAGCGGGCGCACGTTCTCGGCTTTTAACTTGCTGACGTGCAAAAGCGTATTGGTAAAAGCGAGCATAAATAAGGATTTATACTGTAAATCGGTTTTTTGAATGTAATCAAAAACTTGCGACAAAGCGTAAAGATTTCGCCTTGAAAACATATCCGAAACTTTCTTTATCCCTTTGTATGAGAAACGATCTTTATAAAATTTTTCGGGAAAATCGCTGTCTGGAAATGAAAAGTTTGTGGGAATTTCGCAGTTAAATTCTTTATTCTTCCCGTTATAAATTTCATTTGTTTTATTTTTGAAATTATAATCGGCGACCGACGCATTATAAGATTTATCGTTCTTACCCTGAATTGTATAAAGGATAAACCGATCTACATCGATTTGGTAAAGCTTCATTATCTTAGGCTTTAAGTCGGTTTCAATCTGGATCAATTCCTTATTGAATTCGTCGCTGTCAAAATCAAAACTTAACGAATTTTCCGTTAAATAAATTGCCATCGGATTCAAGTCATAACCGATGAATTTCCGGTTATTCAAAACGCACTCCAAGCCGATTGATCCGCTGCCGCAAAACGTATCTAAAACCGTATCCTTGGCTTTTGAATACCTGCGTATATAATCCTCAATAATGAACCAAGGCTTTCTTGACCAGTATTTATGTATTTTTGAGGTTTTATTAAATTCTTTGTTGTAATTAACTGTTTTTAAGTTGATTACCGTGTTTAGTAGGTCTTGCATAATTACTCTTTCCTTAAAATCAAACAATAATGGTGAAGAATGTTGCTTGCCCAAGAAAAAGGATATCCATAGGGCGCAAGTCCGACTTTGTCTTGTATCCAAATTTTTTCATCTTTTAAAACGTATTTCTGTGAAAGATTTCTAGCTAAATCCCACGCCAGTGGATACATTCTGCCGCCTTTCTTAACGTTTTTAATAATGATTACGATATATGCCTTATCGTTTAACACTTCATATATTTTCAGATATATATCGGTTAGCTTTTCTAAAAATAAATCATAATCTGCAATATTGCCCAAATCTTGATCCGACTCAGAATAATTAATATCAAATTCTTTGCCGCGCCGGTTCTTTTCAAAATCCTTTGTGCTGCGGTTCAAAATATCCCAATACGGCGGCGATGAAATACAAAAATCAATTTTAGGAAAATTTAATTCCAAAATATTTGAAGCATTCGTATTAAAAATATTATCCGTAAATTCGGGAGTTCTCTTTTTTATCAATTCAAAATATTTTGAATTTAATTCAGTGCCATAGCCGATTCTGCCGGTTCGCTTGCAAGCTTCTAACGTGCTGCCGATGCCGGAGAAAGGGTCTAATACTTTCGCGCCTTTCTTTGTAAAAAATTGGATAAAACTACTGATCATTGTCGGCGAGAATGTCGCCGGGTGATGCTCGGTCGATGGGTCTAATTCCTTTTCCGCTTTTAAGTCTTCTTTAACGGCATTAAAAATAAACCAGCTGCAGGTGAATATCGTCCATGCCTTGCCTGTTAAATCATTTATTTTATTTTCTAAGCTAAAAGCACCATCTTTAGATTCGATTAAAATTGCCGATGCTTTTTCAACATTTCCTTTAGGATCGTATAAAGCTACTTTTTCCCAATTCTCTAAATAATAATCAGGTATTAAATGACTTTTCGTATCAAAAATCTGTTGAAGCTTGATTTTGGCTTTTTCGTTCGTTTCTTTGTCTTCGACTGGCTTAACTTCTCGGTTTAGTTTGCTGTAAAAATAAAATTGTTGCATAGACGGTTTGCTTCTTTCCATAAACTTTAACAGCAATTTAATCAGCAAACAATGACATTGAAGTTGAAAGAAAATGCTGGTTTATTTATGAGTTTTTGAAAAGTGTCGACGCTTTTTCACTAATTCCGGATTAATTTATTGAACTATTACCAGCAGCACTTTCCTGAACAAACAAAGAAAAAAGCCGGTTATCGTTCCGGCTTCTGCGCTCTCTCAAAATCAAAAGAAAAAGAAACATCAAGGATAAATAAATTAAAAAATATCAATTAGTTATTTTTAATCAATTCGTCTTTGATGTCTTTCTTTCTATCGATCATCAAATATCATCGTAACTTTTCTTTTTAGCCGTTTTAACAATTCTGTTATATTTCGGCGCGGGGATTTCCTGCCCGCATTGAAACTTGTAAGAAGATTGCTTTTTGACCGGCACTTCTGGAAGATCTTTCACTTTGTTATATCCGGCTTTCGGACGGGTAAAAAATAAACGTTTCATCATAACAGGTCTTAAATTCGTTGATAACAAAATTATTTGATCATCTTCAAGGCGGCGCAGTTCATCGGCGGTCTTTAACTGACGGGCGTGTTTATCTACTCCGGTTGATTTTGTAACTTTTCTATTCAACCAGCCGCCCGATTCTGAATAGCTTTCGGTTTGTGAAACATGAGTATATTCTCCTAGCTGCTTGGCAAAAACTTCGACGGTTTCGCCCTGCATTCCGGCAAGCAATAATTTGTTATTGAAATTGTTCAGGATCGTTTTACCGGGCGAGGTATCATACATAGTTGTTAGCTGTGAAACATCCTGCAATCCGGCGTTGATCGCTATGCCCTGCCCGCGAAACAAGGTTATATGGTTCTCAAAGTTTTTAATTTTTCCAATATTCGCAAATTCGTCAAAAAACAAATTAACCGGCACTTTGCCTTTTTCCTGTTTCAATAGCTGAGTCATAATAATAGAAAAGAAAATCGTTGTTAGTTGCCGAAGCTGCGCGACATCGTGCTGTTTCAAACACCAGTAGATTTGGATCGGCTGTTCTCTCAACTGCCCGAAATTAAAGGCGTTTGTATCTGAACTTGTAAACCGTTTAATTTTAGGATTAGTCATCCAGCTAAATTTTCCGGTCAGTCCCATCAAAATGTTGCTTTTCTTTTCGTCCTTTGCTTCGACATAGCTCATTGCTAGATTCCGTGTATTTTCAATAGGTGAATTTTCAAGGGAGGTTGATACCGATTCAATTCCGCCTGATATCAAATTAAATAAATGTGTAGGGGTTGGCATTTCGCTGTGGGCTATATGCAAAAGTAATCCGGTGAGCAGTGCTTCTTCCGCTTCTGCCCAAAATTTACCATCGCCTGTTACGGCTGCTGCGTTTACCATCGATCCGGCAACCTGTTCGGCATAATCTATATCTTTGCAATAAGCTACAAAATTGAAGGGCGCAGAATTATCGGGATCGCTCGGAGCAAAGCGGATCGGCTTTATATTGTTATAGGCGGTTTCTTCCCATAATTCGCTTTTCGGATCGGTTGCTACAAATGAAGTTCTTCCGGCATCGTGTGTGTTCGGTAGAAAAAACGAGCGCGATTTACCTGCTCCGGTCGGACCTACTATTAGGGTATGTTTCAAAGCAAGTTCTTTCGGTAGATTTACAAGCTGTTTCAAAACCACTAAATCTTTAACCTGCCCGACTTTTATGTCGCCGGGTTGAAACTGCGTTGTTAATTTTTTGATTTCATGAACGTGTGCAAAACCGGCTGTGCCGTGATGGTCGCCTTTATTGCTTCCGGTTGAATCGCCTTTTTTGAAAATGAACTTGTGCAGAATTATAACCGCGACAAATACAAATAACGCGGCGAAAATAAGATAATCGTTACCGCTTCCCGACGCGCCGAGCAGCTCGCTCGATTGAGGCTTTTGTAAGGTTGCGGCTTTTGTCGGCGGTTGTTGCTGCTGTGCTTTGCCAATGAGCTTTTCTTTTTTATTTTGAAACATAATTTTTAATACTCCGAAACTAAGGTTAATAAATTAGTTACTGAAAGCAGTAACTTTACATATCTACTAGCTGAAACTATTTTTTAATAAATAACTTCTTAGTGCTGTTTTTCTTTGCCCACAATTGCCCACAAGCCGTTTTTATAGCTGCGAACTACTAACCTCTACCACGCCCATCATCATCATCACGGTCGCGGGTTTGTTCTACTCGGTCAGCCGCTCTTTGAGCCTCTCGAATCGTTGAGTCAAATTCCCGATCTGCGTTTGCAATTCGTTGTTTGCCAACATCAATTTGTTGTTGAGTTCGTTCGCCGTTATCAGCTCGCTGTTCAATCGATTGTTTGCTCTGTTTAAGGTTTCGTTGACTTGTTTCAACTGATTCACGTCCAACTGTAACAGGTCGTTTATCTGCTCCATCTCTGCTTTGGTCATGGTGTTTTACTCCGGCGTTGCGGCTATCCCGTTCACGCATATTTTCTTTAACTCGTTGTTTGATTAAATCGCCGTAACGCTGCGGCTTTGGTTCGGTGAAGGGTTCGCCGCGTTCCTTTGCGGCAGCCTTGCGTTCATTCCATTCACGGGTTTCGCGGGACTTCTCAGCGAACTCCGGCGCATACCTAGTTCCATATTCTGAATCAAATTTTTTAGCCCACGCCGAATCAAAGTTATAAAAAGTTTTCGGGGAAATCTGGAGCGCACTCCCATTTTTTTGCTTATTATCAATAAAGCAATGTGTATGCGTTTGCCCGATCTTGTCGGTATGGCACGAATAGATAACACGGGCATCTGGTAACTTTTCTTGTAAAAATTCCTTTGTCATTTGCATCGCTTTTTCCGGCGTTTCGGTTCTATCCCAACTGAAAATCATCGTTTGATGATTCCGGTCTTGGCGCAGCGGCACTTCCTGACCTTTTTTGTTTATGCGAGTTTTAGTGCTTTTAATACGTTGATTTTTACGGCTCTCAAGCTCACGAACTTCGCCATAAGCCATCGCCGCATCCCTTCTGCCTTGTAAATCATCGTAGGCAATTGTTTCTGAAAACTCCGGCATATTGTGATATTCAATCGCCGCAACTTTGCTTAAACGGGTAATATATTCGCAGTTAGCCGCGCATTGATCGGCTGGTCTTTGGTTGTCGTATTTAGCAACTGCCATATTAATAATTAGAAATAATTAGAATTTCTCAGCTAACTTTTTCACCAGTGCTGCCGTTTCTTTTGCCGTTTCCTTTGCTTCAAGGATTGCCGATTTTAGCTCCGTAATTTCCGGATTACCTTTCTTCAAAAGTTCAAGATTGAGCGCATTTCGCATTTGAGATTTGTTCAAACGTGAAACTTCTATTACAAAATCAAACCACAATTGTTTAAGTTCTTCCGGCTGCGGCAACTCATTAAGACCGGCAGTAAGTAAGAATTTCGACACGCTCAAGCCAAAAAAAGCCGCGTTTTTCCGGATAGTTTTTTCCTCATCCGCATCAACGTAAACCGATAAATGTTTGTTTTTAGTCGTCATAATTTTGAAGATTTAACAAATCCAACTGCTCGTTTAGCTCTCCTAAACGAGCTTTCAAATGTAAAATTTCAAACTGAATTTTACGAATTTCAAACCTAACCGCTAAAATTTCGCCGGTCAGCCAGCGTGTTTTATCGCTGCTCAAACTATCATTTATGTTATTCAAAGCAACATATTTCAGATCAATTTCCGATTGAATCTGCTGTTTTAGTCTGCTGATTTTCATCTTTTCAGCCAGCAACTTTTTACTTTTCGGACTGAAACTTACGATCAATTTTTCGCGTTCAGCTCTGAAACTTGTAAAAAATGCATATTATTACCTGCTCTTTTGTAAAATTTCTAACAACTTTTATGCAAACTCTGCACAACTTACTGCACGAACTTTGCACAATTCCATACAAACTTTTGTAAAATTTCCAGCACAACTTTGTATAAAACCGTGCAAACTTATTACAAACTTCTGCACAATTTCTAACTTAAAATCTGAACTTCAGCAGCAAAGTTCGCATCATTTCCCTGCTCAATTTTCGCTTTTAACTGCTCCAACTCAGCAGAATTTGCTGCACGAATTGTGATCGAAAGTGCTTTTTCATCATCAAAGTTAGCCGTTTTTATGATTGAAATTTCATTTCTTTCGAGGTCAAAATGTATCTCGTAACCTGTTAATGTATCCATTTTTTTATCTCCTTAACTGCAAAATATAAATTCAAACTGCACTAAAACTATCCGTAATCGAAACTTAAAAGCGAAAGTTACAACGCTCAATTTCGATTAATCACTGCGACCGTTTATTGAAAATATACGACGCGGGCTTTCCTTTTACGCTTCGTAAAAGCTAGGGCGGCGTAGCCGATTATTAACCGGAGCAGCGTTTCGCAGTAACGGTTAATAATATACCTAGCTCCGAAAAGCTAGTGGAGTTTACCGTCAATAAACGAACATAGCAAATCTTATTTTTCTTCTGAAAAAAGCTCGCTTTTTTAATTCAAAATGCTTATTCTTCGTGTGTTAATAAAGTTACTGCTTTCAGTAACTTTGAGACATTAGAAAATTCAAATAGAAGGAAAATTAAATAAAATGAAAATATCCAATCAATCAAAACTTAAAAATCAAAACGGGGCTTCGTTAATCATCGCGCTCGTCTTAATGGTGGCACTTTTTTCAATCGTTACGGCTGCGCTCCGGTTTCAACGAACTACGGCAGAAAACATTTCGCAGTCCGCGTTAAGCTCACAAGAAAAGTGGGCGGCTCGTGCGCTTACTGGTCGAGCGGCTGCGTGGGCAATTTACAAACTGCCGGAATTTTATAAAAACGATTTGGCGGTTGCCATCGGTAACTGCAATCAGAAAAACTTGCCGAGTTTTAATCCGGTCGGTGATTCTTCTGCTCCGTGTGAAAAATCTTACTTGGGAAATTTGGAAACATGGCTTTCCGACAAAGAACCTGCGGCGGCGGCTTTCGCTATTGAAAATAATTCGGGCGCAAATGTAGTTGTAAAGTTTTCCGAAACTTCCCGAACTGAAAACAACGGCGCATCAATTTATCGAATCGGCTACTTAGTCGATTCAGGTAATGCCGCTGAAAATTTCGGCACGGATTCAAATCAGTCTGAGATTGTTCTCGGCGAAAATGAAAATTGTAATTGTGAGCTTCGGCTCTCCGCTTCGGCTGCTTCGGTTGCTGCCGGTTCGCCAGTCAACTTAACGGCTGAATTTTGGAACATCGAAAAAATCGAATTATACGAAAATAATGTTTTAGTTGATTCGGCATTTGTCACAAACCAAAAAACAAAGCAAGTGAAAAGCTGGACGCGGATTGTTGCTGCCGATTCAAATTATTACGTTCGAGGGCTTGTTGCTGCTTTGAACTGTAGCGGCTCATCAAATGTTGCGGTTGTAACGGTCGGCGGTATTTTACCAACTCCAACTCCTACTCCAACGGTTACTCCTACGCCTACGGTTACGCCAACTCCAACACCCGATCCGAACTGCGATACTGTAAAAACGGTTTCCGGCAATTCAACAACCTACACGGGCGGTGAAACTTTTTACGATCACGGAACTCAAAACGCCTCGACCGGCTCGGTTAGTTTCAATCTGCAAAATTCCGGTCTTGGCAACTATACCGGCAATTTGAATTTCTATCGGTATTGGACAACGCGGATCAACGGAACGGGCGGCACGATGGGTCAGGATTGTGATTATCAGAATAATAATTACGTTTTAACCGGCGTTAGAATTTTCGACGTTAATAATAATGTTGTTTATTCGGGCAACGGTCAAAACATTTCCTTTTTCTCAGCTGCTCCGCTCGGCAATGTTGCTTTAACTTACTACGTTTATACTCAGTATCGAATCAATGACGGCACTGGCGGCTGCTATGATAATAGTTCTGTTTCCGGCGATGCTGTTTCGACCTATTGTATTCCTAGAAACTAAGAAAATTTATCAGCAAACAAAAAGAAAGCCGGATTTAATCTTCCGGCTTTTTCTTCGTCTGATTTTCAAAAATCAAATTACAAATACAAATAAAATTTGCCAGTCAATTTTTCATAATAGAATTGTTTGAACATTTTAGCCGGTATAAGTCCACCAGTCGCCGCTCCGCTCGGCGGCAGAAAAACCGCATCAAGGGTTTGTTTATTTCCGGCAATTTCTATTTTTATTTTTTTAGAAATATCGTTTTGAAAGTTATTAAAATTAGCGTTCATTAAAACTGCGCCTTGTTTTTCAAAAACTGTTAAATCGGCTGCGCCCGTATCAATCAAGAAAAGTCTTGAATTATCATTTATTTTTACAATGATTTGAAAACGTCCATCATTTTCTTTTCCGCTAACGGTCGGTTCATCGGCTGGTTTCCGGCAATTAAAACACACGCTGTTCAACTTTGAATCAAAAAGAAAATCAAAGTTTTGTAAAAAGTCTGTGCCGAGAATGGCTTCGACTCCGTGTAAGGTTGCAAAGTCCGAAACTAAAATATCAACGGTTGCTATATGCCCATCGATGTCGATTTGAACGCTGCCGGATTTGGCTTTTACTTCGCCTTTGGCGGTATTGATTGTTTCGCTGCCGGTAAGGTTCAACTTTAATTTTTTGGCGGCTTGTGGGCTTAACACGGTGCGGTTCGCGCCGGTGTCAAATACAAATTTGATGGGTTGATTGTTGATTGTTCCGGCAATCATCCGAAAGTTATTTTTGTTACTGAGTTCAGTAACTTCTTGTGCAAAAAAATTTAAGGTGCTGGCGAATATCAAAGCGGCGGTTAAAATTATGTTTTTCATTTTATTTCTCCTGTTTATTTGTTTGCCGGATATCGCTCCGGCTGGCGGTTAAGTTTTATTTCTTTAATTCAAAGCGGGCGTTTTGAATGAACTTTTGCAGTTCTTCCTGCGCGTCGTTGATCCACGTCTGGATTCGATAATCCAAATTAAAAGCTGTTTCGTGATGGGCTAAAATCGGCAAAATCTCGTTTTTCAACTGCTCGTTAAAATCAATTAACTTCGACAAAGCTCTTATCGATTGAGCGTTTAATGTTTGGGCGGCTTCCCACTTTGCGGCGGCTTCTATGCGGGCTGTGCGTTCGGCATGGGCTTGTCCTGCCGGTCGTTGTGCCGAATCGGATTTAATTTCGCCGGTTTCAACGGCTGTTAAAAATTCTTCTGCGTTCATAATGTGTGTTTCTCCTATTAAATTAAAGTTACTGCGTTAAGTAACTTATTACACTAAGAATAACTGTTTTAACTCCAACAGTCCAGCGTTATTTGCTTATATTTGTTGATATAAGTGCATTATTTTCATCATTTAGCGGCAATTTTTATTTTGTAAAATGCTGGTATTTTGAATCTAAAAAACTTATAGTAGAGTGTAGAAAGTTACTGTATTAAGTAACAAATAAAGGAAGTATAAATATGAAAACAAATCAAAAAGGATTTTCGCTTATCGAACTTTTAATCGTGGTTGTAATCATCGGCATTATCGCCGCTATTGCAATTCCTAACTTACTCGCCGCACGTCGCGCTGCTAACGAGGCAAGTGCTATTTCAACGCTTAGAACGCTGCACGGTGCAGAGCTTGTTTATCAAGCAACATCGGGCGGCGGGCTATATGCAAATTTATTCACACTCGATGCTGCGGGCTTGCTGCCGTCCGGTTTTGCAAACGGATCAAATCAGGGCATTAAGTCAGGTTATCGGTTCGTTTGTTACGTCACTGATAGTAATAAAACTTTCGGCTGTTTAGCTCGTCCGGTTAATTATGCTTATCCGGGCAATCCTGCAAATTTTTCGGCAACGGGATCACGCGACTTTGGGATTTCGACTGATGGGGTTCTTTACTCCGGTTCAGCGGGTGATATGCGCGTTGAGTTTTCCGGCTCGTCGGCAACAGTTCAAAACGGGCAGCCTCTTAATCAATAACTAAAATAAGGAAAAAACTAAAAATGAAAATAAATAACTTTATGAATAACAAAATTTTACTAGGTGCGGTTTTAACGGCTTTTGCCTTGATTGGTGTTACTACGGCAAGGATTGAAACTATCTCGGCGGCTGTTCCGGCTGCTATGCCAACTCCTACGCCAGTGCCGGTTCGCACTCCGCTCGGCAACAAAACGAAAATAAAAAATCAGTCTGAGATTAAAGAATTACCTTTAATCAATCGAACGGTTTTTAATAATCTCGGCATCAATGCTAAAAGGAAAAAGAAAGCCGCTCGGCGGGTTGTTCGGCGGCATCGTTCAAACTAACAACTTATTATTTTCAAGCAAAACAAAACCGCATCAATTTATTATTATTGATGCGGTCTTTTATTGTTTAATGAATGAATTTCGTTTTTTTAGTCTTTTTTATAAATCTAAAGTTTTGCTGTTTGCCTGACTAAACTCCGCAGCTGATCGGTCTAATATCGCTCCCGCGCTTTTGATAACCGAGTTTTTGTCGAAGTCAATCATAATAAATAAGCTCCTACGGGTTGAATACTGCAAAGACTAATCAATATAGCTTTTCACCTCAGAAAGCCGCACACGGCGGCATTCTGGCTTGATAAATTAGTGTTTAGTTATTTATTCTCCGGTTTGATAATTCGTTTTTCCTGCAAAAGTTCCGCCGAGCTGCTCGAAACTAAAATTAAAAAATTGCCATCGCTTGATTCGATAAAATCTATATCATCGAGAATATCTTCACGCTGGGATTTCGATAGCTTTTTCAAGCTGCCGGTAAAGTTTTTGATTGCAGTTTGTAAATCGGGCGTTTCAACGTTTTTTTCAATCGTTATAAACATTTTATTTGTTCTCCTGCGGCGGGTGCTGCCAGCTGGCGGGATTCTTGCCAACATTCGCGGTAAGTATCTAAATGCCCGCACGGGTTTTCCCAACGATCAACGCTGAACCATTCGCCGTCTTCGCAAAAGTTATAGTTATAAGGCACTCCGCGCTTATCGCCGCACTTCGGGCAATTGTCGGCAATCTGGATAGTTTTGGGGTAATAGCTCCAGCCATCACCACCATCAAAATTGTTTCGGTAAAATATAGTTGCGATCATTGTTTTATCTCCTTTATTTTATTGCCGGAATTTAACCGCTTCCGGCGGGCGTTTGAAATGATTTATTGATAATCTTCCGCGCTTTGGATTTCTGAAATCGTGTAGATTTCCCACGCACCCTGCCATATCGATTCGGTTATTTTATAACCATCAATTTCACAGGATTTGTAGCCGGTTGAAGTTTCCCGAAAAGGGTAGCGATTATCATAGTTCGCCTTTTCTACCAGTTCGATATATTTTGCGACTTCATCGTCGTCCGTAACTTCCGAATACGCCGCGCCTTCGCCACCATATTCGATTGTCTGGTAGTTTGAGCCGTCCCAGTACTCATACGCCATTACGGTGTCGCAACAATCTTCGCCGTTGTGTTCGCCTTCCATATCGTCTTCGGCAATCTGCCCCCAGTCGTTGCGCAGCTGGCAGTAGGGTGTTTCAGCGAACCAAGCTTTTTTGGCTACTATAATGCCCGCGCCTTGCTCGTAGGAATTTTCCAGAAAAAGATACGGTGTTTTGTTTGTTTTGGTTGTTTTGTTGTTCATAATTTTAATTTCTCCTTTATTTATAAGTGCCGGATTTCCGTCCGGCTCAGTTTAGGTTAATTACTGCGTTCAGTAACTTTGATGTTAAAAATTTTTGTTAAATTCCGGCAAATTCTCCGAAACTCATTGTTGCCCGTTGTTCACGCGGCAATTCAAACCAACGCTCTTTTACGGCATTCCACTTGGGCGTGTTCGGTAGGGTCGCCATATCTGCTTGGTTCATTTGGTCATGATCGTCTAAGTCGAAAATTTCTGAATAATCAAAATCAACATGAACCGGCGCGGCTGCTTCCTGCTCGGCTCGGCGTTTATCAGCGTCCTCTATCAATTTGGCAATCACTACGCTGGCGGCATGATAACAAGGCTTGTTTAATTGCCCTGCGCGGCAATCACAATCAATTACCGTGTCTGAAAGCGCGGCATCGTTAATCGTTAATTTATAAATGCCCGTATGCCCTGAAACAATAAAAATATCTTTATCAATCCGCACCGTTTTCGGTTTCGATTCCTGCGCCTTTGAAAATGCCGTTTTTCCGTTCATCAAATTGTTAAGTGTAATCATTTTATTTCTCCTATTTCCTTTGTATTAAAGTTACTGTATTAAGTAACTCTGCAATTAAATAATAACTCTAATTCCCTGCAATTACAAGCATTATCAAATAAATTTTACTTTTTTTTGAAAATAAATTATACTTTTACAAGT
>MWWI01000055.1_pt1 | contig 23624 bp, 30 predicted proteins | sample 1047321 | NCBI WGS metagenome assembly MWWI01 (sample SAMN06349966, study PRJNA376086) | soil metagenome | isolation source: FI-1 sample Antarctic (ecotone) soil | place: Antarctica | reverse complement strand
GGTCAGGGTAGTGCTATGGCGGCGATTGCCCGGGCTATGACACAGGTTCTCTCAGTTGGTGAACTCGAAGAACGTGTTCGTGGAATCGAGGCTGCATTGAACGAAGCCGACCAACATTCATACGGGAGCGGGCGTTGAGCATGAGACGACTAGAACCCCTGCTGAATCAGGTCGCACAAGACCGCGGCCCTGTCTTTCTGGCTGAAGAGCAGCGGCGGAATCGAGCCAACCCATGACGTTGAATCAGCGTGTTGACCAGCTCACGAAGATGGTTCGTGTGCTAACGCCAGACGATCAAATGGCCGCTGAGGCTAATTACCAGCGCTATCTAGAGACGTGGGGCGCATTGCTCGCAACGATGGATCCAGACCACGCCGGAATACTTTTTCGCGCCGTTGAGGCGCATGGCTGCGTTACGGCAAACGGTGCTTTGCTGGTCGATCGTGCCGGCGGTCGATTAGCTGAGATTGCGTCCCGTATGGTGTCAGATTCAGTTTCTTGGCACTTCCAAGGGCCCCTGGCGCTACCCTCTGAGGTTGTTCGCGTCTACTTTGAAGATCCCGATGCCACGCCACACCACGACTGTGATCGGTGTGGCTTTATGGTCCCGGTGCATACCGGATGGCGCAAGGGATACGTGGTTGTGGATCCACCGCGTCACTACTTCGACACGTGCCCATTGTGCGGGGGCAGGTGTGGCTATTCGGCGTACTTCATGACCATGAAAGGAACCATCGAACGCTGCACAACCTGCGATGAACTGAGACCACAGACGCCAGCCCAGGCAAAGCATGTGAATCACCATCGCCGCCCGGTGTGCCAGTATATGACCTGCGTCTCAAAAGTCAGCGTCTCACCACGTGCATTCGTCGCTGACTTTTGAGACGGGATTCTGCGATAGGGTTTGCCAAGAAAAAGGGGTGTCTCACCTGACTGACTGAACTGTCTCAGCCACGGCATGTCGCAGAAATGCCGTGGCTGGATAACAAGTGAGTTTGACTAGGTTCCCATCGGCTGCTGCGCTAGTGCAAGCACCGCCGACGCACCCACCGCGAGTGGTGAGGCGATCTTGCCCTCGGCACTCACGAGCACGGCTGATGGCGTTCCACTCGCTCCGAAGGCTCGGCCCGCCGTGAAGCTCTCGTCAAGGACAACCGTGGAGCGCAGCTCCATGGCGCGATTCGTCTCAACCGCCCCGGTTGAGATAACGAGGAGTTCCGTTGCATCCTGCGACCGGTTCGCTTCCCACGCCTTGAGGTCGTCAAGCATATGCTGGCAGAAGCCACAGCCGGGGTTCCAGAACAGCATAAGGATGGCCGTACCCAGAAAGGTGTCTAACTGGACGAGATTTCCGTCGAGGTCCGGAAGAGTGATGGAAGGTGCACTATCGCCAAGTTGCGGAACCGTCGGTCGTGCTGGTGGTACCTGCGGCACGGCTGTGCCGTTGCCATTGCCATTGCTGTTGTGACTGTTGCGGATGGGTGTCGGATGAAGCGGGATCGTCGGTGGCCGTCCAACCGTGCGCGTGATCAGTTGCCGGATCTGCTCTGCACCCTGGGCGATGGGACTTCCGATCGTCCCGTCCGGTCGGACTAGCACCGCGCTGGGTGTCGCCAACGCCTGATAGCTCGCGGCCACTTCTTGCTCGTTTTGGAGCAACATCCTCGTAATACCGTGTTCCGTGCTCTTCGCGCGGTTTGGTTCAACGGCGCCGCGGCTGATGACGGCCAACGTCAGCTTCCCAGCGTGGTCCCGCTGCCAGACCCCAACCTCAGGCAGGAGTGCATTGCAGGGACCACAGGCCGGATCGGAGAACAGTAGCATCACCGGCTGGCCGTCGGATCGGAGGGCGTCGAGCGTCAGGATCTCGCCATAGAGGCCGGTCAGATGGAAACCAGGAGCTGGCCTGCCGACTGGGAGACCGACCTGAGGTTGATCCGTCGCAGGCTGAGCAGGAACACTTCCCGGCAAGAGGCTGTTCGCTTCGAGACGCTCCAGGCGGGACAGAATACGGCCATTTTGTTGCAGGAGGTGCGCCACCAGCCAGCCTTCAGCCGCAATAAGCGCGAGCGCCACGAGTGTGCCTCCCACCCCGACGGCTGCTATGGTTGACAGATTGCTGAGCCAGTTGACAGCGCTTGCGCCCGGATCTCGCCAGCCGAACCCAATGACGAACCCAGCAGTAGCAGCGAGCACTCCGTTACGAGCGAGCGTCGCCCAGCCGATCGGCTCCGAGTGTAACTGGCCAAAGCAATGACAGTCTGGAGTATTGCCACGCGCGAGATTGATCGCAATACCAAGACAGAACAATACCAGCAAAGCGAACGCGCCAACGGCACCATACCGGGCCGTGGCCATGGGAATGAGGGCGATGGCAATGACGAGCTCGGCGATCGGCAGGAGTATGGCGACGGGGGCGACAAGCGCCGGAGGAGCGCCAAAGGCACGGACGGCGTGGCGGGTGCCAGACCAATCGAGGAGCTTCGCGACGCCCGAGACAAAGAAGACCCCAGCCAGCACCAGGCGAGCCCCAACCAGCACCAGTTCCATGGATTCCTCCCGTTTCGATCCGACGAAGCCTGCAATGATCACCGTCGTCTGTCGCCTCAGGAGACTGCCCTGACCCTGGTGCTGACACTCACTCTCCGCGTCGTTCCGCAGTTTGCAGAGAGATTCTACCAATTCACAAGCAGGTCTGGTGTGCCAGCACCGGTGTTGAATAAGTAAGTTCCACAAGTCATAGCAATGAATATCCAGCAGCAGCACGTTCATGTCACTGCATTGGATAGCATCTCAGCTCAGGGTACCTGGCAACATAGTAGCAGAACATCAGGAGCGTTCGCTACAAAAGAACCGGTTGCTGCGGCATCATTCGGTAACATGTGTAACAAGTTCAACCATTGACAAAATAGAGAATGTTGATATGCTGACGAGCAGTTCGGCAGAGACTCATTGATCCCCGGCTACACATGTGGGCCGGGTTGTTCGTGGGCATCCGCTCCATCCTTGCTTTTACGCTTCCAGAGTGAGGTTCCTTCAACTCGACAGGGGATAAGATGGATCGGCAGCAATTCGACGACCTTACCAGGGCTCTTGGCCAGACCACCTCTCGGCGACAAGTCCTCAAGCTGTTACTTGCAGGTGTTGCTGCCGGTTTCACTGGAGTATTTCGCGGTGACCAGACATCGGCCTCCCGTCGACGGTCTCGCCTGACGGCTCCTCGGACCTGTGGCGATCGGTACGAGCAGGAATGCAAGGCACTGGCTGACAAGAATGCCACCTTCATTCTAGAAAACTGCATGCAGACCTGCGAGCGCTTCTTGGATGATGATCCCCTGACCGGTGGGGTCTGTGCCGCCAACTGTATGTATGGCTATTCTCACACTCGCAACCGCCTGCATGAACAGTGCGAACGGGAATCGCGCTGCCCACAGGGGCACCGCTGCGTCAATGGCTTTTGCTGTCCTAACTCGGCTGAGTGTTGCGAGGATACCGACTGTGGATCATGCGGAGTCTGCCGCGACAACCAATGCGTTCAGAAGACCTGCTCCGGTCCTTGCGAGACCTGTGTCAATGGCGAGTGTGTCTCGACCTGCACCGGGTGTTCCGTCTGCGTTCAGGGCAGTTGTCAGGATGGATGCCCAGCCTGTCACACCTGTGAGAACGACACTTGCGTTGCGATGGAGTGCCCACCCTGTCACACGTGCGTGAACAATGAATGTTTGCTTGATCCTCTGGCCGATGATCCGGAAACCTGTCCATCCGACTTCAATCCGACGACCTGTCGCTGTGATGTGTGTCCTGATGGCCAACCGGTTTGCGGCGAGGAGTGCTGTCGTCCTGGTGAGCCATGCTGCTGGATCGATTTTGAGGTCAACGCGTACCACTGCTGTAGCGCTGGAGATGTCTGTTTCACCCTTCCAGTAACTGGGGAACGCGGATGTGCGCCACCTGATTATATAACTTGGTAAACATAATTGAGAACGCGGCTGAGCAGATGGGCCGAATGGCTGGATGGCTTGCCTCCACGGTCTGCTCGATATCCTGAGGATAATGGTTGCGGCCATCGATGATAATCAGATCCTTGATTCGACCGGCAACAAACAATTCACCATCCTGAATGAATCCCAGGTCACCAGTGCGAAGGAACGGCCCTTCCCCGGTATCGGTCAGGAACGCTCGAAACGTCTCTGCCGGACGATTCCAATATCCGGTTGCTACGCTCGGGCCGGAAACCCAGATTTCTCCAAGTGAGTTTTGATCGCATTGAACTCGTCTCTCGGGATCGATGATAACCACTCGCTGTCCTGCGGAGATACGACCGGAGCCAACGAGGCGCCGGGCACTCTGGCCTATGGAGTCCGGTGGCACCACCCGGTTGTTCTCCAAATCGAAACTGCTCACGGTGAGGAATACCTCCTAGCGAAGACGTCCTGGTGTAACAGCCGGGGCGTCTTCGTGTGTGTGCACCAGGGCGATTCTGCCGATTTGGCAATCTGGCCGTTTTCCGGTTTCGGCTGGTGGTCGGTGTGGACTCTGTTCTTTGCGGAGAATGACACGACACTCTATTACGCGGCACAGTGCCGGAATCTCGGTAAATCTATACATGTGAATGGGGCATCTGCGGATAATGCATGTTGTCTGCATGTCCGGCTCCCGGGCAAGTTCGCGGGCTTGGGCTTCGTTGCTAGGGGGATTCACTATCATGGTAGTGATCTGCCCTGAAATCACTGCGAATATTCGCAGTGATACGCGCACAAAGATGGCCTGACGTGTCAGGGCAACAGTAAACCCGCTCCACTGAAGTCGAGCGGGTGTGCGTGCCAGTTATGATCGTAACGGCGCGCCGTGTGCGAACGAGAGGGCGACAGCCACCCATCAGCGGGTAAATACCTCATCTGCCTCCAGAAACTGGGGCTGAAACGGAGGGATCCCGACCTGTTGCGCCATCGGAATAATGGCGCTCTCCATCCACTGGGTGCACTCCTCCTGGGAGTTCCAGATCTCAGTCACCCGAAAGCCACCCGAGGTCGGCGTCCCGGCGTGGGCCACGAAGCCAGGCGCTGTCTTTAGTTGGTCGCGCACCTGATCGACGACTTGTCGGTACATTTCGCTGGTCATCCCTGGAATATCGGCGATAACAACTACAGCCATGACATTCTCCCTTTATCGAACGATTGAGCACATACTCGAGGGGTAGCTTTGCAGATCAGATACAAGAAGACAATCACGCTCCACCGATGCAAAGCGGGTGCCTAATCACGCATTCTGGTATCGACTGCTGGGAGGATGCGTGCCAGGCCGCTCGCTAGAAGGCCAATGCCCCCGGCAAGCAAGGCGATACTGATCCAGAGTTGAGACTCCTGCAGTTCGGCGGTTGAGGCGTCGCCGGAGGTGATAAGCCCCCATGCCCCGATGAACGCCATTACCACCCCAGCGATAATAACGATGATGTTGAGCGCGCGGTACATCCGTATCCTTCCTTCCCAGAGTCCACCCGCTTGAACGGGGGAGTCCTGTTGCGCACGTGTCGACAGTTGCGTTGGACTTGCCCGAATTCTTGCAGTGTCTCAGGTTATCCAAGTGATGTAAAGCATATGACGTTGCGGTGCACGGCATGGTGTAAGAAGAGATGTTGCGAAAAAGTGTTCCGATTATGAACGGCTATCCCAAGAATCCCGCTCCACCGAAGCAGAGCGGGTCCTAAGAACGCGTCCGTTAGACCTCGACTAAGATCTCGTAGTCCTCAATCGTGGGTGGACCCGTCACGAGATCCCCGGCCCGCTCCAGAAACGTTTGCATGACCTGCCTGACCTTCGCTTGGTCCGGCAACTGATCCCAGACCTGGACACCGACGACCGTATTCTGCTCGCGATTGCCCACAAAGTAGGCATGCCGGAACCCGGGTGCCTCTCGAAGCTGAGGAGGGATAATTTCTTCCCAGAGCTTCGCTAATTCGTCCACTTTGCCAGATTGGGCTGGGCCACGAATGATCCGTAGATACATAACACCCTCCTTTATTCAGTTTAGAATAAGACTGTGCTGAAGCGTTGTCAAATTTGACAAAAACACCCGCTCGACTTCGGTGGAGCGGGTGTGCGTAGTGCCGTGTGTGGCTAGCCGTCCCCCAGCGCACGCTGAACAACGGCCGGGGCTTCGATCCCGAGTGCGGCGGCGATGTCGGACAGGACAGCGGCAATGCTCACCGGCTGATTCACGGCGGCGATGATCTGCTCGTCAGTCAGTGGCGTATCGATCGTGACATCAAACATGTCTGTGGCAATGGTCGCAATCAGGGTGTTCATGCACTGTATCGTTAGGTTCATCGTCTACTCCAGTCTAGAGAAGGGCCAGCCGAAGCCAGCCCCCGCAACACAATCACGCAACGCTATCGAACTCGGGATCGTCTTCCTGTCGTGCGATCATCCGCTCCAGTGATCGATCGAGCTCATGCATGTCGTGCATCTCGGCTGTTTCGTGTTGGATCCAGTCGCGCACTGACTCAACCGTGATACGCCAGGACTGTTCCGGTAAGCGCGATACAACCGCATGGCAGTAGGCGCGATAGAGGGCCGTAGAGCGCCCAGAATCGCCCGAAACTTCGTTCAGGATGCTCAGAGGCTCAGGTCCATCGGTCCAGAGCCACCGAAGCCCCATTCCAGCGTGTCAGAATGCCGTCTCCAGTGAATCAGCGAACCACGATTCCCGGCACTGTCGACGAGCTCAACCTTCACACTGCGATACCCTCGGGTGCCTTCGATCAGGACTGCCCAGGGTGCCTGACTCTTCGGAAATACGCTTGTGGTGTCCGTCATGGTCGCACGATGGACGGACTCTTCAACCACGCCGGCAACGTGCATGCATGGCCGCTCATTCTGGCCTGACAGGCAATCACAGATGGCGTGGATACCGTCTTGATCGAACTGCAACACCACACGATGCACCGCACCGGGTGAACTGTGGCTCGTGGTCTCCCAGAACTCGCAAGAGATGCCGCCTTGGCGACTCTCGTACAAGAACTGAGCCCGTATACCGCGTGCTGTGGCGCGGGCTTCGGCCCGTTGCCAGGCCTGCGAACGGTCGATGAGAATCATGCTGTGCTCCCTTCAGAAGCTACATACGGCTGAACGTGTGTCTACTCATAGAATACCACTAGTTGTATCCAATGTCAATACAACAACGCTATTGATTCTTGAATGCGGGTGTTGTATAGTACGAACAGTGAAAGGAGCGCAGTATGAAGACTATTCGAGCGTTACGCGAGGAACACGGCTGGACACAGCTTCAGCTCGCCAACAAGCTCGGCGTGACGCCTGGCACCGTGTACGGCTGGGAAAAGGGGAAGTATGAGCCCAAGGCCCGGCAACTACGGGCACTGGCTGAAGCGTTAGACGTGCGGATGGAAGACATTGATCTTGGGGATCTGTCAAAAATCGCGGCCTAGGCAAGGGTTAACAAGCTAGGCCGCGATCGACACACGCTCAGCCTGCATGCACAGAGCTGAGAGCGTCTTTATTCTACCGAAGGAATCGCTATGACGAATGACGCGCTCGTACCATTAACCGACCTTGCTGAGCAGATCAACGCCGAACACCAAGCCTGCGAACAGGCGTTTCGGGCTGGTGTTCAGCATGCGATCAATGCGGGGAATCTCCTTATTCAAGCTCGCGAGCACTGTCCACATGGAACATGGCTTCCCTGGCTAGCTGCTAACTTTCACGGCTCAGAGCGAACTGCACAAGCCTATATGCGCGTGGCGCGGGAATGGCCTGCCCTCGAAGCCGCAAATCCGCAACGCGTTACGGAATTGAGCTACCGGGATGCACTCAAGGAGTTAGCAGAGCCGCGACAAGCGAAACCGACCCCTGAATATGGTGGGGAAATCGGTGCTGAAAACGACGATGAAGAGACGCCCAACCCGTACCGGCGTTGGGTTGAGACACACGACGTGTTAGCAGTGATTTATGATCTCGGGTTAGCCCGCGAAGAGTACGGGACGTTTCGTGACTATCTTCGAGATCGTTGGTCTCTCAATGACGATGGAATTGCGGAAGTAGAACGCTGTATGACAAATCGCGGCGTCCGCTACTTCGCACTGATTCTGGCTGAGATTTACGATTTAGTTCCGGGTATCACGTTTTTACCGACAGGACTCAAAATCCCCGCCGGTTACGCGCCACCGATTGAGACGTGGAAGCGCGTCACGTCACTTCTTGGAGCGCTTCCACGCCACGATGGGTATTTTCAGGCTAGCCGCAAAATACTTTGAGAGTGGACACAACCATGAATACCGATCATGAACGGCGACTAGTCAGATGAACACCGGACCGAACGGCGTACCCCTACGCGAAGCCGCGGCCCGTTTAGGTCTGTCAGTGGACGCTGTTCGGATGCGGATCAAGCGAAAGACAATACACGCCTACAAAGTGTCTGACCGCTGGTACGTCGTACTCCCTGAACAGACCGAACACCCGACCAGGACACCGTACACTGAACCGACCAGTGAACACGACCATGAACGCATAGGTGAACTGTTCACTGAACATCGTTCGGTTGCGACGGAACAAGCACGACTCTATCTCGACGAACTTCGGGACGTGTGGCTCCAACCACTTATCAATCAATTACGAGACCAGGCAGAAGAGCTAGGGCACGTGAAAGCAGAGCGCGACCAGCTCAAAACCGAACTCGAAGGGCTACGCGCCACGCAGGGCAACGAACAGGTAACGAATGAGTATCAAGACCCGCAGGAATCGAACGTCGATTCTGAGCCAACGTCGCACGCCTGGAGTCGTTTCAAGCGCTGGATCCGCATGGGACGTTCGGACACGTGTTGAGATTGGAGGCGAGACCCGTTAGTATCGTAGGCAAGAAGAAGCCCGGGCTAGTTTGGCGACCTGACCGGGCGTAGCTTCTGATTGATGCAACCACTCCAAAGGAGGGGCCGCTTTGTGGTATTCAAGATTAGTGCACACGCGAACGTGTGTCAAGCAAGGGGCAATACATTATGCCTTCAGAAGAGCACGTCAACGAAACTCAGCAGTTGAAAGACTTCTGGGAAGATCAGCTCAAAGCCGACAGGCGGTCTACACCTGCACCCAAACCAAAGGGGAAGAAACGAAAACCCAAACCCACGGACTGGAGCAAGCTCAATCGCGAGCTGAGCAAGGTATTGTCCCATGCTCGAAAAGATCGTGGCTGGACACAAGTGGAGCTATCGCGGCGAAGTGGCGTCCCAGTCAAGACGATCAGTCGCCTAGAAAACGCACACAAGGCAGAAACGTATACTCGTCGACCGCACGCCGAAACGATCAAGAAGCTAGCCGACGCGCTCAACATTCGCCTTACCTGGATAGACCCAGACCCCACATTCTCATCATTACGCTGGCGTGTTCACGGCAACGACAATTACTGAAACCTTGTGACACCTTGGCGCATTTGTTCACGGTGGTAAGCCGAGCCCTGCGTTTTCCGCGTCCGCATACGGATCTTCTCAACAGCCTAAACATCTCGGTATCTGTTTCTCGGCGATTACCCTTGCAGAGCTTCCCCAAAACCAGTATCATTGCTCCTGGACGAGTATGCCCAGTTTCCGCCGGTGCTTTGCACGGCGGTTTTTTGTTACCCAAAAAGATCAGGCCAGCGGCGTATATGCCCTGGCCTTTTTTGTTGCTCGAAAGGAGCGTCAATGCAAGCTGAAGCTACACGCGAGGCTCTTTCAGTCTCCCAGGCAGCGCGAAAACTCGGGGTTTCTCCTGATTGGATACGCACACTCTGTAACCGTGGGGAACTTGATTCCTATCGCGTTGGGAACGGCTGGCGCCTCATTCCAGCGGCGGCCATTGAAGACTATGCCCTCATTCGAGCAGAAAGAACACCACCGGTTGACTCTGGGAATGCACGCTAGACGCAATGAAGCCCGGGGGGCTAACTCCCGGGCTTCGTGCTCCACACGTCCGGAAACGACGTGAGAAAGAAATACAATGACTCAGTATCAGCATAACACAACCGCAGATCACGACGAAAACGTATTACCGAAACTCTGGCACCACATTTATGGCGAGGCCTCTGGTTTCCTCTGTCTCGCGACCGGGAAGCGGAAAGCATTCTACAGTAACGATATCCCCGACTTTCACCAGGAATTCTTTCAGTACCCTGATAAGGTACCTGATGCTGTGGCCTGGATCCAGAAAAGCAGCCAAGACGGCCTTGAGACCTATTTCTGCGCTCATCTCCTGACTGAACCAACACGCCGAAAAGAGAATGCCGCGCAAGTTTATGCCCTCTATGCCGACCTCGACGAAGCAACAATTCCAAGACTATTCCCACAACCAACCGCATTGATAGAATCAAGCCCGGGCCGTTTGCAAGCATTCTGGAAACTGAGCCGACCACTACCACCGGAAGAAGCTGAACTCCTCAATAAACGAATTGCGATTGCACTCGGAGCCGATAAGTCAGGCTTCGATCTCACTCAAGTTCTGAGGCCACCTGGCACAACAAATTACAAATATCCATCCCTCCCCCAGGTGTGTTTACTCACGCTAGACACCGAGACCGTCTATGACCCTGATGACCTAGACGCCATTCTCCCGACCATCCCGAAAGTAGAACCTCGACGAGAACCGGAAGAACCACGAGAGAAAATCACACTCAACGATCAAGAGCTCGTCGACCGCATGATGAGCGCGGAAAACGGGGAGAAATTTTCCCGGCTTTGGAACGGCGACACAAGCGCCTATGACGGCGACGACTCACGAGCCGATCAAGCACTGTGCAACATACTAGCCTGGTGGACAAACAAAGACGCCAACTGGATGGATAACCTCTTCCGGCAATCGGGACTCTATCGCCCAAAATGGGAGCGCCAAGACTATCGCGAGCGAACCATAACCGCAGCGATCGACTACGTACAAGGCAGCTACGACCCCACGTATAGCCAGACCCACAACCCTACATTTACCTTTGTACCGAAGGACGATGGTACGTCCAGTGAATGCGAACTCGCTCTTGCTCACCTTCGAGAACAACTTGAAGCCGTACGAGCCGAACGAAACCAACTCAAAGAACGTGTTCGAGAATTAGAGCTACAACGCACGCATTCCTTTCGTGTGCTCCGAAACCAGAAGCTGCAATCAGCACGCGTAACAGCTATAGCCGTCGTGCAGGAAGTGGACTGGCTCACTGAACAAGGCAAGGCCGATGAAGACGGCTTTGTCACGATCCGGTTAGGGAACGTCAAGGACCCATCACCTTGGCAAGAACGCTCCCAATCGAACGGCATTGCCGACAAGGCAGGGATCAGCCGTTCAACAGCCAGCCGCCATATCAAGAAGCTAGCCGAATGGGGATTCCTCGACAAGGAGAATTCCTACCGAGAAATCGAGATGAAAGACGAGAACGGTGAACCCATCATCGACTATGACACGGGAGAAATAGGCGGGACACGAACGATTACCGAAATCAAGCTACGACTTCGTGAACCAGCAAGCGCCACACTCGAAGCACTCTCAACATTTGAACCCGACACGGCAACCCATGGCGGCCGGCGACTCGTCTGCACGCATCATCCCACTTCGAAGCTCTCTATTACGCATACCGCACGGTGCGAAGAATGTGGCGAAGTTGTCGACGAATGGATTACGAGGCAATCCCCAACTCCATTGGATGAAGACCACACAGACGAAAAACCGCATGCGGACGCGGAATTGCAAGATGCAACGATACTTAGCGTGGTTAACCGTTCCTATCGTTCCACCATGCAACGCGGATTGAGGGAGTCGACGTTCTCTTTCAAGGGCAAGGGGCCGTTGCATCATGAAATACCGCGTCCAGACACGGAAAATGCCCCTTCCAAGAAACAGCCGTGCGCTGACTGCGGAGAACCAAGTACGTCCTATCGCTGTTCTCCATGCGCGGCAGCTGCGACCCGACCACGAACCGGGACACGAATGGGAGTTGTCGCAGATGACTAAGGCAACCTTGCAAATCGACCACGGGCAACGAGAGGGCGATCGAACCGTCACGGTTGACTGCCCGCATGGAACAACCCAAGTGTTGTTCTTGGCCGGTTATGACCCATGCCGGAGACATTGGCCGTACTGCTTGCCCTACAACGTCACGAAGACGCTGAGCATTGCGACTGTAGCCGCCACCTGATGGAACGCTACGGCCGGGTGGTGTAGCTATAAGCGACATAACCCTTGAGTACATTCACGCGGCCCTAACCGCTCAAACGACGGAATCTGAGCGGTCTTCTGGGATACGTCTCCCGGCGTTGCAAAGCGAATTGGAGATGGTCGGATGAACGAAGAGTGCCCTCGCTGTAAGTACCTCATGGATAGACGGATACCTCATGGATACGCACAGCCAGTGACACCCTCGGACGGCTCTGGCATGGGACCACGATTGATTACCCCATGGGCCGTTGGATACCCCATGCGCCATGAACCACGGTGACAGGCTACAGAATCAGGAGAGTGTCACGTTATGCACCAAAATGAAGGAAAAGATCGACCGACCTAACCCTCTCATGGGCTGTCACGCCCGATGCCAGGAACCGGGCCGGACAAATATCTCCCGCCAACTCCTGAGCAGATTGGTGTTGCTGCGTGTCTCTGGTTTATCGACCTGTTGCCTGATAGCGTGATTGCACGGCAGCTCGGCATTACGAGACGAACACTCGCTCGTTGGAAGCATCGTCCAGAGTTTATGGCAACGATGGCGGGATTCCACGAATTGTATAGCTGGCCAGAGCAGGCGCTTCGGCTTCATCGTCTGAAGCGCGGGTAATCATGATTGAAATGACCGATTCATGCCCGGTTTTCACTGGGGTACAGCACGAAGGACAGTGCAGGTTTCTGCGTCTGCATCCGGAATCTCAACGCATCGGGGTAAAAGAGTCGGACATTTCGAATGTTCGAATACACAACGGGGCTGAAATGTTTAATCAATGTTTAGTTTCTAGCAGTCTTCAGGTGCGTACGATAGCCCAGATTTAGCATCTGGATAAGGTAAAGCAGGAGAACGGCCTGAAGGGTGCTAGACATTCGGACGTCCGAATGTCAATGGGACGAAAAACGCGCGTGCGTATGTCATGGGGTATGAGTTATGGTCGATCGAGTTTGAACGTTCACACACAAAAAAGAGGTTCGCAGTTTGGACATGCGATTGCCTACCGCGCGCAGGCGCAGGCGCATGCGTCATAGGCTCTGGACGTACAGAAAGGATGGTGTTCAAAGTGACCTGTTCACGACACGCACGCAATGCACTCAAACGGGCTGAAGCGTTGTTGGCTCGTTTAGAAGGCCCTCCACGATTGTCAACTATCGCGGACAGGACACGTCCAAGACCATGAATGAGATGCGGTAGGTTCCATCCGGGTACGTGGAACTCCCGATCGAGGACGCGGCCGCACGCCTGAGTATCAGCGTCCCTGCTATGCCAAAGGGCATACAACGAGGGGAAACCACAAGACGAGATCGATCGAATGAAAGCCAGGTTGAAAGCATGTTGTAGGCGATTGATCGTAGTGTGGCATTTTACCGTGAGAATGGAGAATTGATATGACTACAACGAGGGCTGGAATACGCCGATGACCGCACCGTCCGAGATCAGAGCACTTGTCGAACGATTCCACCGCAACAGCGACGACTACCGCTCGCAGCGCTACAACGAGACGCAACTGCGCAACGAGTTCCTTGATCCGTTCTTCGAAGCACTCGGCTGGGACGTACATAACCGGCAGGGCTACGCCGAGGCATACAAGGACGTGATTCATGAGGACGCGCTGAAGATCGGCGGGTCAACCAAAGCGCCCGACTATAGCTTCCGCGTCGGTGGCACCCGCAAGTTCTTTCTCGAAGCCAAGAAACCGGCGATCGACATTCGTATGCAACCGGAACCAGCTTTCCAGCTTCGCCGCTACGCATGGTCGGCCAAGCTGTCACTTAGCATCCTGTCCGACTTTCAGGAGATGGCGGTCTATGATACCCGCGTGAGACCAGACAAGCGGCATGATCCCGGCCACTCACGGATCATGATGCTGCGCTACGGGGAATACGCCGACCGCTGGGATGAGATCGCCGACATCTTCTCGCGTGAGGCAATCCTGCGAGGGGCGTTCGACCGCTTCGCCGACGAGACACGCGCCAAACGCGGCACGACCGAAGTAGACGACGCTTTCCTGAGCGAGATTGAGAACTGGCGCGATTTGCTGGCCCGGAATCTGGCACTACGCAACCCGAATCTCACCCAGCGGGAACTCAACTTTGCGGTGCAGCGCACCATCGACCGCATCGTCTTCCTGCGCATCTGCGAGGACCGGGGCATTGAGACCTATGGCCGTCTGCAAGCCTTGCGTGACCGGGCCGATATCTACACCCAGCTACTCGACCTTTTCCGGCAGGCAGACGAACGCTACAACTCCGGCCTGTTCCACTTTCAGAATGAGCGGGACCGGATTGGCTACCCCGACACGCTGACGCCAGGGTTGAAGATCGACGACCGCACGCTGAAGGAGATTCTGGGCAAGCTCTACTACCCGGACAGCCCGTACGAATTCTCGGTGCTGCCATCCGACATTCTGGGGCAGGTCTACGAGCAGTTCTTGGGCAAGGTGATCCGCCTGACCGCCAACCATCGGGCCGTGGTGGAGGAGAAGCCTGAGGTTCGCAAGGCGGGCGGTGTCTACTACACGCCTACGTATATCGTGGACTACATCGTGAAGCAGACGGTCGGTAAGCTGCTGGAGGGCAAGACCCCGCGCACGGCTGCCCGGCTCAAGATCCTCGATCCGGCGTGCGGTTCTGGCTCGTTTCTGATCGGGGCCTATCAGTTCCTGCTTGACTGGCACCGGGATTGGTACACGACCGACGGCGCCGAGAAGCACACCAGGGTGCTCTACCAGATGGTCGATGGCCAGTGGCGACTCACGACCGGCGAGCGTCGCCGCATCCTGCTCAACAACATCTACGGGGTTGATATCGACGCTCAGGCCGTGGAGACCACCAAGCTCTCGCTGCTACTGAAGGTGCTGGAAGGCGAGAACGAGCAGACGCTGAACCGGCAACTCCGCTTTTTCCACGAGCGCGCCCTGCCCGATCTCGGCAGTAACATCAAGTGCGGCAACTCCCTGATCGGCCCCGACTTCTACGACACTGTGCAACTCGGCATGATCGATGAAGAGGAACAGCTACGGATCAACACATTTGATTGGGACCGCGAGTTTTCCGACATCATGGGCAAAGGTGGGTTTGATGCGATGATTGGGAACCCGCCTTGGCTTATGGCTGCATACCACGATGCAGGTTCACTCGATTATTTGCGGAGAAACTTTGCTTCTGCCCGAGGCAAGTTCGACCTGTACTACTTGTTTATCGAACGAGGTGTCACTCTCCTCAACCGTACTGGCAGTTTCGGAATGATCATCCCAAACAAGCTATTTCATACGCGGTCAGCGTCGGCTTTGAGAGAAGCATTAGCCACGGATCGCCTTGTGGACCAAATTGTTGACTTCGGCGACGAGCAGTTATTCACCGGAGCAACGAATTACTCATGCCTATTGTTCTTGGATCGAAATCCAAAAGCCGAGGTACGTTATTCCTCAGCAAAAGCGGGGCTGGAACTAGTTAGTCAGTTCACCGTTCCTCAGTCAACGCTCTTAGACGGAACATGGCACTTTGAGAACCAAGAAGTTAGTACTCTATTCGCGAAACTGGAAAGTCAAGGAGTTCCATTAACAGACATCACATCTAGGTTTGGTACTGGAGTCCAGACCGGAGCGGATCGACTTCTTGTGTTCGACCAGAAGGATCTTGCCAAACTTGATCTTGAAAATGAAGTCCTACGTCCGATTATCCGCGGGCGCGACGTGAGGCGATACAGGGTTAGTAACGACCTCAAATTTGTTCTGTTCCCTTATACCGATGGCGTTGATGATTTCTCGATCATGACAGAGGACGAAGTCAAGGCGTATCCAAAAGCCAACGACTACTTGGTTCACAATAGACAGAAACTAGGCCAACGAATATGGTTCGGGAAAAATGCAGAGCAGTTGACAGGTCAGTGGTTTGGGATGATGTACTTAGATTCTCTTAACGCGTTCAAGTCTCCTCATCTACTCACCCCGTCCCTAAGTAACCGCTCCAACTTTGCTCTAGGTACTGGAAACTTGTTTGTTACCGGGACAGCTGGAGTAACGTCAGTGATTCCAAAAGACGATATCGGCGAATCAATCTTTTTCCTGCTTGGCATACTGAATTCGCGCTTGCTTAGTTTCTATGCTACTCGCCACAGCCCAATCTTCTCTGGCAAGTACTATAAATTTAGTGCTCCCTATCTGAAGCAACTCCCCATCTACACTATCGATTTCAGCAATTCCACCGATGTTGCCCGTCACGACCGTATGGTGGCCCTCGTCCAACAAATGCTCGACCTCAACGTCCGACTGGCGGAGGAGCGCATGGGGCAGACCCGCGCGTTCCTCGAACGGCAGATCGAGATGACAGACCGACAGATCGACCGGCTCGTGTACGAGTTGTACGGGCTGAGCGACGAGGAGATCCGCATCGTGGAGGAGGCGACGAGCTGATCCTTGTAAATTGTGGACGCAGCTCAACACCAGCAATTATCGACAGCCGCAAGCCGTCGATAATTGCTCCCATCCTGTAGGTAACGAGCGATTCTGCCGAATGCGGAAAACAGCCGTTCCCCGGTTTCGGCTGGTGTTCGGTGTGGCTTCTGTTCTTTGCGGAGAATGGCACGACTCCCAGTTGCGCGGCAGTGTGCCGGAATCTATGCAAACCTGGGTACGTGAACCGGGGCAGTGCGGATAATTGTGTTTGTCCGTATGTCGATACATCATCCCGCACGGCACGAACCGACTTTTCACCATTCTTGCCACGGCCATGGACGGCTAGGGCGGCGACCTCTTCCCAGGCTTCTTCAGTCGTGAGACAACCTGATAACTGTGAATCGACTAACAACCCAGAAATTTCGATGAGGTGAGCTTCAGTAAGCGTCTTCTGATTCACATGACGCTTAATATTGTCCGGCAGTCCGTGGAGTTTTTGCCGCAGGCTTACGAACGATCGGTCTACACCTTTCGCCCCTGCTATCCGCTCTTGCGTCCAGCCTTCTTCATCCCGCAAGCGGCGCAAACTCAGCCAGCAGCCGCGCATGACTGCGACGGTTCTTTTCCGTCGGGGTAAATTCCAAGTCACTACCCGGTGACTTGGTTTTTGAAGCATGCTGATTGCCTGTTGGTCCCCCACGCTCTGCGGGGCCGATCACCTGACCGATACGGCGCAAGCACAGCACGCGGCTCGCTTCGGCGTGCGCGGCGTCGCCCTTGAGTTGCCGGAGCCGTTTCGCCACGGCAACGAGTAATGCATCCAGTTGATCTAGTTCGTCCGCCGTCATAGACGAAATTTCGTCACGTATCTGAATTGCAAAGTCGCGCAGATGCTCGGCGGTAGCCGTACTTGGATTAACAACGGCCAGGTTGATTGGTCCGCTTTGCCGTGGTCTTAGAGCTAGAGCTGTTTCGGTGTGTCCCATATACGCTCCGTTCCAGTCCTTCAGTGTGTTTCTTCTATCCTGCATCATCTACGGCTACCCGGCTTCCTTCAGCCGTCTCCCAGCGCGATCTGAACAATGGCCGGCACTTCGATCCCGAGCGCGGCGGCGATATCGGACAGGACAGCGGCAATGCTCACCGGTTGGTTTGCGGCTTCGAGTAACTGTTCGTCAGTCAGTGGCGTCTCGATCGCGACATCAAACAAGTCCGTAGCGATTGTGGCGATGAGGGTGTTCATGCACTGTATCGTTAGGTTCATTGTCAGGACTCCAATTCAGAGAAGGGCCAGCCGAAGCCAGTCCCCGCAACACAATCACGCTGCATCGTCGTAGTCTGGTTCGGCTTCCGCTTCTCGTGCGATCATCCGGTCTATGGATCGATCGAGTTCGTGCATGTCGTGGAGTTCGGCCGTCTCGTGCTGGATCCACTCACACACGGACTCCACCGTAATACACCACGACTCTTCCGGGAGCCGGGCAATCACAGCCGCTTTGTAGCCCTGATACAACGAACGGGCGAGGCTTGGCTGGCCAGTGACGTCCATGAGAATGCTGTACGCCAGATCAGCCGGGCCACTACCGTTGTATCCCCACTCCAAGGAATCACTGTGGCGCGTCCAGTGTGTCAGGGGTTCCCGCTTGCCATCGCCCACAAGATCGATATCCAGCGTGTAGCGTGTGCGTGCCCCTTCGATCGCCGTTGCCCAGGGTGCTAACCGTGCGGTTGTCGCTGCGCGTGTCATGTGCTGAATCCCTTCACTAAAACCGTGACTCCGGTGATAGGTTCCTGTTACCTACCTTGTACCTATATTACACCTATATGATACTCATTGTCAATACCTATCGTTGACCTATCTGCACCGACCGTGTTATTATGTGAACGGACGAAAGGAGGCTTGAATGGAGCATGGTCTAATCCCGCTCCGTGAGGCACGGCAGCGGCTCGGTGTCAGTAAAGCGAAGATGGCCGCATTGGTCCGGCAAGACCTTTTCCCGGTCTATGCGAACCCGTTGGACAAACGTGAGAAGCTCGTCAACTGGAAGGAGGTACAGGCGGCACTCAAGCGACCGCAACCACTTCACCAGGACAGTGACCAAAAAAAGGCCGCGGCCTGAGTAACCAGGCCACGGTAACAGGAACCTTTCTGCCGGAGTCAACGGCTGAAGGTATGTCTATTCTATCGAAGGAATCGCTATGACGAATGATGCTCTCGTACCATTAACCGACCTTGCTGAGCAGATCAACGCCGAACATCAAGCCTGCGAACAGGCGTTTCGGTCTGGTGTTCAGCATGCGATCAATGCGGGGAATCTCCTTATTCAAGCACGGCAACACTGTCCACATGGAACATGGCTTCCCTGGCTAGCCGCTAACTTCCACGGCTCAGAGCGAACCGCACAAGCCTATATGCGCGTGGCGCGGGAGTGGCCTGCCCTCGAAGCCGCAAATCCGCAACGCGTTACGGAATTGAGCTATCGTGAAGCTCTGAAGGCACTCGCAGAACCACGACAAGAGCCACCTGAAATGACGATAGAAGAACTTAATGCTCTCGAAGAACTCATTGATCGATCCTTTCCGAAACTTCGGGCGTTGTATCAGGACGTGCATGATCTCCGAAATCGGAACGGACATAAAGCCATCGGATACGATAGCTTCGATGCATTCTGCCGGGCGAATTTTGGATTCTCAGAACAGCAACTCTTGGAACTAGTCGCTCCACTCGAAGATATTGGCCTCCCTTCTTCCTGTACAGGCGATCAGCTCATCGCAATTACGAACGTCATGGACACAATAGCTAGACACGACCAGGACGCGCCTAGTCCATGACTAGCCAGCCACCCGGCGTACCACTGCGAGAAGCAGCCGAGCGGCTAGGCACGTCCGTGGACGCTATCCGTAAGCGTATTCGCCGTGGTTCGTTAGAGGCGCACAAAGACGATTCCGGGCGCTGGTATGTTGTACTCCCTGTTGTCCAGGACACAGCTAGCGAGGAATCCACCGAGACGGATACTGGACACTCGACTAGCCAACCGATCATGACGGCTAGCCCTCCAGTGGACAGCGAACACCTGATGACACTTCAGCTCGAAGTAGACCGACTATGGGATCAGATCAGGGTGAAAGATGACACGATCGCTGGACTTATGGAGCAGTTGAAGACTGTCAGCGAACGGCTACCAGAGCTACCAAGCGGCCCTGTAGGCACCGAAAGAGCATCACACGAGGTTCAATCCCCGCAGGAATCGAACGCGGCTCCTGAGCTAACGTCGCGCTCGTGGTGGAAGTTTTGGGAGTGATCGCTATGAACCTGCTAATTTCCGGACTCGTCGTACTTAGCCTGCTCAGCTTGCTCGGCTTGCTCGTCCTGACAATCGTGGTAATCATCAACCATATTCGCGGATCGTAACCGTTGACAGCTCGGATAAGGCTTGAGATTGGAGGATTAACCACGTACTATCGTAGGCAAGAAGAAGCCCGGGCTAGTTTGGCGACAGACCGGGCGTAGCTTCTGAAGTATACAACCGCTCCAAAGGAGGGGCCGCTTTGTGTTACTCAAGATTAGTGCACACGCGAACGTGTGTCAAGCAAGGGGCAATACATTATGCCTTCAGAAGAGCACGTCGACGAAACTCAGCAGTTGAAAGACTTCTGGGAAGATCAGCTCAAAGCCGACAGGCGGTCTACACCTGCACCCAAACCAAAGGGGAAGAAACGAAAACCCAAACCCACGGACTGGAGCAAGCTCAATCGCGAGCTGAGCAAGGTATTGTCCCATGCTCGAAAAGATCGTGGCTGGACACAAGTGGAGCTATCGCGGCGAAGTGGCGTCCCAGTCAAGACGATCAGTCGCCTAGAAAACGCACACAAGGCAGAAACGTATACTCGTCGACCGCACGCCGAAACGATCAAGAAGCTAGCCGACGCGCTCAACATTCGCCTTACCTGGATAGACCCAGACCCCACATTCTCATCATTACGCTGGCGTGTTCACGGCAACGACAATTACTGAAACCTTGTGACACCTTGGCGCATTTGTTCACGGTGGTAAGCCGAGCCCTGCGTTTTCCGCGTCCGCATACGGATCTTCTCAACAGCCTAAACATCTCGGTATCTGTTTCTCGGCGATTACCCTTGCAGAGCTTCCCCAAAACCAGTATCATTGCTCCTGGACGAGTATGCCCAGTTTCCGCCGGTGCTTTGCACGGCGGTTTTTTGTTACCCAAAAAGATCAGGCCAGCGGCGTATATGCCCTGGCCTTTTTTGTTGCTCGAAAGGAGCGTCAATGCAAGCTGAAGCTACACGCGAGGCTCTTTCAGTCTCCCAGGCAGCGCGAAAACTCGGGGTTTCTCCTGATTGGATACGCACACTCTGTAACCGTGGGGAACTTGATTCCTATCGCGTTGGGAACGGCTGGCGCCTCATTCCAGCGGCGGCCATTGAAGACTATGCCCTCATTCGAGCAGAAAGAACACCACCGGTTGACTCTGGGAATGCACGCTAGACGCAATGAAGCCCGGGGGGCTAACTCCCGGGCTTCGTGCTCCACACGTCCGGAAACGACGTGAGAAAGAAATACAATGACTGAGCATCAGCATAACACAATGAGTACGGCTATCGTAGACCACGCACTGAGCTACGCCGCGCGCGGCTGGCACGTTCTGCCACTTTGGCCGGTGGATGATACCGGCCGGTGCGCATGCGGGAATGCCGAGTGCGTCCGATCCGCTGGCAAGCATCCTCTTTGGAAACTTGTTCCGAATGGTGTACTCGAAGCAACCACCGATCTTCAAACAATCCGCCAATGGTGGGCCGCCTGGCCGGATGCGAATATTGGCGTTGCGCTGGAACCGTCCGGCTTGCTCGACATCGCACCGGACTGCAAAGAATGGCTCGAAACGTTTCAAGAGAACGGCCTACCCGCAACCGTCGCGTTTCAGTCAGGCGGCGGCGATGGTAACCGGCATCATTTCTATCGACGACCAGCCGATTGTCCTATCTATCGCATCAACAAATCGAAGCAATACGACCTCTCAACCGGTGGGTATGCGGTCATGCCACCATCCAACCATAAAAGCGGGCGGCGCTACACCTGGCTTGTGAATCCAGATCAACGAAACGTCGCAGACGCGCCAGACTGGGCAGTCACGATGCTCAAGAACGCCAAGCCCAAACCCAACCCAAACCCTCCAACCTTCGATGATGACGAACCGCCAGTGCGGCTTTCAGGATCAGCCCTCCGCTTGTGGCAGGGCGAGGCATCCGAAATCAGCGATCGATCAAGTTACCTTTGGGCAATCGCCAAAGAACTGTATCGATCCGGTGCAACGGCAAAGACGATCTTGGGAGCCATAGCAGAGCGTGACGTCTCACTTGGTTTCAATAAATACGCCAGCCGACCTGATGGAGGCTTAACGGCATACCGGAACACGACGATCAAGGCTATCGCTGATGTTGAGGCGGAACCGATATTCTTCAATATATCGGGGAACGAAACAGCCGCAGAGACTCCCAGCCCAGACATTGAAACCCTTCAAAACGAGATTGCACGGCTTCGAGAAAAACAGTCATTGCTCCTACAGGTGATGAAAAATCCGGCGCTCGGGCTTACCGGACATACGGCTATCTCAGTGATCTTCGACGTTACAAAAGAAATCAACGAAGGCCGCGGCGTTGAAGGGTGGGTGAGAACCTCACGAGGGGATATCGCCAAGAACGCTGGACGGTCACTCGGATCAGTTACAAGCGACCTGAAGGTCTTGGATGATCTTGGGATTATCGAACGCGACGTTGTACGCGTTCCAACACAAACAATCGATGCCGATGGCGTCATCAATCCTAGCTTTCAATCAGAATTGCGTGTCCGACTCAAAGCCCCACCCCGGGAATGCCTCTTGATGCTCCGGGATTGCGTACAAGATGAACCAGAACGGCGCGGCGGAAAACGAATCCCGCGATGCATTTTGCATCCTGAAGCTGATGTCGTTATTCGAACGGAAATCCGATGCGCTGAATGTGAAGAGCTCCTCCAAGACCCAACCGAGCAATTCATCCCGCCCGACGATGTGAAATTCAAAGATTGTATTTCAGAAGATACCCTCTCTCATGTGGATAGAACTATAGGCTTCAAAGTTTGCATTTCACACCCTCACAGCAACAGGAACGGCCGTTCTCCAAAGCAGCCCTGCGTTGATTGCGGAGAACCAAGTACGTCCTATCGCTGTTCCCCATGCGCGGCAGCGGCAACGCCGGAACGGGTGCATCGTCGATGACTAGCGCTACTCTACGTATTGACCCCGGGCCACGGCCAGGAGACCGCATCGTACAGGTGGACTGTACCCATGGCCGAACTCAAGTCGCGCTCCTGCAACCGAACGACGGGCCGCATTGCCCGGACACCGAGATCATTCCAGCCGTGCTGCAGGTGCACGAAGACGCTGAACATTGCGGCTGTACCCGACACTTGATGGACCGCTTCGGTCGGGTGGTGTAGCAGCGACATAGCCCTTGAGTACAGAGCTTCTGGGATACGTCTCCCAGCGATACTAAAGGACACACTATGACGATCAACGCAACGAAACCAAAACCCGAAGACCGGCCGGCCGGCTGGATTATCCAGTGTCCGAAATGCGGCCACGCCTGGAAGATTTCACGACCAGAGATCGCAGACGGTCGCTGGATTTTATGCCCGTCCTGTCTTGATCGTGAGAGTCAGGAACGAGGACGCTAGCGATGCCTGAACCAACCCGAACTAAACCCAAGCAGTGTGAAGGTCGCCGAAAAGACGGTCAATCATGTACCGCGTTTGCTTTACCAGAGTCGCCGTTCTGCTTCGCCCACGACCCAGGGCGCAAGGCACAACGCGACGAAGCACGAAACCGAGGCGGTCAGAATCGAGCCAACATCGTACGGCTTCGCGGTCTCGTTCCTCCCCGATTGTTACCGATTTTCGACACGCTTGAGAATGCCCTGAACGAAGTGCATGACGGCACGATTACGCCAGGTCAGGGTAGTGCTATGGCGGCGATTGCCCGGGCTATGACACAGG
>MWWI01000054.1_pt1 | contig 23626 bp, 25 predicted proteins | sample 1047321 | NCBI WGS metagenome assembly MWWI01 (sample SAMN06349966, study PRJNA376086) | soil metagenome | isolation source: FI-1 sample Antarctic (ecotone) soil | place: Antarctica | reverse complement strand
CTCGTGTCCGCTTTCTACCGTATTTTCCTTAATACCAAGATACATAGAAATACTCGTAACCGACATTTTATTGAGATCAATCAGTAACGAAATTAACATCTGGCGAGGTCTGAGAAATTTACGTTTTGAATCTTTGATATATTTGACCACATCAATATCATAATATTTATTTACAACTGCCAATACTACATCCTTATCAAGCAAAAAATTTTGCTCTCGGCTGGGCAAAAAACCGGAACTCAAATTACTTGCTATTTTCTGTATGTCATTTATGCTTGAATTTTTTATAAAGTTTAAGTTTTTTTCAGTCCGCCGCCGAAGAATAATTTTTTCTACTTTTTCTTCGTGTCTTTTTTTAATTTTCTTTTGATTTTGTTCTTCAAACTCAACTATTTTATGAGATATTTTCGTTATAACTTGATGAACTCTTTGTCTGCTAATTGATAACTGTTTGGCAATTTCACTCAGAACCAAATCTTTTTTATACAAATTAAAAACACCAATTTCGCTTGATGTTAGCATTCCTTGATCCAACAACGGTTGCCCGTGTTTAATAAGCAATTTTCTTAATCTGTCTTTTTTTTTAGATTTTCTGCAAAATTACTATTCATTGTTTAAGTGAATAATATCTTCCGGCTCTTTATCAGTTCCGGTCATAGCTTCCAGTCTTGCAAATAAACTGTAAAGATCGGCTCTCGTTGCCGGAACTTCGAGATCGTCCCGGATCGGTTCATACGTTATATTGTCCATAATAGGGAAGTAGTTAATAGCTTTCTTGTCCAGCATCTTTGAACGGTATCTGCACCATAGAAAAATCTGCGGTTTCTGTCAATAAGGGTGGGTAGCCGCCGACCAAAAAAAAGAGACAAGTATTGCTACCTGCCTCTTTTTTCGTGCCGAAAGTATCAGAATTTATATTTACTCTTGGCTTCCGCAAACGGCATCGGCTTAAATCCCGAATCAATAATCAGCGGGCGGGAAGTCGAGCGTAGCTCTCTGGTGGTAAAATACCCCCATTCGTTCTCAAATCCTGCGACAAACCCGAAAAACAGATAATCCCGCGTCCCGTCCAGTTGCTGTTCGGCGACAAACCACTGCCACGAAAATGCTGGTAAGGTCAGTCGCAAATAAAGCATTTTATCCGCCTCCGCCGTATGCTCTTGAGCATACAGCGTCGGAATGTGGCGGGTGGCGATATGAAAGGAAAGTGTCATTGTGTGCTTCCTTTCCGTCCGTTGTGATAACTCGCCAAAAGACGTTGTTTGATCGTCCGGCTCGCGTTGGCGAAGGCTTTTTCGATGAGTTCGTCATCGCCTGATTCTATCGCATCGCGGAGTGGGGGATAGAGTCCGCCATCAAGCCACGTTTGCACCTCCTGCATATACGTTGGTTTGGCATCTGTCTGCCGTTTGGTGTGATTAGGCATTTTATAAATGTCCTTTCTTGTTCCCCTCGCGGGGAACTTAATTTTACTTTCGCACAAGGCGGCTTCTGAAGCTGACGACGCTTCTTTTCGTGCCTTGCACTATGAAAGCAAAAAGCGGACGGATGCCTTGCGGTTGTCAACCTGACCGGAGGCGGAAGTAGGTTTTAAACTGAACGCCGGAGGGAACGGCTGCCGAAATTAAACGCTGGTTTAAATTGAGGCGAGGGCTTCGCAGAATGCCTTGACAACGGAAGGTGTCCGCTATACTGCCAAAAGCTGCAAGGCAAAAGACAAAAGGGAAGCTGATAGGGTGGGATAAATAGAAAACAGCCCGTCGGGGCTGTCCTTTTACTGATTTTTCTACTTTGTTTGAATTAACCGAATAAATCCTCTATATCGCGTGAAGCATGCAGAACGCGGACAATTTCAATTCTACTTTCTAAAACTTCATAAAATATCAGAAATTTCTCATATTTTTTGACATGCCACATTCTGATATTTTGAAACCGCTGATCGTGAAAATCTCGCTTGCGTCCGATGCCGGGAAACTCGGCAATTTGTTCAAGCGAGTCTTCGACGGCGACCAGAAAATAGACTCCGGCATTGAGATTTTCTTCGGCAATATAGACAAAACACTCCTCAATATCACGAGCCGCCTGCGGTCGTTTATAAATCTCGTGTGCCATTACTATTTTGCTTTATTTTTTATTCGCTCCAATCCGCGTCTTTTGATCTCCGCAAAATCCGCTTTGGTCAGAGGAGTTGCCTTACCGCTTTCCAAACCTTCTAAGAGTAAGGCTTCAAGTCGTCGCTCCTGCCGCGTTTTTAGATAATCACGCACCAGATCGCGGAAAAACTCGCTCGTATTGCCGTAGCCTTCCGATGATACAATTTCTTCTACTTCGGCTTTCAAGTTATCGGGAATAGATATATTTATTGTAGCTATCGCCATAGTTAAAACTCCTTTCAAAGTAAGCATAGCAAATTGTCAATAGTTGTCAATAGTTGTTAAATAAAGTTTGCTTGCTCTATCCATATTACTTTGATAAATTGTGCTAACATAACCCTAGAAATAACAAATACAGTATAAGAAACTAACTCCTAATCCTTTATGTCAGAAGAACAAAAACGCCAACTTGAGCAACAGCTTTGGAATATCGCCAACACTTTGCGGGGCAAGATGAATGCTGACGAATTCAGAGATTATATTCTCGGATTCATTTTTTATAAATATCTGTCTGAAAGAATGAATTTATATGCAGATGAAATTTTAGAATCTGACGGCATTTTGTATCAAAATCTCGATGAGTCCACCAAAGACGGCAAAGAGATGTTAGATGCTGTAAAAGAAGAGTCGCTTGTAAAACTCGGCTACTTCTTAAAACCTTCGGAACTGTTTAGTGAAATTGCCCGGCGTGGCAATGCCGACAATGAAAATGAAAGCAGTTTTATTCTCGAAGATTTAGGAAAGATTCTGAATAACATTGAGCAAAGCACAATGGGAACGGATAGTGAAGATGATTTTGATAATCTCTTTGAAGACCTCGACCTTACCAGCACCAAGTTAGGCAGAACCGAAAAAGCTAAAAATGAACTTATTTCAAAGGTTTTAGCACATTTAGACAAAATAGATTTTCAATTAGAAGATTCGGAAGCTGATGTTTTAGGTGATGCGTATGAATACTTAATTGGAAAATTCGCAAGTGGTGCGGGGAAAAAAGCAGGGGAGTTTTACACACCTCAACAAGTTAGCCAAGTTTTAGCAAAGATTGTTACAAGCGGAAAAACTAAACTTAAATCTGTCTATGATCCAACCTGCGGGTCTGGCTCTTTGTTGCTCCGGGTAGCACGGGAAGTTAAAGAAGTAGGGAAGTTTTACGGGCAAGAGTCAATAAATACAACATACAACCTCGCCCGGATGAATATGATCCTGCACGGTGTCCATTATCAAAAATTCGATATAAAACAGGAAGATAGCTTAGAGCGTCCGCAACATTTTGATAAAAGGTTTGAAGCTATTGTTGCTAATCCGCCTTTTTCGCAAAAATGGTCTGCCAGTCCCTTACATTTAAGTGATGATCGTTTTAGTCAGTATGGAAGACTTGCCCCAAAATCTTATGCAGACTTTGCTTTTATTCAACATATGATTCATCACTTGGACGAAAACGGTATTATGGCAGTTATTGCCCCACACGGTGTTCTATATCGCGGCAGTGCAGAAGGTCATATTCGGCAATATATGATCGAAGACCGAAACTATATTGACGCTGTTATCGGATTACCGCCAAATATCTTCTACGGAACAACTTATGAAACTTGTATTTTGGTTTTGAAAAAATGCAGAGAAAATCCCGACGACATATTGTTTATAGATGCAAGTAAGGATTTTGGGAAAAAAGCAAATCAAAATTATTTGCGAATAAGTGATATTCAAAAAATTATATCTACTTATCAAAACAGAATGACTGAAGATAAGAAGTATAGTTATCGCTCTCCTTTATCAGAAATAAAAGAAAATGATTTCAACTTAAATATACCTCGTTATGTTGACTATTTTGAAAAAGAGAAAATAGTTGATTTAAATAAAGTTGCTAATGATCTTGAAATAATCAAAAAAGAAGTTTTTACAAACCAAGAAAAGATAGAAAAACTTTGCGAATCAGTTAATCTTCCTTCGCCTTCAACGAATAATCTTCCTCTAATCAATGAATTTAAGAAAGGTGTTTTACAAAAAATATTTAGCCAAGAAATCAGATTCAAAGATGAAAACGGTAATAATTTTGAAGATTGGCAAGAAATGGAATTCGGGCGAATTTTCTCTTTTAGACCAACAAATTCATTTTCGCGTTCTAATTTGAACTATAAAGAGGGTGATGTAAAAAATATTCATTACGGAGATATTCATATAAAATTTCATAGTCTTTTTGATATTAATAAAGAAAAAGTCCCCTTTATTAACAAAGACATTTCTATAGAAAGAATTGCTAAAGATAATTACTGTAAAGAAGGTGATTTGATAATAGCTGACGCTTCCGAAGATTATAAAGATGTAGGAAAAAGCATAGAAATTATGAACTTGAATAATGAGAAAGTTCTTGCTGGGCTTCATACTTTTTTGGCTCGACCTGATAAACACAAAATAGTGAAAGGATTTAGCACATATTTAATGAAATCTTGGTATGTGCGTTTGCAGATTATGACTATTGCACAAGGATCAAAAGTTTTAGGTATATCCAAAGGAAACCTTGCCAAGATAAAACTAAAAATTCCTAGTGAGCCAGAGCAAGAAAAAATTGCAGAATTTCTGACCTCTTTATTTTTGGCTATTGATAATAATATCTACTTTCTTAATAAGAAGATCGAAAAAGGTAGATTAACAGCAACGATTTAATAACTATGCCAACTCAATCAGAACAAATTTTAGAAGATAATTTAGTAGCACAACTCACGACCATCGGTTATGAGAATGTTGTTATTCGTGATGAAAAAGATTTACTCAATAACCTCAAATCACAGATAGAAAAACATAATGATCTCACGCTTTCGGAAAAGGAATTTCAGAAAGTTCTGAACCATCTTAATAAGGGAAGTGTCTTTGAACGTGCTAAAACGCTCCGGGACAAAATGCAACTGACTAAAGATGACGGGACAAGTATTTATTTAGAATTCCTGAATCTTGATAAGTGGTGTCAAAATGAGTTTCAAGTTACTCAGCAAGTTTCCGTTGAAGGCAGTTATAAAAACCGTTATGACGTAACTATTTTGATTAACGGTCTGCCACTCGTCCAGATCGAACTCAAAAGACGGGGCTTAGAATTAAAAGAAGCCTTTAACCAAACAAACCGCTATCAACGCCATTCTTACGGAGCTTCGTATGGATTATTTAATTACATACAAATCTTTGTTATCAGTAATGGAGTAAATACGAAGTATTACGCTAATAATAAAAGGCAATCTTTCAAACAAACCTTTTATTGGAGTGATGAACAAAACAAACGAATATCGCAGCTTGAACCATTTGCCGACATCTTTTTAGAACCCTGTCATATTTCTAAAATGATCTGTAAATATATTGTTTTAAATGAAGGCTATAAATCTTTGATGGTTCTGCGACCGTATCAGTATTACGCGACTGAAGCTATTATTGACCGTGTAAAAAACAGTGATAAAAACGGTTACATTTGGCACACTACCGGCTCGGGAAAAACGCTTACATCTTTTAAGACCAGCCAAATCATTATGAATCTCCCCGAAATTCATAAAGTAGTGTTTGTTGTAGATCGAAAAGATTTAGATTTTCATACGACTAGAGAATTCAATAGTTTTTCAGATGGCAGTATTGACGGCACGGATAATACAAAAGCACTTGTAAAACAATTCTCTGATGATACAAAACTAATTGTTACAACTATTCAAAAATTAAATACGGCGATTAGCAAACAAAACTATTTGAATAAAATGGAGAAGTTGAAAGATAAAAAAATGGTCTTTATCTTCGACGAATGCCACCGTAGCCAATTTGGAGCAACGCACAAACGCATCAAGGATTTCTTTGAAGACGTTCAAATGTTCGGCTTTACCGGAACTCCTATTTTTGCTGATAATGCTGTTAAAAATGATTTAGGGAAACGGACAACCAAAGAACTTTTCGATAAATGCCTTCATAAATACGTTATTACCGACGCTATTAAAGATGAAAATGTTTTGAAGTTTTCGGTTGAATATATCGGGCGTTATAAGCAAAAAGAAGACAGCAAAACTAAACTTGATATAAATGTTGAAGATATAGACACCAGCGAACTGTTAGAATCTCCTGAAAGAATCGAGAAAATTGTTGATTACATTATTGCTAATCATAACCGCAAAACGCACAGTAAAACCTTTACCGGAATGTTCGCCGTCAGCAATATCAAAACACTCATCAATTACTACGAATTATTTAAGGCGAAAAAAGAAGCGGGGGAACATAACCTAAAAATTGCGACGATCTTCTCTTATGGAACTAATGAAGCTGATTCCGATGCAACCGGGGATTATATGTTTGAAGCTCCGACGTTTGAAGAAGACGAATCTACTGATCCTGTAAACTCACATAGCCGAGATAAATTAGAAGAATTTATTGGGGATTACAACGAAACCCACAATACAAGATACACGACCAGAGATAGCAAATCGTATTACAACTATTACAACGACATCGCAAAGCGTGTAAAAAATAGAGAGATAGATATTTTATTGGTCGTCAATATGTTCTTGACGGGCTTTGATAGCCCGGCACTTAATACGCTCTATGTTGATAAGAATCTCCGCTATCACGGTCTGATACAGGCTTATTCTCGAACCAATCGAATAATCAACGAACTCAAATCACAAGGAAATATCGTTGTTTTTCGTAACCTCAAAAAAGCGACTGATGAAGCGATAACATTATTTTCTAATAAAGATGCGATTGATGTAATCATTATGCAGCCTTTGGAAGATTATGTTGATACATTCAACAAAGCTGTCAGTAATCTAAAAGAAGTTGCTCCGACAATTGATAGCGTCAATGATTTTGAATCCGAAGAAGACGAACTCAAATTTATCAAGTCTTTCCGGGAACTGATGCGGGTTAAAAATGTTCTGACGACCTTTGCAGATTTTAGCTATGATGATCTGAATTTATCAGAGCAGGATTTTGAAGATTATAAATCAAAATATCTCGATCTCTACGACAAGGTTAAAAGCAGCACGAGCAAAGAACAGGTATCTATTTTAGAAGATGTGGATTTTGAAATTGAACTGATTCGCCGTGATGATATAAATGTTTATTATATCCTCCGACTCCTAGCAAATTACCAAGGGGCAACAAAGTCAGAAAAAGAAAGAATTAAAGCGACAATCAACAACTTACTTAATAGTGAAATTCAATTGCGAAGCAAACGTGAATTGATCGAAGAATTTATCAATGAGAATCTGCCGGAGATCCAAAACAGTGATGAGATTCCAGATGAATTTGATGAGTTTTGGAGCGTAAAACAAAAAGAAGCATTCGCTAAATTATGCAGAGATGAAAACATTCCGCCGGAAAAAGTAAGTGAAATTATTGAAAGATTCATTTTTACTCAAAGAAAACCGTTGCCTGATACTATTGTTGGGATGTTAGAAACAAAGCCAAAAGTTCGAGAACGTAAACCGGTAGTCGAAAGGATCACAGATAAAATTATGGATTTTGTAGAAACTTTTATAAATGGAATGGATTAATAGAGACATTCAAAAAACTACAAGGCAACCTTTTCTTTAATAATTACATCTAATATATGCAAGCTAGTTTTTTGTTTAAAAAAGATGGCTTGCATTAGTTGTTTGGGTATTGTGATTGTTTTTTTTCGGGAGCAATTCATAATTCCTTCGAGAGAGAATTTAATCGTCCCATAGACTATTGATAACACTCAGCCAGTCCCGAATCTTCACATTAGAGGTAATCAGAAATGCCAAAAAGAATAAAAGTAACAAGTGAAAGCGAAAGCGGTAGAAATGAACGCTTTCATGACAATTTTACTGGACAAGATATGACTAGAAATCAATTTGTTCAACAAATACAAAACGGTAATTATCCAAATTATCATATTAGAGAAGTAAACGGAGTTCCAACTCCAGTATCTAATCCTGATAATTCAACTAACAATAATTTAGACTAGAAAATGTCTTAATAAGTAAATCAAAAAAGCCACAAACACTATGTGGCTTTTTTTAAAACTTCGGCATTTTCATAAAATGCTGTCGTGCTTTTTTATCTCTTGTTTTTGAAACTAGGGAAGTATAGATTACTGTATTTTGAATGTTCGCGTGTCCAAGCCAATCCTGCACGAATCGTAGTTCTGCTTCTCCGGTATCGAGTAGGTGAGTCGCAATCGAGTGTTTCAAAACGTGAAAGTGTCTTTTATCTTTTGGTAGCTTTGCTTTCTCCCCGTAGTTCTTCATTTGAACATCTAAAGTTTTTCGGCTGATCGGCAAATTTCTGTTTGATACAAACACGGTAGGGGATTCACTTTTCCGATCTTTGATATAACTTTTTAAAATTCTTGATTCGTCCGGTTGTAATAGATGCACTCCTGAGAGTGACCCTTTCAAACGATGAATCATTATTCGCTGTTTGTTAAAATCAATATCATCCAAATTTATAAGCCCAACTTCGGATGCTCTTAGTCCGTGCCGATACGCCATCAAAAAAATAGCTTTATCTCGTTTATGTTTGATAACCGAAAATAAGCGTTTGATTTCTTCAACACTGAGAAACTTGATTTTATCTAGTTTTGAACTGCGAAGCATAATTATTTGTCTTTAGAATTAGCGATTTCAAGCAAAAACAAAAGGAAAGTCTCTACTTTGGCAATCAATGCAAAAACTTGCATTTCAGTTAATTTGCTTTCTACTTGGTGTGTTCCGGCATTAAATAAATCAATGGCAAGTAAAGTGGCTTTTAAGTCTTGTTCAGCAAATTTAATAAATTTACCGTGATTTATGTGTCTTGTGATAAATCGCAGTCTTGCTTTGCGAGTTGGGCGACCATTTGAATAATCTTCTTCTGATTGACTCCAACTTTTTATACCATCTTCCGGCGAAAGATATTGAATCACCTCTCTCACTAACTCCCGCAGTGATGTAACGCAATGCCGTATCTTATCAGGATTATTTGATGAAAATGCTTCTTTTGCTCCTACCCTAAGATTGACTAGGTTTGGATTGATTTCTCTCAAATGAATTTCTAGGGAATCTGTAATAATAATTTGAATTTCCTGATCCTGTTCTCTATTTTCGTTATCTTCATCTGTGATTGAACCAATTAGGTCAACATTACCTAACATTTCATAAGTCGGAAACTCAATTATTGATGGTGGTAATTCAAAGATACTGGAGCGGCGTTCTGATAATGACTCTAAGAGGTTATTATATGAATCTGTAAAATCTAAAATTCCATTCCTAAAGTTACCTAAAAATCTATCCGCGACATTCGCAAATGAATTAAACTTATTGAAATCTAAATTGGCTAATGAGTTTTGGGCTATTAGGGATTGCTCCGTCATCGCCAGTAATCGAGAATTTAAGGATTCTGCAAGTCCAATTTTCGGAGCTATGCGTTCCTGAAAACTCATCCAAGTTTCGGCTCTTACTCCTAAAACAGCAGATAAATTGCTAGTAGATTTTAATGTGTGGTCAATTTTATCAATGCTCTTTAGAAAATTAAGATTTGCATTATTCAAGGTGTCAAAAAGTCTTGAATCTACAAAGTCTGGAACTTGCAAATCTGAAAGTTTTTTTACCAAATCATGAACTCTCTCATTAACAGAATCAATAGCACTAGGTTGTAAAGCTACTGATCCCACAATGCTTTTAATCATTTCCTCTCGCTGATCCAAATGAGGGTTTTCGTATTTAGTGATTTCAGCCAGTAAATTTCTATTTTGAATAGCTTTGTCTATATCATGTTCACGTCTTAATCTTTCTGACTGCTCAAATAGTCTTTTTAATTCTTCAATATCCATATTTTTATTTATTAGACATTATAACTCTTTTGTCCAATTATAGCATATACAGACACAATAAAACCCTAGTCGAAACTAGGGTAGGGAAGTAGTGAAATTTAACTGTAATGTCTAATTTGATTTTTTGGCATAATACAATTTTTGTTTTCAGAGTTGATCTCTCCGGGCAATCCATAAAGTATGCTCGCGGGAAATAGCATTTTCAGAGTCTGCTACAAAACCGGATAGGTCTTCTTCGTTTTTAATATGAATAGATAAACTTTCAATTGAAGCTAATTCTTGAGCCGCGATGTTATATGATTGAGATTGTTCTTGATGCCTTTTTACCTGTAACCAAGAAAGGACTGCCATTGCTAATGCAGAAAATATACTTGTAAAATTTACAACAAAATTCGGATAAAGCACTAAAATAAATGCCGAAATACCAGCTAAGAGCTGAAAAACCATCACGCCATAAAACCATCTATCTTCACTTTTTTTGTTAACTGATGCTTTTTTGCTATACCACTTTCTTTGATCTAATACTCTTTGATTAACATAAAAAATTTTTCTCTCATCTATACTTTTGTTTCTAATATCTCTCATTATTTGAGAAATTTGAGGTTGAGAATTTGTTTCTTCAGTAATTTCACCTAACAAATGTTTTTTTTCACTAATAATTCCATTTAGATTAGATATAAACATTTCATCAATTTTCTTTGATTCAATACTTGATACAAATGGTTCTGCACAAATCATATATCGCCAAGCAATTGTTTTTACTGATTCAGCAACTGCTCTACCTGCATACCAAGTCTTTTCATATTGAAAACTCTTTATCAAGATCGTAACAATTAAACTTCCAATAAAAGAAACTCCTCCTAAAAATAACAAAATTAATTTATATGGATCAAACGATAGTGAAATTGAAGAAAAAACTGCACCCAAAACTAATAAAGAAACATCTAAAATAAAAAGTTTAAGATATTTTTTTTGGGCTTTTACCGAAGCACTATCTGCAACACAAAATAAAGCAGGGAAGTCTTCGTTATTTATTTGTTTAGTTCTAATTTCGCTCATAATCCAAGACTGTCATAGACACTTTTTTTATAACTCCTGTTTACTCCTTCTGGTCTGTTACTTTGGTTATATTGTAGAGGAAACTCATCCAAAGCATATTTGATTATTTTGGCTTTGTAAGAAACGTGCATCACATATTCATCTCTCAATATAGGTGGACATAGATCAACGTCATATTCTCTTAGATCATTTAAATTTACCGCAATAATTGGTAATTTTAATTTGAGAGCTACTTCCATTTCCCAACGAACAAATTTATATAGATTTTTGGTTTTATCTCCAACTAAAACAATGACTTGCTTTGCAGAAGAAAATCTTTCTCTAAGTTTCCGTTTAGTGTTATCTTCTGAGGAATTATTTGTAATTGTATTCAAATCGTGAGCATCGTGAAAATCAAAATCTATATTTTCCTTTTGTTTCCATCCTTTCATATATCTATATGCCCAAATATCATTATCTCCATCAAAAATTACATACGTTTTATTTCTATAACCCATAAAATATCTCCTTGTTTTATCTTAGAAAAATTGTTGCATTCAATATACTACAAAAATAAATATCTTTCTATAAAAAGAAAATGTCAAAAAACATTAGTTTTCTGACACCTGAAATTATGTTGTTTAATTCCAGTAGAAACGGGCTTTTTGGAGTAGGGAAATGGATGAGGTTTTTTGACATCTACTCCGACTGTGAAAAATTTCTTGCATTTTCCACAAGCGAAGCGTAAGATAAACGTAAAGCAATACTTTAACATATATTTGTATATTATGTAACTAATACACATAGTATATGAGGGTATAATTGTATTTGCCTATGAAAATTTTAAAGTGAGGAAAAATAAAAAATGAAAAAAAAGAATGTAACTTTTGTAATAACCGAAAATTTTGATCGAGAAATAGAAACCAGAGCATTTCTTGAACAAAAACAAAAAAGTGAAATACTTATAGAAGCACTAAATCTTTACTTCTCTGAAAACAAACGTTTGCCCCTACCTAACGAAAAACCATCCCCATATGTGTCTAAATCTAAGAAAGCAGCAAACGCCTAATCAATTAATTTGATCTTTGTTCTATAACTCAATACTAATTAAATATTAGTGTTGCAGAGAAACTGTATTTTCATACTTCTAAATTCTAGTTTAACAGCTAGAATTTTTTTTAATAAATATATCTTGACAGTAATATACTAATATGCTAACATCCACAATTAAAAATACTTGTAAATAAATTTTCAGTTCCAAATTTATTTTATTGAGTATAGACGAATGCTGATACTAGCGATGGCGGGTAAAACAATTCGGAAAATTGGAAATCTAAAGTTGGGATGGAACCCCAACAAGGATATATTATTATGAGTAAACAAAGTGACTATGAACAGGGGCAGAAGGACGGTTCACAATCTACAGTTATGGATCAAGTTGGTCGTAGTCTTGGCGGTGATCTTTTAACCTCTGACGAGTACAACGACGGTTACGATAACGGAGTAGAAAATCAACCGGAAGATTCAAATGACTCGGATGACTCGGATGATAATTCATCTTCAAGTAGCTGGTGGTAATCTTCTCTGTAAACCTAAAAAAATGGCACGTTTTTGAAGCGTGCCATTTTTTTATTTAACTTACCTGCATCCGTAATAATGAGCAAACGGCTGATCGGGCGGCATTCTTTTACCGCAATTTGCACATCGCTTTGCTCGCGGCGGGTGTTCCGTTTCGTAATGCCTGCGGGCTTTCCCCCGCGTATCGAGATTTTTATTGCATAATTTACACTTCATCCTTGTTGTAATTAAGAATTGATTTGAAATTTGTATCATCCCGTGTGTGTAGCGGTGTCGCCCAAATATTTGCAAACACGAGTTCCGGCTGTTCTAAAAATAAAGGTCGTTCTCTTTTTCTGCCTTCTTCAATTACTTCCGTTTCTCTTGTAAAAAACTCACTTGTAGTAAACCAAAATAGGGGAGAGGGCTTTTGTCCCGACACGACCGGATGCCGTGCCGCACGTCTTAAAGTATCTGCCCAACTCTTTTCTATGCTTTCGATCAGAACCGCTTTTATTCTTTTGATCCCGTAATCTTCGCGGTGAAGTTTTTCTTTGACGATATAGTGAAAATGACCTCTGAGTTTCCGGTTATGTTTTTTGACCGATGTAGTTTTTCGATCCGCTTCATAAAAGAAGTAATCCGTTTTATCTTTTTCTTTATCGGGATAATGCAGAGCAAAGAAAGCATCCGGGCGGTGCGGAATATATTCTTCTTGGTCAATCTCAATGATGCGGTGGTTGGCATCGTCATAGATAAATTTTGAGACTTCCACTCTGTTCCACAGCCGCGAACCCTGATAAAATCCGGCTAAAATAACTTTCCCTTCCGCCCTCTCGCAAGCCTTCTCAAGTAGATAATGAAACCGCGAAATCATCAGTTCGTGATTAAGGTGCATTAGTCTGCCTTGCAATGTCCGGCTGTTTTTCGCCTGCGTGATCTCGTCATATTTTTTCTCGCGGTTTCTCTGGACGATATTAAAATCCAGACTTTCTTCCTCGTAGCCGTGATTCATCAAAAGCTGCAATGACCTTTTATCATCCAAGTAATAAATAAATTCCGACGGAAAACCGACTGAAGGGAACGCAAACCGATTGATAATCTCCCGGTGGTAGAGATTTTGCAGATGTCCTCTCGTTACGCGGTGGTTTCCCCCCACAAGTTTTTGAATAAAGGAAGTCGGCAGAAAGCGATAACGCTGAATAGCATCAACGATCTTGACGGAACGCTCGGTGATCTGGCGGTTGGGCAGATTTTCCTTTTTCTCGCGTGAATACCTTTTTAAGCGATTGGACATTTTAGAGCTTTAATTTTGGATTTTTTTTGACCAATTCATCAAACAGAGTCTTTTTATCTTTTGATTCTTTCGGATTTGTCGCGGCTTCGAGTTTCTTTGTATCGGCGGGTAGTTGTAATTTTAGTAAATTTTCGACGGCTTGCCTAATTTGCCCGTCGGCTTCTTCCGGCGTGATGGCGTTATTAGCTTCGGCAATCCGGTCAATATACCAGTTAAAATTTTCTTTTGAAACATAATGATTTTTGACAAACGGCACAAGTAACGGCTGTGTTTCCTGATCGGGAAGTTGAATAAAACAATGTCGCTGTAAATTGAGTTTCAAGGCTTGGGTTAATTCCAATAACTGTTCTTCCGGTGTGTAATACTGGATTGATGATAGTTCCTGAAACGGCACGGGAACAAAGATCGGAATATCGGCAACGCCTTCCGTTTCGCTTCTTCCACTCGAATAGCTTTCTCCCGAAAACTCGGAATGACTGTCAACACTTGAAAAGCTATCCGATGCCGAATCTGAAATTGATCTGACTTCAGGCATATCAAACCAATTCGCCGCTGTGAAAAAATCATCTGAGGGCGGGGATGTTACCGTCCCGTGCATACTTGAGGAACTGTTCCCGGAAGCAAAACCGCTTCCCGTTCCCGTGCTGTGTCCTTCGCTTTCCATTTGACTTGTTGATCTTGAATACACTTTATCCCGCTCATACCGATACCAGTGTTTGGTCTGATAAATAGCGACTTTGATTTTCTTCGGATCAAGTTTTCCGATAAAGAGTTCTTCCGCCATCCGTTTTGCATCTTCTACGCGAAGTCCGCCGAAAACAGTTTTAATCCGGCAATTGGTCAAAATGGCATCCTCGATGTCATCGTCGAGTTGTCCGAAGCGTTGATGCGAAAGCACAAGAAACATCCCGAATTTTCTGATTTCATCGAGCATATTGGCAAGGTCAATCGAGACAAAATTCTGGAATTCGTCCAAGTATAAATAATACGGTTTTGGATTGTCATTTGGATTTCGCCGAAGTGCCGCTTCAAAGAATTGATTGACCAGAAGTGAACCAAACACGCGGGCATTCTCACGCGATAAATGATCCGATTGAGCAAGATTGACAAGTATCACTTTCTGCTTTTCAATTGCCTCGAATAAATCTATGGTTTGCCGGACTCCCAGAAATCTCATCAGGGTTGTCGAGGTAATCAGACGGAACAAACGATTTTTTGCCGACAGGGTTTCATCCCGAAAATCCTTTGCTCGCGGCAGGTCGGATAACTCCTGCCACTCGCGGCGGATCAAATTATTTTCTATCTTGGAGATAACTTTATCCCGGACTTCCTTTTGTGAGTAGTCGAGCAAGACGGCGATCTCCGGCAGGGTTAAATCAGCATCTAAAAGAGTTGTATAGACCAACCGCAAAACACGCTCTAAAGTCGGTGTCTGATCGGCGTTCTCAACTCCCCAAGCGTGCAAGGTGGCGGAAATCCGGTTATCCACCTGCACACTCGTATCTCCAGTTTTGTTTTTTGAAAAGAAATTAAACCCGACAATATGTTTTGGTTTGGATAGATTCAGACAGATAATATCCCGGTTTACTACCCAATGCGAACAATAAGATAAAACATCATCGTAGAGAGAGCCGTGTGGATCAATCAAGCAGAATCCCTGTCCGGCGTTCAAATCCGCCCGCAACATCTGTTCCAAGAATTTTGATTTTCCCGAACCGCTTGAGCCGATGACGTGCTGATGATTTTTTCTTTCATCATTTAGAACAACTGGTTTATCAATTGCATTAAATCCAATTTGCATAGGTATCATAGTGTGGCTAAGTTTTTCTTTTGTTTAAGTAGTTGTAATTGTAAATTTCCTATTTCCTCTCGCAACATATTTTCTTCTCTTTTTTTGTCTGACTCTGGAATAGTCAGTTGTTTTATCTGTTCAATCAAATCTTCATTTGCTTTTATTTCTTTCTCTATTTTTTCAATATCATCTGCAATTTTTTGCCTCTGGGGATCAACGACAGCTTGGGCGGGAATTAAATTTTTCAATTCTCTAATGTCCCGGCGAAATTCTGCAATAAGATTGTCTGAATCTCCTCCAACTTTTTTTGAAAGCACCTGACCGAACATTCCTAGAAGACTATTTAAAGACTCATCCTTTGTTTTATATTTTGAAGTTTGGTAAGTAAGACTACTGACGCTATTTTTCCTACCTTCTAATTTTTCTATTTCGCTTTCAAGAAAATTTATTTCACTTTCGATGTTTTCCGATAAAAAATTATTAATTCTCATAATCAAAATATTCCTTTCATCAGTAATGTGTGAAGGTATTTCTTTTAGAGTTCCAAATAAAAATGGAGTTTCACTAGCTAATTTATTTAACTTGTTTTTTAGTCTTTCTAAGTAAGGTATATTTGGACAATTTTCTAATTGGCTCATTGTTTGGCGAACCTCGAAATTATCCCAAAACATATTCTGATATTCTTCCAAAGTTTCCTGTCTTTTTTGGTTTTCTCTTTCGTGCATTTCCTGTCTTGTTTCTCTTTTTCCAAATAATCCCATAGGTTTTCTCCTTTTATAAGATATTGACGTAAACCCTTTACTATGTTATAGTTAGCAGACTAATCAAACAGATTAGCCACTATAAATAAAGGAGGCGATAATATGACTGATGCCGAACAAATAAAACAATTTGAACAAAAAGTCAAAGAATTCGCGGTAAAAAATGGTCAAGAGTATTATCCCAATATACCTAAAGACGCTTACTTGGAGTTAGGTGATTTTTTATTTTTTATTGGGCTTTACAAGTAAATTTTTTACTGATGAAACGATCAGAAAAACCGATTTATCAAGTGAATGTGAAGCCGAAGATTTTTTTGATCTCAAACGAAAATCTTTGGCTTTAAATCATAAGATTTATACCTTCATTGATGAATTTTTTGAAAAACTAAAAAACTTTCAAAAAACAGGTTCGTTTGAAAATTTTGAAAATTTGGATAAAGAAATTTTCTTTTTTTGATTTTTTATTTTCGGTAAACACAAAAGACTAGCTAAAAACTTACCTAGTCTTTTCTTTTTTTCAAATATCTGAAATACCCTTTGAAAGTGATTTTAAATTCTTTAAATATCTTTTTTCTCTTTCTTTCCATTTTTGCTTTTCTTCCGGGCTTTCATCAATTTTTCCAAAATTTTCCCTAGATTGTTTTTGATACTCATATAAAATCTTCAATGAGTAATAAAAAAATTTTTTATCATCTTCTTCAGAAACTGTATCAAGATGTAGATCTAACTCTTTTCTTTTATCATCATTGAAAAAAAAATGAATTTTTTCAAAATCTTCATCAGTAACCATCATTGAATTATCCACTTTATATTTAACACGGTTTATCATAAGACACATTTCTTCAATATATTTCTTTAAGCGTGTATCTTTTATTTTAATATGTTTTTTTATTTCTTCATATTCGTCCCAAAATTCTTGAGGCTCAATATTAGTTTCCATAAATTTTTCCTCCAATTTTTGACAGATAGTATATTTTGAATCTATTTTAATTGCAATATTTTTACCTGATAAGGTGCTGCTTGTTTCTTCCCCGCCCTTGCCGCAGCTAACGGTTAGTGTTAGTGCAGGCTACCCTTGTCGCAGGTGCAGCGAAATAGTTATTGAGCGAAACCCGCAGCGTCCGAAAAATCAAAGGTTATTGATTTTTGGGTTTGTTCTCCGATTGGTCAAAGCGGGAACAAAAGCGAAGTCGCCTCGCTCGCCCGTGTTGAATTTTTTTCAGCACGGCATCGGTAAGATAGACCGGACTGTTTAAGTTCGGTCGTGCGAGAAGGCGAGGCGACAAGGGTAGCCTGCGGTAAGCAGGCAAGGGCGGGCTAGTAATTGTCGGCGGTTCGCCGTGTCTTGTCATACCAACTGCTAAGTATGACCTATGGTATTGGAAAATCTCAAAATTTCCCCTTAATATCGGCAAAATTTTTTTTGACATATTAGAGGATTTGTGGCGTAGTTCGGTTTTGTGATAAATTCTTTGTCCAAGGATTATCTTTTTTCATTTGAGATAATTTCCTTATTTGGAAGCTAAGAGGCATTCGGGGAAAATGCCTCTTTTTTTTGTGGCAATAAAAAAAGAACAGCGAGTGAACTTCCCTATTCTTTACTTTCTATTTTCTACGACCGTTGAAAATTGTTACACGATCATTTAATTGTCTCGAATTGGTTTTCGATTTTCTCGTCGTGGGTGCATCTTTTTGCAGCACCTCTCGGATAATTTTCGGTGATAACAAATCGAAATCCGCTGTGATCGCAAAGTTTGCATTCAAGCGTCGCATTTGTCTTCTGCTTGTTTAGGGCTTCCCTCTTTTTTGCTTCGATCCGGCTTAGATAGGCTTCCGGCAGATTATATGATTCCTCGATTGCCTTAATCAGAAATCCGGCTTTATTATTCAATTCCACTTCCCGAAACGGCATTGCGGCAATCTGTCTCCGGCATTCTTCCGTCTGTTCGGTGGCGAGTTTGTAGCACTTTTCCCAAGAAATTTGGTAGTCATTAAACAAAATCTGAACGACTTCCCTGCTCGCACTCGGCATCAGGTCGAGAATAGTAAGATGCTGATCGCTTATCAATATGCTCTGTGGCGGCAAATTCTCGCTTGTCGCGGTGTTTTCTGCTCCGGTGGGTATATCGGATCGGTTCTGGCTTTCTCCGACCAATTTGGGCGAGATATGAGCTTTTTTGACCTCGATCTGTTTTTTGCGGGTTTTGGTGGCTAAATAACTCTTGATCCGGCTGATCGAATTCTTGGCTTCCTGTCCGACATAGAATTTAATTTCAAAATCGAGTTCTTTGTTCGGTTCTTTAATTTTTTTGGTTTCAAATTTGGTGATGAATCCGGTTTCGACGTGATCTTTGATAATCTGTCTGATCTGACGATTGACCGCTTTGAAAGTATAAAACCTTTTCAGCGTATGATGATGTTTCAAATAATCGGAATATCTAACTTTGAAATATGATTTTTTATACTGCACCGTTCCGAAAACTTTTCCCGCCATCAGTTCATACCATCTTCGGGCAACGGGTTTGACCGAAAACATATACTCGTTGTCAATCAGTTTTTGGCTGTCGGCTTGGGCTTCCTGCAACCGGGCTTCAAACGGATCGAGTTTGATATAAACCGTGTCCTCCAATTCAAACTCAAAGGCGGCGGTCTTGACTTCATCTTCGGTCAAATGTTTCTCCCCTATCGCATACACGCTCATTCGGGAAAACCTGCCCTTTATCTGCTGAAACTTCGGCTTCCCCGCCCCGTCGGTTTCTCCTGTCGGAAACCACAAATCGGCGATCACACCCGCAAAGGAAATTTGAGTCAGTGCCTGAATAAAATCATTTGCTTGATGTCCGCCTTCCGTCCATCCGACCATTCGCAGACATTCTCTGATGCCTCCGAGAGGAACAATACTTGGCGTTCTTCCGGTCTCTCGTCGGGCGGCATCTATGGCGGGTTTGATGACAAGATACCAAACTTCGTGAGCCAACACTCCGGCGTAACCAATATCATCGTCGGTATTGTGCCGGACTTCCCAATTAACCGGATTTCCGAAACCGTCTTTTCCTTCAAATTTTATTTTGTTGGATATTCCCTTCTTGCGTTGCGTTAAATTAAAAAACGGCAAATCGGTTGTAACCTTCGGAACGTAAGTTACAACGTGCTGACCTTGTTTTAATGGAATGAGTTCTGTTGCCATTTTTTATTACGGAATGTTACAACAACAACAACTTTTATTCTACCTTTGTGGATAAACTTTTTGCGTCCGATAACAAAAGCATACTTGTTGTTGTTCTTTTAAATGTTCTTTAATGTTCTTGTTTAGCAAAGTGTAACATTATCAAGGGGTTACGCTAATTCGGGAACTTACTGACCACACAGAGAGAACCTACTGACCACACACTTGGGAACTTACTGACCACACGGCACGGAACTTACTGACCACACAGAGAGAACCTACTGACCACACACCATTATCTGTCGTTTCGGGAAATACTTTTGAAAGTTTTTAAGGGATTGTTTTAATTATACCACGCAACCGGGGGGTATTAATTTTTGTTGAGCCAACTGCTCAAAAGTTCCTCGACAAGATCGGAAAAATCCCGTTTCTTTTTATCGGTCAAAAGTTTTGATTTAATTCCGATTTGCGTATCGCGTTTGATATAAATCGAGGTCTGCGTAAAATGCTCATCGCGGCTTTTGCCGAGTGGTTTGGCATCATCATTTTTCCTTTCCGGTGGGGGAGTGGGCGGCACTTTTTCAGCCTTTTTCGGTTTCTCTTTTTTATCGGTTTTCTTTGGTTTTGCAATCTCCAGTAATCCGTCAAATTGGCTCATCTACAAAATCTCCTTTCCAAGTTTTTGATAATCACTCCACGCGATCCGGGCATACGGATTTGATACTTCCGAAACAAGCACACCCGAAAGCGAAGCCTTGCGGTATGCCGTGTAGCGTCTGATCTGCGTTTTGAAAACGGGCAACCCGTTTGACCGCAAAAATTTTACCGCATCCGCTCCGTCGTGGCTCGGCGGCGGGGGAGTCATCGTAATTAAAATTTTGTAGTCTTTGGCATCGAGATTTTTCATCTCCGCCACGGTCTTGACCGTGGCTTTGAGAGACATCGCATCGGGGGTGGTTGGCAGAATTAACAGATCGGAAATTTTTGATAACAGTTCGAGATCGGCTTTTTTTGGGCGGGCTTCCGTGTCCACGACAATATATTTGAAGTCTTTGGCAACCGAAGGTAACTTCTTCGGGCTGATAACTTTAAAGTCAAAATTCCCCGCCTCCGACCATTCTAAGCTGGATCGGTTTTGATCGCCGTCAACGAGCAGGGTTTTATCCTTTCCGCTCAAATATCCGGCGATGTGAATCGCGGTTGTTGTTTTACCGACTCCGCCTTTGAAATTTGCGACCGTGATTATCATAAGTTTTCGATACTATCACAAAATACTTAGATATGTAAGTTGCTAAATGTCTGAATATCTAAAAATCTGAAAATTTATATGTCCAAGTCTGTAAGTATTTAAGTATGTAAATATAAAAATACTTAGATTTTTAAGTATCTAAGTATTTGAGTATCTAAACAAAACAGGGGACTCATAAAAATTATTTTGCCCAACGCTTCGCTAAAATAATTTTTATTAGAGCTTTCAGGAACGAGCCTCCAAACGCTTTGGAGAGCGTGTAGGGCAAATTTTCGCCTTCCGCGTCCGATTCAATAGCGTGTTGGGCATACGCTTTACCCAGAGGTTTCAGCCCTACTGTAAGCCTCCGGTTAGAAAAGGGGAGTTGTGTCGCCCTGAAAGCCTATCTTTAATTTTATCATTAGTTTTAGTTGTTATCAGACGCTACTTGACCAAATCTATAAAATCTGTTTATTTTCTGTCAAACTGAATCCACATTACAAATTTGAAGGGGGACAACTCCTTTTTCTGAGTTCCTAAAAACTCCCGCTAAAAAAAACAACTCGAAAACTTTTTAGTGTCTGCTTATGGAGCAGGCATCGGCTATCGGTCTGTCTGTTTTTTTCTTAGAGCAGACATTTTGTTGATCTCTTAAACGGAGATCAGGAGGTTAAGAATATGAACGGATTACAGGAAACGACGTTTAATAATGGTCGGCTGGCTTTGGATGAAAGTAATAACGGCGGATTAAAACCCGCCACCGACTCTCATCTGATGTCGGACGGCAAAACTACCGGACGGGTGAGCAGGGAAGTATTAAAATTCCTGCCCGTTCCCGAAAGCACCGCGACGTTTCAACCCGTTGCTCATAACGAGTTGGTTGACACGATTGACGAGGCTCTCGCCCTGCGGCGATTTCGTATCACGAGATCGGAGTTTGCCGCATCATCTGACGGAATGAAAATGTTCGGCTTATTGGAAATCAACGCCGTTACCTGCGGCGTGCGATTTGCCATCGGTGTTCGTAACTCGAACGATAAATCAATGCGTTTGGGGATGGTCGCGGGCTACCGCGTCACCGTCTGCGACAATATGATGTTCAAGGGGGATTTCAATCCCTTGCTCGCCAAACACACCAAAGGGCTTGACCTGATCGAATCGGTATCCATCGGGATAGATCGTATTCATCGTGGTTTCGAGCCGCTCAAACGGGCAATCGAAACCAAACGCCTAATCACTATCACGGACGATGATGCCCGTATTCTGATCTATCAGGCATTTATGGAAAACAAGTTTCCGATCAGTCTGATTAAAACGGTTCACCAAAATTATTTTGAACCGGAATGGGAAGACTTCCGCGATAGAACTCTGTGGTCGCTGGAGAACGCCTTCACCGAAAGTTTTAAGTCATTAAACCCGCTGACACAATATAAGACGACCGCCAAACTCGGAAGGTTTATTGCTCCGCTGATTAAAGACTCGCTTCGAGCGTCTGCATCTTTTGCCGCGACTGCGGCGAATGACGAGAATGAGGGAGGTGCATGGCAATGAAAATAGACTTGGAACATCTGAAAACGAAAATAGATATGACGGGAAAATATGTTGATTTTAGTTTGATCCGCACATCTTTGACCGTTCTGATACTGGCTGAGGATGTCGGAACGCAGCTTAATGAACCGAATACCGACGGCGAAGCCAGAGCGGATTGCCCGAAATGCAAAAAACCGAGATCGTTTTCCTTAAATACCGATACCAATCGTTTCAACTGTTTTAACAAGGGCTGTGATCTGAAAGGCGGCGGTGTGATTGATTTTGCATCAAAGCTGTTTGCCGTAACTGCTAAGGAAGCCTCGCATCTGCTGGCGTGTGCGTATGGCATTCAGCCATACACTGCCGATGATAGCGGTGCTGGTCAATCAGGGGACACGCAAAACCAAGAAAACAGGGAAGTCGTAGCGGTCAAACCCGAAAAACAAGAGATAAACGGTTTTGTATCTCAATCAGAGTTTGACGAACTAAAAACCCGATTCGAGAGGTTAAGCAATATTCTCTTCGGCTTTATGCTCGAACACGATGCGGACTGTCATCAGGATTATGAGGACGGCGTAACCGATCATCTTGTTGCTCACTAAGAGCAATATAAAAAAGCGATAATTTGAAAATTTATTCAAATATCGCTTTATTTTTTTACGAGCGTTCTTTCCAGAACCGATCTATCACATCACGAAACGAACCGGACTGAAAGTGTAAATCTCTCTCGACACTTAAACCCTCAACCTCGATGCTTTCCAGTTCGTTCAAGGTAAAATAACCCCACTCCGGGTAGAAACCGACGACATAGCCGAAAAAGATAAAGTCATCTTCTTCCTCGTTGCCCTCGATGACAAACCACGTCCATTCGCCAGCCGGAAAAAAGAATTTGGCAACAACTTCCTTGTCCTGTGCCGTGATATTTTCGGTTGCATACAGCGGCGGTATCTCCGCCCGCAGTTCATCCGTTAAGAGTTCCATAATGAAACACCTCCTTTTTATTTTGTTTTATTGTTGTTTTTGTATTTGCGGGAAAGTAGGGAAGTGGGGTAATTATAGCAAATGCTTAATGTTTGGGCTTTACATTAAAAATAATCTGTTCAAGGACTTTAAAAGAGTTGAAATTTCTTCATATTGATCTTTATATCTGTAATCCGTAAACATCAAGTTTTTAATCTTCTCGTGTCCGCTTTCTACCGTATTTTCCTTAATACCAAGATACATAGAAATACTCGTAACCGACATTTTATTGAGATCAATCAGTAACGAAATTAACATCTGGCGAGGTCTGAGAAATTTACGTTTT
>MWWI01000053.1_pt1 | contig 23649 bp, 29 predicted proteins | sample 1047321 | NCBI WGS metagenome assembly MWWI01 (sample SAMN06349966, study PRJNA376086) | soil metagenome | isolation source: FI-1 sample Antarctic (ecotone) soil | place: Antarctica | reverse complement strand
GAGGAACTGGAACAACCGGCGGAACTGGATTAACCGGCGGAACTGGATTAACCGGCGGAACTGGATTAACCGGCGGAACTGGATTAACCGGCGGAACTGGATTAACCGGCGGAACTGGATTAACCGGTGGAACTGGATTAACCGGCGGAACTGGATTAACCGGCGGAACTGGATTAACCGGTGGAACTGGTGCGGGATCCGCGCTAATTGTTACAGTAACCGAAGAACTCGAACCCGCGCAACCGCTCTCGACGTTTGAGTACGCGAGAACCAAATAAGAGCTAGTTACAGCGGGCGAAACAGTTATGGAATAATTCTGTGGAGAGGAGCGGTCGATTGTTACAAGCTGCCAAATTCTATTTGAATTTTCTAATAGTTCAATTTTAGACGCGTTGAAATATTCGCCTGATAGCGTTGCAGTTTCACCCGCCGCGATTGTAATATCTTGCCGCAAAGTTGCTTCGGCAGCGCAGGCAAACCAAGCAGCTGAGAGGAATACTTGCCCCTGTTTGTTGTAGCCGCCAGCCTCGCCCGCAGCCGTTGAAACTAAATAATTTACTAAATAAGATGGTTCAGTTTTGCCCGTCACAACCCGCCCGCCGTCGCTTAGAACCGCGCCGACCGTTGCAGTTTCGCCAGCCTTAATCTGGTCGCGCCCGAATGTTTCAATAAGCGGAATTTTAGAATTTAGCCAGCTTTGAAAATCCCCCAACAGCGAAACGGAACACGCCGAGCCGACCGAATTTTCAGGATTAAAAGCGGGCAAATTCTGGTCGCCGCATACCGCCTTTGCAGCAGCTAGTTCACGTGCAAAAACTTTCGGTAATTTCTCGGTTATCCAGCCAACTGGGTACGCCGAGAGTTCACGCGCTCGCCAGTTTTCATCCGCTTTAGTTGATACGTTGTCCGTGTTCTTTGCTGACACGTTTGTATAGCGAATTGCCGCCGCCGTTATTACAAAAAGAATTGTAATAAATGCCAGCGCGATAACTAAAGATGAACCCGTTTGAGTTTCAAATTTACCGCCGTTTTTACCCGCCGAAATGTTGCAGTTTTCAGCGTAATTTACCGGCAAATTTTCAACCGAAATACTGCAATTTAGCGGCAAGTTTTCACCCAAATTGACCGGCGAAATACTGCAATTTAATACACTTTTTAATGCGTTTTTACCCGTCGAAATACTGCAATTTTCAGTGTAATTTTCAACACTTTTAGCAGCACTTTTAACCGAATTTTGAACAGCTTTAGCCGCGCTTTTAGAACCGCTTTTGCTTTCCAAACCGGAGTTAAGAACGACACTTGCACCCGAAGCCGAGCCGGAAGTTAAAGTGTCACCGTTGAAATTATTTACTTCCAAAAGCCGCGCTTTTAGAATTTCTTTAGTTTTCTGTTTCATAATTTTACTTCCTAAAATTTATTTCTTACCTTGTGTCCTATATAAAACAACGTTTTACTTACGACACAACTAATGCTAACACAAAAGTTATACTTTTAACAGCGTTGAACACTTGCAAAGTACTCTTTTTTATAATATTATTGATTTGTTGCAGTGTAGCAAGGTATATTAAGTAACGTTACCGCCAAAGGCGGCAAGTTACTTAATCGGGCGCAAAGCCGCCCGCCTTGTTTTTTAGCAAGCTAAAAAAGAAGCCCCAGTGCCGCCTAAAGGCGCACAAAAGCAGCCAAAAGAATTACTAAAGAAAGCTAAAGAGAGGAACAGGAGAAACAACCGGATGGCGAAATATTTAAGTTTGAACACGGCGACGCAGCAGCACATTGAACGGCTGGAAGCCGACATATTCGCCATGCGCGAGAGGTTGATAATTGTACACACGCCGCCGGAGCGGAAGCTGCTTCAAAAAAGTATTAGCGAGAAAAGCAGAGAATTAGCGAAGAATTTTGCAGTAAAAGAGAGCATAAAAGTTGCAGAAAAACCGGCTAAAAAAGTGTTAAAAAAACGTGTAAAAAAAGTTAAAAAAGTTGCAGAAAATGAGCGCAAATTTTGGGATTAAATTGCATAGAAAATGAACAAGAAAAGAGAGCAAAAAGACACGGGTTTTTTAGTAATAAATTGATTAAATTTGTTCGAGTTTTTAGATAAAAATTTAGCAGTTTTCTTGTTAAAAGTTGGCATAAAGTTGGAAGGTTTTTATAAGTTTTCAGTAAAAATTTAGCAGTTTTTTAGATAGAAATTGATAAGAAATTACAAAAGTTTTTACAAAAGTTGAGCTAAAAATATTCGTTTTTTATTGAAGTTTTTAGTAGAAAAGTTAAAAGTTTTTAATAGATTTTAGACGGAAAAGTTAAAAGTTTTTAACAAAAAATGGCGAAGTTTTCAGTAAAAAATTAACGGTTTTTTAACGGAAAAGGTTAAGGTTTTTTAATAGAAAAGTTAAAAGTTTTTAATAGATTTTAGACGGAAAAAACAGAGAGGAGAAGTTAAAAAATATGGAAAATAATACATACGATGAAGAATTAACGAGCGCAAAAACAACGGTGAAATTCGACGTTGGAAAGATGAATTCAAGCGTTCGTCTTGTTCGCAACATGGCGCAAACCGACGCGGAAAACCAACCGCCGAGCGACGAAGCAAAGCGAATAATTAACCAAATAAATACGAGGTTAGATTACGAATTGAAAACGCTTGAACAGTTCAGAGGAAAAGAAGATATTATGCTGTACCAAACCGAGCTTGCCTATATTGAAAGCGAAATTGACCGGCTTTGTTTTCAGCTGGACGAAGCGCATACGCCGAACAAGTTTTATAAATTTCTACTAAAACTTGAAAATACAGTTGCCAGATTTTTAACCAGAAACGAGAGATAAAACAATAAACCAACATAAACAGCAGGAGTAAAAATTATTATGGACACACAAGCAAAACTTGCAACACTGAAACGAGCGGCACAGGACATGAGGAGCGGCGAAGATTTACTCGCCCTTCTTCTTGGTTTGATTGACACCATAAGCGAGCTTGAAGCCAAGCAGAGCGCAGCACCAGCAGCACCGAGCGCAGCAATGCAGAGCGCACCACCAGAACCACTAACCGAAGCGGAAGAAGATGCTCAGTTTAGAAAATTCCTGACCGAAAACTTACGCGACGCCGACCCCGACGACAGTTTTGACATAAGCAACCTTGTATTTCCCGACGACGACGACGACAAAAAAACAAGTGGTAATTAAAATTTAGACAGCTTAAAAGTTAAATTATGCCGACCCAACTACAACGAATTTCAGTATATTTAACCGCCGGAGAGAAAGCGCAAATTCAAAAAAACGCGCAAAAATACGGCTTGACGGTTTCAAGTTTTCTAACTTTTACCGGAAGCCGCGACGCGCTGCCAATGTTGGAAGCGGAGCGAAACTTGTATTTAGATTTGATTCAAGAATTAAAAAGAACCGGAAACAATTTGAACCAAATAGCGCGAGCGATGAACGCCGCCCGCTTGAGCGATACAGCCCCGCCAATTGCAGAGGACATAGACAGGGCAATTCAAGAGTATAAAGACGCGGTTAAAGCGATAACGGAGAAACTATAATATGGCGATTGCTAAATTAGACAACAAGCGACCGGCGAATTTATGCTCGCAAAACGTTACATATATTACACGCGAGAGCGCAGCCGATTCGATAGATTTTCACAATTTGAAAGACCTTGACGCGGGCGACATAGAGGAACGCCGAGCCGCCGCCATTGCGTACGCCGAAACAAGGGAGATTGACGCGGCAGCCAACCGCCGGATAAAAAACAGCACACCGAAGATAGGTAAGGACGGCAAAGAAGTTGCGACCCGCCAAGACCGCAACCATACGACTTTAATTTTAAGTTGGGATAGAGCGGAGAACACCGACAAGGCAAAGGAAATGACACGCGATTTTTTAGAAAAGGAGTTCAAAAATGCCCGCGCTATTTACACAATTCACACAGATAAACAAGGACAGACGCACAGCCACGTCTGGATTGATAATAAGTTGGAGAGCGGAAAGAAGCTGCAAATAAAGCCGGAACGGTTTTACACTTTGGACGAACGATGGGCAAAAAAATACGACCGCGAGTACGGAACAGAATACGCGCCCCGCTTCAAGGAATTGAAACGCGAAACGCTGGAATGGAAAAAAGAGAAAGCCCAAGCCAAAGAACGCGGCGAAGAATTTACAAAGCCCAAACCACAAAGGGTAAACGACATAGTAAAAGGAAAAATTAAAGAAAAGATGCGAGAGCGCGAACAGGCAAACAGAGGAGTAAAAACCCATGACAAAGACGGAACTGGAAGAAGTGAACCAATTATTACAAACGGACATAACGAAATTGAAGATTCTAAACAGCGAATTGATGGAGTTGAACGAACGCTTGACGTTGCAGACGCAGCGATTGACCGCAGCGAACACGCAAATGCAGAACGAAGCGAAGCGGCACGCGGAGCAATTCACGAAGCTCAAGGATTACGTGAGGCAATTGAGAGAACACGTTTAGAACAAGAGCGCGATGAACGCAGCGACCGCAGCGACCGCAGCGATGACGGCAGAGGCAGAGGCTAAACAGGCATTAAAATATTTTGATCCCTTACAGCCCGTTAATAACAGGCGCATTAAATTATTTTAATACTTTTGATTGGTATAAAATTATGCAAAATACTTCACAACAGCGAAAAGAACCGAAACCGAAACAACCGATAAAAAAACCGATAACCGGCGAAGCCAGCACCGCGCCAAAAGTTAATATTATGCCGCCCCCACAGCAGCAGACCGTACAGCCGACCAGAGTGGACGCAGCGCAAAATATATTTGTTAATAATAGCGATTATTTTCTAGTAGCTGGTTTTTTGCTGTTCGTTTTAATTGTTATTGTTCAAAAGATTTTCGGTAAAGTTCGCAGCAGCGGAAGCAAAGCCGGCTCGACAGGTTTAACTGTCGACACTGAAAAGGGAAGCGCGCATTTTGCCACGAGAGGCGAAATAAAACATTTATTAAAACGGGCAGACAGACCGCCTCCAGCCGGTGAATTAGTTATTGGAGAATACCTTGAAACTTCATGGTTGCCCTGGCATTTGAAAAGTAAAAACTTGATTCTAAACAGAAATTTAACCAGCCGCCACGTTTTAATTGCCGCCCCGACCGGCGCGGGAAAAAGTGCCACGCTTTTTTTACCTAATCTTGTTTTCCCTTCCAAACAAAGCGCTTTGATAACCGACGTTAAAAGCGAGCTTTGGAATTATACGTCTGGTTTTCAAACCAACGCGATACGGTTTGCACCGATGGAGAAAGAAAGCGCGGGCTTTAACTGGATTCCTTTATGCCGTGATATAAGGGTGGCGGCACGTTGCGCCGAAGCGATTGCATACGCACAGGGAGTACCGAAAAGCGATCCTTATTGGATCAACGGAGAGTTAAGAATTTTAACGGCGATATTTTCACATTGCGCCCACAGTGATGCGCCACTACCAACACACGCTTATGAATTATTAAATACGGACGTTGACGTTTTGGCAGACATTTTGAAAAATTCACCAAGCGAAAATGCCCGCCGAGCTTCTGTAAAGTTTGCCAAAGCAAAAGATGAACATAAAAATTCGTTCACGGACGCAGCAGCCAATAAAATGACTTGGATGGAAGACCCCAACATTCGTCGCTTTACTTCCAGCACTAAAACAGCGTTCGACTTTGGACAGTTGCGGCACAAACCAACCCAAGTTTACTGGTGCCTAAAACAAACGGATGTAACCGGCTTAAAGGCTTTAACAACGCTTTTCTTTAATTTGGCGATACTTCAATTATTAGACGAGAGCGGCAAAATACCCGTTACATTTTTCCTTGATGAATTTGCAAACGTTGGACGGCTAAACAATTTTGAAAGTGATATTACCCTCTTGCGCGGGCAGAATATAGCCGTTGTAGCTGGTTTGCAGGATAGAAGCCAACTAGACACTTTGTATGGGAAAAGCCAAGCTACAACGATTTTAAGCCAATTCAATAATGTTGTGTTGCTGGCAGGATTGAAAGAGGAAACCGCCGAAATGTTTTCTAAATTATTAGGTGAATTTACATTTACAGATACGCGCACCAGCACCAGCAAAAGCGGCGGTAAAGGTTGGTTTAGTTCAAGCAGCAGTAAAAGCGAATCTTTGCATACTTCGGCGCGGAGGTTACTAACAACCGACGAGCTGCGCCGCATGCCGCTCGGTAAAAACATTTTAATTAGCACCAACCTTGCGCCTATTAAATTGAACGCGATTTTATACGACACCAAAGAGCATAAAGAAAACAAAGCTAAATTAAAGGAAATAGGGATAGAAATAGAAGTACCGACCTACACCGAAGCAGCAGCACCGAAACAATTAAAACAAAACACGCCCGCCACGCTTGCCGAGTGTATTGCCGCCAGCACCGGCGCACGTGCGGAACAGGTTAATGCGCTTGTGCAGGGAAAGCCGCAGCCCAAACAGGCAACCAAGCCGGAAGCCGAGCAGCTGACAGTAATAAAAGCAAAAAGCGGTAAATTGATCCCCCGCGTCGAGCCTCTCGGAGAGCCAAACTTTACCGTTGACGATTTACACGAAGCTGAAACCGAACCGGAAATGGAAACGCTAGATTACGATTCAATACTTGAAGAATTGGAAAAGGCGGCATAAAACAGCAACCAAACAAGGCGCGACTGATAACAAACAAGTTTATTTTGCAGAAAATATAAAACAAAAGAACCAAAATTATCCTCGAAATTAATTCTTCGTGGAAGTCCAGTAGTTCAACGAAGAATCAATAACTTACAAAGCTAGTTTTGCCTTACCTCTTGAATTGTTGGTTCTGTAACCGTACCTTTAACGGTTAAATTTTCAAGTTTTATTAGTGTTTGTTGATTAGCAATATTCTCTAACGTCAATCTAATTCGACCTTCTATTGTTGATACAGGGCGAGCCAAGATATTACTATCTTTGTCATAATAAGTTATTTGGAGACCGGGCGCATCGCCCGTTTTAATTTGTGCTACGACTATTGTTTGATTACCTACAAAGGTTGTCTCAATAACATCAATCTCAAGTATCTCTGGCGTAGCAAATGTCCACTCACTAGTCTGGGTCGCACCAGTCGCAACCAGAGTATTTGGAACATCTTTAATAATTTTGCCGCGCAAAAAAGCACGAATTACTTGAGAGGTTAGTTTTGGCACACAGTCTTTTTGATTTACTGCTAGTTTCTCTGGCTGAATTATTGTTGGTTTTACAGGCTTGATGATTTTGGCTTTTCTTGAGTTTTGCGCGTTAGCAGAAAACACCAATAGCATTGAGAGAAATATGGAACCGATTAACTTTTGCATTGATTTACCTTTTGCATTGAAATTTGAAAGCTGAAAAAATTATTGCATAAATTTAATGTTGTAGCCAATAGTTTTAGTGCTTAGGCATTTTGGCTATTTTTGTTTGATAAAGCCGGATTAATGTCCGGCTTTTTTATTTGTATAAAGGCGCGACCGATAACAAAGTTATTTCTTATTTTTAATAAGGGTAGGTTTTGCGCGTTGCTGATATTCACCGAGCGCAGGATTATAAATAAATTCAGCGGCAGAGCGTTCTAAGGCACTTTCATGCCGCTCGGTACGAATAGTTTTGTAACCGCCCGCAGCCGCCGAACTTGAAACGGAGAACACGCCGTCAGTTTCCAAAAGTTTTGTTAAGGTGTTATCTTCTTCGATTTTATAAACAACCGTTTGATAATTCCCTGAGATAGAAAGTTTGTGGTTGCCAACGAACAACTCGACCCGACCGTCCCCGTTCAAATCCGCCGTTTGAATTTCAAACAAATTAGCTTTTTCCAAGTTCGCCGGATTTTCTTCAACCGCCGCATAATATCGGTCTAGAAAATATTCGTCCGACAATTCACTAAAGAACTTTTCAGCGGCAGCCTTGACCACAGTTTCAGAAACTTGTTTTGAGTCGACCGGCGAGAGCGGTACAAACTTTTGCTGTGCGGGAATAGCCGAATTAAGAAAAGCGGAAGTTAAAAAGCAAATTGTAAAAGCAATCGTTTTTAAGAAGTTGTTCATAACTTATTATACGATGAACCGCCCGCCGGAGTTCGAGGAAAATAAGCGAATGTTACTTACTTTTTGATGTAAAAAAGCCTACTTTTATTCTTGAGGAACGATACTGTAATAATGATTTATATTTTCGTTCAACTTCCTTACATCATCGTTTTTATCGTCAGCTAGTCTTTTTGCTTCTTGGAAGTTTAAGTTTTTTTTTCTGAAAATTTCTTTCTTTGTTTTTGCGTGTACGCCCACAACACAGTAAACGGTTTCATTTTTCATAATTTAATGATTCTATGCTGGCTGCCATATTATTTCAAGACTTTTGGTTCGTCCGACTTCCAAAAGTGAGTTTTACTAGCAAAATAAAGATACAGTATAAAGCCATTAACTTATAAAATAAACGAACGTATAAAATTCTTTTTACCATATAGCAAATAAGACTAGCTATTTTATAATTTACGATATAAAATAAGTATAGTTAAAGGAGTTTCATTTAATTATGCAAAAAACAACTAAAAAACAGCCGGAAACAACCGGAGTTAAAAAAACGATTGGTTACTTGAGAGTAAGTACAGCCGGACAGGAATTAGAAAAAAACAAGGCTGATATTTTGACATTAGCCAACGAGAAAGATTTAGGAAAAGTAAATTTTGTTGAAGAAATTATAAGCGGCAAAGTTTCGTGGCGAGATAGAAAGTTAGCAGCCGTTTTGAACGAATTGAAAGCGGGCGATTCGATTGTAGTTAGCGAGCTTTCACGGCTTGGACGTTCAATGCTGGAATGTATGGAGATTCTTTCAATTGCCACCAGCAAGCAGATTAAAATTTTCAGCGTTAAAGGCAATTGGAATTTAGACGGCACATTGCAAAGTAAAATTTTAGCAATGGCGTTTAGCATGGCGGCAGAGATTGAACGCGATTTAATTAGTTCCAGAACAACCGAAGCCCTGCGACATAGAAAGGCGAGCGGATTGCCGATGGGCAGACCGGTTGGAAGCGGAAGCAGTAAGTTAGACAAGTTCAGACCGGAGATTGAAGCCCTGCTTTCAAACGGCAGCACTCAGCGTTTTGTTGCCGGACGATACGACACCACGCCGGAGAATTTAAGCGTGTGGTTGAAAAAGAACAAAATTAACCGAAACGCATTGAAAGCGCAGCAGCCACAGGCAAGCTAGAAACGGGTTTTTAACAAAAGTTGTAACCGGCTAAAAAAAGCCTATAACAATTGTATTTTGCTGTATTTTGCGTATTTTGAAGCAGAGAGCGGTAAAACCGAGCGGCGACGATGCCCCACAAGCCGTTTTTATTTTCTAAAAGGTAATACGAGCCGACCGCCGACCATTAAAAAAGGACGCTTGCAAGGAAATGCAAACGCCCGATTTTATTTTAGGAAGTAAAAAAACAGAACTAACTACATACATGACTGTAACCTGATTGTTTGTAATAGTCTAGCGAAATTTTACCTAACCGGAAACACGGTAAAATAATTGTTTGAAAACGGTTAAAAAGTTCTTGTTTTGATTTGAGATAAAACGTTGATACAGTTAATGTACATGTAATTAAAAGATAAGTTAAAAAACTTTCTTTTAAACAGCGAAAAGCCGAAAGCTACCAACTTTCGGCAATTCTGGAACTATTAACCTTTTTGCTTACCCGGCATAAGGCTTGATTTGAATATACACGTTTGTGTGTTCGAGTTCAAGCCTGAATTGCAAAATTTTGAGCTTGAACTTTATGAACGAAAAAGAATTTGAAAAACTAACCGCCGACGAAGCCGAATTTTTTAACAGCTTTGTATGCGCCCACGTTGCACCCCACGCGACGCAAACCCCCGAACAGGCACTTGTAAGAAGTTGGACGACATTCAAACACCAACCAACTAACGATAAACTGATAAAGAAGCATATAAAGGGTAAACAGAGCCTAGCTTTACCGCCGCGCTGGTACCCTATTTACGGAAACATTGATATTGACAGCCCGCGCAGCCAAGAAAAACCCGTTTTCGATAAATTGCAGGAAATAGGGATAACCGCTGACCAATTCGCGTGTTTTTCAACCCCGCGTTTTCGCAGTAACGGAAATTTTAGAATTTATTTTAATTTTCAGTTGCACGGAAAGCCCGTAACAGCCGCACTTTACGAGCAAGTTCTAAAAAGCCATTTCCAAACAATTCAAAATTTAGAATATAACCCGCGCCAAAATATTAGCGACCGCTTGATTGCCGGTTTCGACTGCGAACTGGTCGACACCTATTCAAAAGAAATAACAAAATTAAATTTTCGCGGAAAGCTGGATGTTTTGAAGAACATAAAGCCGGTTGAAATAAGCGAACTGCCAATGGGAAAACTGCCCGAAGTTAAACGAGTTTCAAATTTTTTAGAAACGAGCGGCAGCCGGAATGAATTTATTGTAGAGGCAGAAGATTTATTAGAAAACGGCTTGCAGAAAAACGGCTGCAACCGACATTTTGCACAGAGCAAAGTTTTGTTTTTATTGTGGCTGAAAAACGCTTATAACGAAATTTCGGCAGCCGAATTTGTGAAAAAGTGGATTCGCGCCAAACATAACGGATTTAGCAAAACCGTAAACAGCGGCGACTGGCGAAAGATTGACCGAGAAATTGAGCGGCTGGCTAAAAGCATTTATGTAACTGCGGCAAATAAGTTGCCCGACGCGGTTCACAACCGCATAGTAGCAGCGACAAGCGCGGACGTAATAGCCGCCGCCAAGTACGCACCCGCCGATGCCGTGCGGCAGAAACAATTTTTTAATTTATTGAAAGTGATTCGCCCGAATTTGAAACACGAATATATTTATATTCCGGCGCATACGTGGATAAACGATATAGCGAGCGATTCAACCTATAAAGATTTTCAGCAGGAACTTACAGCCAAAGGCTTAATGACTTCAAACCTAAAATATACGGTTGGAGTAGAAAGCCGAAAATTCAAATTCAATTTTAAGATTGAAACAGGTGAACCCTTAACTTCCGGCGGCAGGAACTTAGATTGTTATTACGATGCGTTGAAAACGCTTTGTGCGGACGACCAGCGCGAAATACAAGCCTTAACGGGAATAAATAGAATGACTTTGTGGAGAAACTTACAGAAATAGATTGTTAATTGTGTAACATAAACCGATTCATATTATAACTTTTGTTTTGTTTATTTAATTCCCCTTGTTATTCTTACCAGATTATAAGACGCAATTAAAAGAGAGATTATTTAGTAGATGTAGGAGCAATTGCCCCCAGGCGACCCAAAAAAAATTATTTTGGAAAAGCGCGGCACAACCTTAGACGAAAGTTTTTAGAAAAGGTTGCCGCAGTATAAGAAAAAGATTAAAAGTTTCCACACCGCAAGCAGAGCCACACGCCACTACAACCAAAAATAAAAAGAGAGTGATAACCGGCGAAGCCCGCCAGCCAGCCAAACAAATTATTGTGCCAGCAGTAGAAGAAGAATAAAATTAGTAACAACGCAAAACGCTAAAAGTTTGAAAGTTTATAAAAATAAGTTATTATAAATTATATGATTGTTTCGATTACAAATTTTAAGGGTGGAACGGGTAAAACGACGAGCGCGGTACATGTTGCCGCCGCCTTGAACAAACGCGGCAAAACCATACTGATAGACGGCGACGACAACCAGAGCGCAGCGGCATGGAACGAACGCGGCAATTTGAATGTTTCGGTAATAACGGAAAACGAATTAGAAAACGCCGGAGCTTATAAACATTTAGTAATTGATACGGCAGCCCGACCGAACGCGGACGAACTGGAAACAATTGTACAGGCAAGCGATCTTTTAATAATACCGAGCCAGCCGGACGCGATTGCAATAGACACGCTGCTAAAATTAGTTACCGCATTAAAAAAAATGAACGCGGACAATTACAAAGTTTTGTTTACACTTGTGCCGCCAAATTCGCACCACGCCGAAGAAGCAAAACAATTATTAAAGCAGTTAGAAATACCATTTTTTAATACGTTCATAACCCGCCGCGCAGTATTCACACGCGCAGCATTGCAGGGAACAACAGTAGAGAATTTGAAAAACGGCGGTACAGAGGCTTGGCAGGAGTTTACAAATTTAGCAAAGGAAGTACTAAAATATGAAAAACAATAAATTTAGCAACCTAGCAGCCGCCGCGCAGAGAAACACCGCCGAGGCTACCACCAAAAAAAGCGAAACCGGCGAAGCCAGCCAGCCAGCAACCAATAATATTGTGCCAGCTGCCAAAGCACCGACCAGCCAGACCGCAGCAGACAAGCCCGAAGCGGAAACCCGACCGCGAACAGGCAGACCAGCGGGAAAGCGCAGCAACGCGGGTTTTAAGCAAGTTACCGCGTATATAGATTTAACCACGTATAAAAAAGTTAAGGTTCGATTGTTCGAGCAGGACGAGAAGCAGGAATTTAGCGAACTAGTAGATACTTTATTAAAAGATTGGTTATTAAAGTAATACTTAAACTTTTGACGATTCAGCGTTTTGACGTTTTGACAATTCAGCAACGCAATAAGGATAATACAGTGTTATGAAAGCGGAAACAGCGACATATTCAATAGATACAAATGTTTTAATAAGTTTGGGTAAGGAAACAAATGAAAGAAAACTTATAGAACTTTTACAAAATATAGGCAGAATTTCAACCGAAACCGACCCGCAGCCGTTTCTAAATTTATTAGAAAATTCTTCGGCAGAGGTGCGGCTGTGGACATTGAAAAATTTAGCAAAGATAAAGCCGGTTGAGTATTTACCAAAACTTATTGAATACGCCAACAACGAAAAAGCTACATTAACCAGACGTGAAGCCGTTTCGGTAATTGGAAGAATGCGAAACGAGCAGGCTATACCTTTTCTAACAGCAGCACTAAAAGACGAAGATTCAAAAGTTGTAATGCAGGCGATTCGGGCATTATTAACTTTTAAGAAACAGCCGGAAGTTTTTGATGCATTAAGCGAGCAGTTAGAACACCCCAGCGAACTGGTAAGAGCGGCAGTAAAAAAGGAATTAAACGGCAGTTCTAAAAAACAAGACCTTACACACCCGAACAGCCCGGATTTTATAAAAAACGTTTTAATTCACAGCGACGTTCGAGAAGCAATTAAGGAAATACCGGATGAAAGCGTTCATTTAACTTTTACTTCGCCGCCATATTACAACGCCCGCGATTACACGCTTTATAAAAGTTACGATGAATACTTAGAATTTCTAGTTGAGATATTCAAACAAGTTCACCGTATTACAAAGGAAGGACGTTTTTTTATTTTGAATACTTCGCCGGTGATTGTGCCGCGCATGAGCCGTTCACATTCCAGCACCCGTTATTTAATTCCATACGATATACACCCAATGTTAAGAAAGATAGGTTGGGATTTTATAGAAGATATTAACTGGGTAAAACCGGAGCCGAGCGTTCGTAACAGAAACGGCGGTTTCTTTCAGCACCGAAAGCCGCTTGGTTACAAAGCTAATTCCATTTCAGAAAGCGTTATTGTTTACCGAAAACACACCGAAAAGTTAATAGATTGGAATATGAAGCAATACCCTGCCGACATTATAGAAGCCAGCAAGGTAAAGGAAACATACGAGAAAACAAATATTTGGAAGATTGCACCTTCAAATGATAAAGTTCACCCGGCGACATTTCCCAAGGAATTAGCAGCGCGAGTAATTCAATTTTATTCGTTTGTTGGCGACCTTGTTTTCGATCCATTCGGCGGCAGCGGAACAACCGGAATAGCGGCACACGTAAGGGAGCGTAACTTTCTATTGGTTGAACAGGAAGAAACGTACGTGAACCGCATACAAGAGAACTTTGAAAAGCAAAACTTTTTTGGTAATTCGCCCTTGAACATTTACAATTTAGAAAAGTTCAGACAGTTAGAGAAAACCTAAAATGACCATAACCGGCTTAGTTGTTAAAAACATTATTCGTAAATTATTAGCGGGCGAAGATTACAGAATTGAAGTTGTTAATTTGATTGACGCGGAGTTTTTACAATACATAGTTGAATTTTTTACCAAGGTATTTCAAGCAAAACTAAAAAACCAAAACATAACAATTGATTGGTATAGACAGGAATTGTTAGATACGAACCTGCCGAAAACCGATATTGCTATAAATTCCGGTTTGAACATGAAAACAATTTCAAACATGTTCAATAAAGGAACCAAAGAAGTTGTAATAGACGCGGCACTGGAGCATTATGACGCGCTATACGCAATTATTGATGAGCTTACCAAGATTGAAGATTTAGACGTTGAATTAACGATTAAGTTCGGTAAAGGTTCGGTAACGCTTAACATTAACGAAAGTTTGATTGTAATAAATACCATTGCCGTTAAACGCGCAGCCTTGCGCGGCGGTTTGTGGAGTACAGCCGGAAAACAGGTAGAAAAACCGCTGTGCATAGCACTTTGTAAAATATTCCAAGTTCCAGAAGAATTTTACCCGCTTGAGAACTTACCAACTTCATTGAGAGAAGTTGATTTTTATTTTCTTAAAGACGGCGAACACATACGCAGCGAAGTTAAATTAATGGGGAAAGGCAACCCGGAGAGCGCAGACGCGGTTATAGCCCGTGCCAGCCGCGTATTTATAGCCGATAAACTTTCGGAAACAAATAAAACACAACTAAACGAGCGCGATGTTTTATGGGTAGAACTGCGTTCTAATAACGGCTACCAGCGATTTGCAGAGGTTTTAGAGGCTTTAGAAATTCCTTTCACGCCATTTAACGGCAATTTGGAAGCAGCATTAGAAAACGCACTTTCACATATTTCTGATGAAGATATACCGGAAGTAGAATTAGAAACAGAATAAATTTTCACACCTAATACAGTATATTAGCGGTAAAATTACACAACTAATAGTGTGTTTGTTAAACATACCCCATATATATTGCGTAAAAATTTTGAAAAGTGTTGTGAAAATAATTGAATAATGATAATATTGCAGCATTGAAAAAGGCGAACAGTACAAATGTTCACCTTAATTCAGTACTAACATTGAAATACAGCTTGTTAGTTTTTTAGTTAACCGGGTTAACTTTCCTAAAAGTAATACCCAATTTTTGCCAGAAGCGGCAGCTTTTGTCAAACAGGCAGAAGCGGCTGGGCTTTAGGCGAGGAACTTGATTTATTATGCCTAAAGGCAAACCAGCGCCGAGAAAAACGGTTCGGCGCGATTCAGGAAACGGACAGTTTGTTACTAAGAAGTTTGCGGATAAACATCCAAAAACAACTGAAACTGAACGAGTTCGTACGGGTAATTAACAACAGGCGGTGAATTTTCACCATTACAGGCACGGCTTAAAACCCGTGCTTTTTTTGTTAGTTAATTCAATAAACAAACTTTTAGCGTTTTGACAATTCAGCATTTTGACGACGCAAAAGAGCGGCGACCGGAAGAGAGGCATAAAGAAAGATTTATGCTTTTTTTTAATAGGTTGCCGCTTTTTTTATTTTTAGTTGGTTTTTTACTTTTCAAATAAGAGCGCGTTTTCTGGTTCGCCCGCCGCCGATGTTTTAGTTTTGACACCGCCCGACTTTTTACCACCGCCAGCAGCGGGAGCAGCAGCGGGAGCAGCAGCAGCAGCAGCCGGAACAGGTTCGACCGGTTCGCCAAGTTTTTTAGATAGCAGTTCGATAATTATTAGCGACAACGATTTATTAAGTTTTTTAGCTTCAACCGAATAATGCAACTGCATAAATTTTGGCAGCTTGATTGTGATAGTTGCCATAGTTTGATTTTCATTAGGGTAAGAAGCGCGTTCAAACGTATTGGAGAGCGGAGAGCGATTTAGTTTTGTTTTAGACATATTTTTTTTCCTTACTGTATTACTTAATTAACTAATACAATTCAAGTATAAGCGACCGCCGGAACAAAGTAAAGCCATAAAACAACCCTAAAAATTAAGTTAAAAATAGTTGAATAACTAACGTTTTTTACTTGTAACTGTTGTATTTAGATGCTATTATAATTATAGCGTTAGACATATATATGTTTAGCAATTCAATTTAAGGAGTAAAAAAAACACTATGATTACAATTCAAAAATTACAGGCAAACACAAAAGCATTTTCAAAAGCCGAAGCGGTCAAAGCCAAAGTTTACCGCCGCCCTAACAATTTTCAGGTTGCCGGAGAAGGCGACATTTACGAAGTTTCAACCAACGGAAATTTTATAAATTGCACATGTAAAGCCGCCGAGTTTGGACGCGCATGCTACCACGCCGCCAGCGTATTCACTTTAATTGAAGCGGAAGCCAGCAACGAGCGCAGCAGCGACGCATGGATGGACGACGCGCAAGCCGAACAGGACGAAGCTAGATTTTTAGACGAGCGGCAAGCGGCGCAGGACGAAGCCGAGCAGGAAAGACGCGACATAGCACAAGCGGAAGCCAAATACTGGGACGAGTTGGAAGGGGTGTGCGAATGCTGCGACCAGCAGGAAACAGACGGCGAAGTTTTAACGGTTGCAGACGAAAACGAATACTGCGACGCGCTTGTAACAGCGCACGACCAGTGGGAGCCGGGCTACGAACGCCCGACCAGCGTAAATTATATTAACTAATTTTGTTTTTAACCCGAACCCGGAACGGTTTATATTCCGGCACATTTTAGGAAGTGAAAATTATGATTACAGGCGAAAAAAGAACTTACCCCGACCGCTCTTATTACAGCTATAAACAAATAGCTGAAAGTTTTGAAATGTTCAATGCTTTTATTGAACCGATTACAAGCGACGCTTGGCAAGATATGTATGGAGAACCCGAAACGCTGGTTAAGATAGCGGTAAAACTTGGACCCGAAAAGCCGAAAAAGCGGAAGAAGTTTTTAACCGAACGCGAAGCCTATGACGTTGTAGGAGATAGCGCAGACCACCATGTGGGCGGTAACAGGGAGCTTTTTTATAAAAACGATATAAATTCCGATACTTGGTTATTTGCCGGATTCGTAAAAGAGCGGTACGACGACGACGACGATTAAATTTTAATTTACAGCCCGCCGCCGGAGCGGTAATTCCGGCGATAAATTTTTAGGAGAAACAAAAATTATGATTTTCACACGTACAGCCGAAATAATTCAGGACGAAAAAGGCAATTACAGAGTGCGCGACAACGACGGCAATATTTATAACGAGGAATATTCGAGTAGGCAGGATGCCATTGCAGGCATTAAAGGCAGTATAGACAACGCTATTGAATTAAATGAAACTTTTGACGTTGCCGATACACAGTACAACCACCAGCCCGCCTTTACCCATTACAAGGATGAAAACGGCAACGAGATTGCCGCCACCGATACCGTGTTTTTTGAAGAGGATACCGACGAGACGCAGATTTTGATGTTCGATTTAGCCGAACGCGCAACACCGAGTCAAGTTCACTAATTTTAATTTACAGCCCGCCGCCGGAACGGTTCAGAATATTCCGGCAAATTACAGGAGAAACAATTATGAACAAAAACATTGAAAATTTAGAACCTAAAACCTTAATACAATTAATTTACGCAGCCAACAAAACAGAGTTGCGGTTTCCTTTTGAAGCCTTGAAAAGCGAACGGTTTGAATTTGAAACTACCGACGACACATTAAAAATAATTCAATTTGAATTGCTGCAAATTGACCAGCAATTTATTTTAATTGAGAAAACTATTGATAACAGGGAAAACTTGCAAACCGTAGAAGTTTACAACGACGAAGCGGAAGCCGCCGAGCAATTTGCACAGCTGGTTAAAGACTACGAAGCATGCCTAATAGAAGCAGCGATGCCCGATTACGGCAGAGAATAAAAAGCCCGCCGACAATTAGAAAGCCAAAACAGCCGCCAGCAAAGAGCGGCTTGAGGCGATGACAAACCGAGCAGCCAGACCAGAGCGCAGCAACAAAAAAATAAAAAGAGCGACCACCGGCGCAGCCAAACAGCTACCAACAATTGTATTTTGCTTGTTTTTTAGTTGGAGAGTATTAAAAACAGCGCGGACACCGCCGCCACAAGGCTTTTTTATTCGTTGAGGCTTGCCTTGATATGGTTGAGAACAAGCAGAAAACGGGCATTAAGAAAGTTTTTAGTTGGTTGTTAATAGGTTGTTACTTTTTTTATTTTTTGGTTTTTTTAAGAGGTGAAGCCGAAGAAGCCGAGCGAAGCCGCCCGAAGCTGGACGCGAATAAACCAGCCAGAGCGAAGCGCGGGAGAATAAACGCGCCCCGCCAAACCGCCGCCACAGCTTAAAAAATTAAGTTAAAAATAGCTTAAAAAAAAGTTAAAAAAAACTTGTAAATAGTTGTATTTTTTACGTTTGACGCTTGCAATTGCATATTATTTTTAGTATTCTTAAATAGTAGTGATAAATGTATATACATTTAAGAAATAAATAAAAGGAAGTAAAAAAATTATGAAAACAGTAAAACACGCAACCGCCGACAATTTAACATTTGAACAGCTAACCGAAAGAGCGCACACGATTATTCGCCCGAACGGACAGAAAATTTACACCGGCGGCTACACGCGCCGAATGTTCAACAAGGACGCGAAAACACCGGCAACCAAAACCTGCCGAGCTTGCAGCGGAAACGGCGTAAGCGGCTACGACCGCAGTTATACAAGTTTGCATTGCACAGCTTGCGGCGGCGACGGTTTTCTTTTCCACTAAACACCAACCCGCCCGCCGGAGCGGTAAACATTCCGGCACTTTTTAAGGAGATAAAAATTATGAAAACACAAACCACGAACAACAAACGCCTAGCCAGCATTACGCAGAAAATGACCGGCGAATATTTTGCTTACGACAATACACAGGAATTTATTGACGAGCGCGCAACCGGCTACGATACCCGCCGCCAGCTAATTGCAGAGCTAAAACGCCGCGCTGAATTTGATAGAGAGGACGACCAGTACACGCATTATAAAACGCCAGCGGGCAGGATTGTAAAACTGTAAAAGCCCGCATAGTTTCAAATATTAAAAACCCGCCGCCGGAACGGTTCAGAATATTCCGGCACATTTTAGGAGTAAAAAATATATGAACGCAGTAAATTACACCGAAGCAGCCAATAAAATTAAAGTTTTAATTGTAAATAATTTGGACGCAGATAGTGAGATATTTGTAGGACTAAACGCAAAAAACGAGTTTGTAGCGACACCAGACGAAGACGTTTTGAAACACACACTTTGCTCTTTTGATAATTCAGATTATTTAGAAACAACTGCGTGCGACGATTCAGGCGCAGGGCATACAGAAGATTGTGAATGCGAGCCTACCGATATTTTACAAAGTATGGCAGGCGAGCAAGCAATTGATTCGGCAGCAGAGGATGGCGCAGAGGAATATATACGATATACACGTTAAAAGCCCGCACAATTAAGCCAGATTGCCCGGAAACGGGCTTTTGGCGATGACAGGCAGCAGTAGCAGCAGCCCGCAAAAAACAGGAGATTAAATAAAATGATTTACACGATAAAAACTATAACCGACCACGCCAGAGCCGCCGCCGCCAAAGTTGCAGCGGGCGACCAGCTAACCGCCGAAGATACGACATTCATTAGCAATGTTTTAATGGACTACGCCAACCGGCTGGACACGCGCTCCGAGGCGACTATAAACAAACAGAAAAAATCCACCGAGCCGCACCTTGCAGGAAACGCCGCCTATGTGCTTTCCCGCCGCGTTGAAAAAGATTACAAGGCTTTGTTAGGATTGCCCGCCGAACCGAAGCGCAAAGCGGGCAGGAAGAAGAAGAAGAAAACAGCCGAACCGAAACAGCCGGAGCTTTGGACAGCATAGAAATTAAAACCGAAACCGGAACGGGTAAAAATACCGGCAATTTATAGGAGAAACAAAAATTATGATTTTAACGATAAACACACCGGTTGGGCGCATAGACGCGCTGCCGAGCCAAGCGGAGAGAATTAAGGCGATGAGCGACGAGCAGCTGATAGCGTCGGTCGACGCGGGAACGATTGCCGACCCTTTCGAGTTTCAAGAAATTCTAAACCGCGGACTGTACAGCCGCACGGCACGTTACAAAGCCTATTACGGCGAGAGCCGCCGGAGAGCATAAAACCGTTGGCTAGTAATAGATTGTTTATATTTTAGCTTTTCAGTTAAAAATTAGCGTTTTGACATTGCAGCGATCCAGCCCGAAAGCAGCGCAAAAGAAGCGCAAAAAATAACTTAAAAATAGTTGTAAAATAATTGCTTTTTTTACCGTTTTAGCTTGTATTTACTTGCTTTCTTTGGTATTCTTTAATAGTTAAATTACTTTATTGAGTAATTGAAAACAAGCATTTTACACCGGAGAAATTATTATGGGATTCAGCAGCGAATGGGCGATTCAAATACACAACGAGCAAATGCAGGACGCAGAGTACGCAGCCCGCTACGAAGCCGACCGCCGCGAAGAAGAAGCGCAGTATTACGCAGCAAAGGAAGCGGAAGCGGCTACACGCGCCGAACAGGACGCAGCCGAATATTACGCAGTCCGCGTCGATGACGCAGCCGCCGACGCAGCCGCCGAAAACGATTATTACGAAGCGTTGCAAGAGCAGCACGATGCCGATGACGCGCAGGAAGCGCAGGAAATACAAGACGCGCAGGACGCAGCAGCTGAACATAATTGCAGCGGTGAGGATTACGACAATGATTTCTAAACTAATTTATTCGACTTTTTTATTTATATTTATTTATAGTTTCGCAGCTACAACACAGTTGCCGCGCTTGATTTACCAGAATTTTATAGCACCAGCAGCCGCACAGCAGCAGCCCGCGACCATTGAAGCCAACAACCAGCAAAAAATAAAACGAGCGACCACCGCGCCAGCCAGCCCGCAAAAAACTAATATTTTGCCGCCCGCACAAGTGTCGACACCGAAGCCGACGACCAGCCAAACACCCGCGCAGTTAGGTTTTTTATTCGTAGTTGGGCTATTAAATTTATTTCTTGGATTTAAGATAACGCGCTGGACTTACCGCACATTTATAAAAACACCGCTTTTTTTAATAGTTGCAGCGGTTAAGTTTTTAATTGTAAAACCTTATAAATTTTTTACAACGCCGAAAGTTTTAGAACGATACGAATTTTCATACGCGGTTAGCAGCAGCAACGAGCGAAGCATAATAGTTCGATAGTTTTAAGTTTTAATTTTCAACCCACGCCGAAACCATAAACACCCGCCGCAGAACACCCGCAGCCACAGCCGCCGGAGAACCGCCAGACAAAGAGAAGCCCGCCATATAAAAAAGCGGGCTTTTCCTTTGTTTTGAATTAAATTAAATTAGTTGCCGTTTAACGTTTGAGTCCAAACCTGCCCCGACCGATAAACCAAGCCGTTGTTATAACCGGGCTGGAGACCGTCGGTTAAGCCCGCCGCCGGAGCGACATAAATTACACCAGCGGGATTGATTGCAAAATCCCGCGAACCTGTAGCGTTAAAACTGCTCGCCGCGCCGGTCGCCGCGCTAACCGGACGCGCCGTGTAACCGAACGCTGCAGGGCGACCCTGAAAACCGGCGGGGGCGGGACCCGACGAATTAAATTCGTAGCCGGATTTTACACACCGCGGAGAACCGGGATACGCAACGAAACTTTTATCGATCAAATAGGCTGCCTGCAGAGCATAGACGTAACCGGCAAATTCACCCGCGCCCGTTGAGGCTTGGTATGTGATTTCCGCAGAATGCAGCACCCGCAGCGAACTGATTGCGCTTGCTTCGTTGGCAGCCATTCGCGCTTTTAGCAGGTTTGGAATTGCAATAGCCGCGATGATACCGATGATTACAACGACGATTAATAATTCGATAAGCGAAAAGCCGCCCGAAGAATTGATTTTTAACGATAGTTTGTTTGTTTTTAGTTGCATAGTTTTTACTTCCTTTATTAGTTTTTTACCTCTTGAACTTTAATTTTCTTTAATTACTTTAGAGAGTAATTAAACCCGTACACATGATTGCAAATATTTAAGAAAATAGCCAGATAAAACCGACAAGAAGAACCACAAAAGAACTACTAAAAAATAATTACATAAAACAGCGTAAACCCTTGCAAATAATGGGCAATATGTGGTTTTTTACTTGGCTCCAGCAAAGAAATAGCGTAGTCTATGTCTAGTAGTTTAATTACTCAATTAAGTAATACAAAACACAACCGAACACACAGGAGAAAACACACTATGAAAAACATACTTTTAACCGCCATTTTAATTTTTACAGCCGCAGGAAGCGCAGCCGCCGCAAATTTTTTTAATAGTTCAATTACTCAATTGAGTATTTCAACAACGAACGCAGCAGCCGGAACGATTGAACCGACCGCCGAGCAGCTGGACGCGATAAAAGCCACCTACACCGACCAGCAGCCCGCTGAACAAGTTTTGTATTGGAAAAGTATAATGCCCGCAGCCGCGACCGAAACGGCAGCCGAAGCCGTTCTGAAAGCATTGCCGAAAGCGTGGCTAAAACACCGCGCCAGCGCAGAAAAAGAAGCCGAAGTTTCAAAACGTATTACACCCGTAACCGAGCTTTACAGCCGTAATTACAAAATTGTTTTGGTTGAATTTAACAAACCGTTTTTAATGATTGATTCAGACGCGGTTTTAATTGTTTCAACTGAATTATTAAAAGACATTAAAGACGATGAATTATTAGGATTGATTGCACACGAAGCCGCACATTCAATTTTCAGAGAAAAGAGCTTGCAGTTAAAAGCTGCCAACCAAACCGCCGAAGTTTTACAGTTTTTAGCTTTAATTGAAATTTCATGCGACGCGATTGCAGCCCGAACAATGATGGCGATTAACCGCCCGCCGCTTGCGTTTTTACAGTTCATTAAAAAAATTGAACGCGATTATTCAGAAGAAAAAGAAAACAACAACTACCACCCGACCGCAACCAGCCGGATTAAAATAATTAAACAAATACTTTCCTAATGCCCGCAGCAACAGGAGAAAACAACACTTAGACAAAGAGAAACCCGCCAAAAGCGGGCTTTTCTTTTGATTAAATAATTTTAATCTTCAACTATCTACACGCTTGAGAAACTGAAACACTGCTGGAAAGCTGAACAGTTTCGTTTAGCGATGTGCCGCCGCCGACATTTTGAGATGCGCCGCCAAACGAGCCGTTTAAGTCAATGTTAGAAACCGCGCCCGGATACAAAATGCGGATTTGCATAGAACCGCCGCGCCCCTCTGCCGTCGAGCTATAATACACGCCGTTTCTAAATTCGGCAGCGACCGCCGCCTCCCCTGTTGCTGAGAAACTTATTGAAGTGTTGCCGAGTGAAATAGTACCGGCGAACGAATTTAAGTAATTGCTGCCGGAGTTTGCGTCGGTCAAACCGTCAAAATTCAGTGTAATAATTAATTCGGTTGGGTTTGAAGCACTTCGCTGAGTATTGACAGAAACTTGTGGACGGAACAGTATAATGCCGCTTTCCGGGTGGAAAATAGACGTGCCGACGCCCGCCGCCTCGCATATAGGATTAACAATTATAATCGGAGGAACTGGAACAACCGGCGGAACTGGATTAACCGGCGGAACTGGATTAACCGGCGGAACTGGATTAACCGGCGGAACTGGATTAACCGGCGGAACTGGATTAACCGGCGGAACTGGATTAACCGG
>MWWI01000052.1_pt1 | contig 23667 bp, 31 predicted proteins | sample 1047321 | NCBI WGS metagenome assembly MWWI01 (sample SAMN06349966, study PRJNA376086) | soil metagenome | isolation source: FI-1 sample Antarctic (ecotone) soil | place: Antarctica | reverse complement strand
GCTGTTATATTCCGGGCGAATATAAACTCGATAACTTCCTTCTTTACGAAAAGACGGTGTTGTGATCACAAGACGTTGGCTTTCGGAAATGCACAAAGAATCCAACAAATCAAAAACCGCTTTTTCTTGCAACAAGGGATAATCAATATCGAAGTTTACGAAGATCGGGTAATTGCAAGCGTTTAAGCCGATGGCGTGGGTTTTATTTAAGTGACGTTGTATGTCGTAGTCCGAGACAAATCGGCGTTTGGTTTGCCAGTTTTCCTTCCGTTTCTGAACCGCAAAAGGATTGCGATAATTTTGAATCAGGTAGCTGAAAAATTCGGTATGTGGAATTGTTTTTTCAATCATAATTTCAAGCCTTCACTAAAATTGGGTGCAATTCGGGCTTGAATTAGAATAAAAACGTGGTATTCTAATTTTAGAACCAGAACAGCGGCAATCTGTTTCGTAGGTTTAGAAAACGCTTTGAGCTTCCAACTCTGGCGTTTTCGCATTTTAAACTAAAATAATAAAGATCGGGGCGATTACTGAAACCGCGTCATTACTGTAACTCGTTGATTAAACTTCCTCAACTCAAAAGTTAAAATCTGCAATAATTTTTTCATTGAATTTTCAAATTACAAATTCCAACGTAATTAATTCAAATTCAAACAATATCAAAGTAAGGCTCTGAAAATAAAAACGGCTCACAACGCCTGTATTTGCTGCGGTTTTAGCTGTTTCCGGTCGATATTGTTCATCTTCAGCCAGTTGTTCAAATTCTCCGGTGTGGTGTCGAATCGGTTAGCAACGAATCTTTGAGTGCTGCCATTCGCCAGTAACGCTTCGATTTCGGGACGGTATTTATCCAACTTACTTTTACCCGCTCCGCTCGGTCTGCCGAGTTTAATTCCTTGAGCTTTACAATGTTTCAACGATTCAACTGTTCGGGACGATATAAGTTCGCGTTCAATCTCGCTTGCCATACTAAACGCCATTGCTAAAATTTTGCTTTGTAAAGTTCCATCAAGATTCCAAGCTCCCTTTACTGAAAATATTTTTATTTCCTTGCTGGTGGCGATTGAAAGAATTTCCATGCATTCGAGCATCGATCTTCCTAACCGGCTCAGTTCTGAAACGATTATCGAATCGCCTTTTTTCAAATCATTCAAAATATCGGCAAGTTTGCGGTTTCGCCATGATACTTTTCCGCTGACGATTTCTTCGACAAAACTTACCTTTCCCAAATCTTTATCATTAGCAAGCGTCAAAATGTCAGCTTTATTCTTTTCGAGTTCCTGACTGGCTGTGCTTACTCGTAAATATCCGATTGTTTTCGGCGTGGCGGCTGTGCCGGTTGTTTCGGCTGCTGTTTTGGTTGAATTTTGCATAATTAAATGAATACCTGTTAATTGCATACAGAATATAAGTTTTTAATTAAAATTACCAGTGTGTTTTGTTTAATGTAAACACTTACTAAAAACGCTCGTTTATTCTATAAGTTTTCGGCTAGTTATTGGTTGCGATTTATACAAATAAAAAAGCCGGACATTAATCCGGCTTTATCAAACAAAAATTTAGTGCGTCAAAACTATTCCCAAAGTTTTAATGTAACTGCTTTGCTTGTATATGTGGAGAAAGTATTACTGATAATAAGAAAATAGTTACCCGGATTTAAGGTTACCTTAAATGTTCCCACTGTTTTGCGTCCAGAATTATAGTAAGTCGGTGTTGAATGTCCGTTTCTCCAATTGGTTAAGCCATCTTGATCAAGAATAAAAACCTCAACATCATTACCTGAACCACCTTTTGCTTCAAAGCGTCCATTAACGGTTTCTACGTTATCCGGTGAGATTGGTAGGCTAATGTATTCTCCCGCGCCAATTGCATAGGCTTTCTCCATTTGCCTTTGTGCCAATGCCTGACCAATGCCAAACAAAAAAATCATTGATAGCAAAACCGTAATTTTTTTCATTACTTTCCCGTTCCTTAATTTAATTAGAAAATTGAATTTGAAAACCAAAACTGAGAGTTATGATTGTTGGCTTCTCACTATACTATAGCTCAACATTATTCACAATGTTTTTTAGGCGTGCCAAAAATAACCTCTGAAATGGTTCGTAATTTTTTGTACGGCAAAAGTCTTGAAATAATATGGCAGCCAGCATAGAATCATTAAATTATGAAAAATGAAACCGTTTACTGTGTTGTGGGAGTACACGCAAAAACAAAAAAAGAAATTTTCAGAAAAAAAAACTTAAACTTCCAAGAAGCAAAAAAACTAGCTGACGATAAAAACGATGATGTAAGGAAGTTGAACGAAAATATAAATCATTATTACAGTATCGTTCCTCAAGAATAAAAGTCGGATTACAATGTCGTAATTAAAAGAACTCAAAGTAGGCTTTTGAATTTACATCAAAAAGTAAGTAACATTCGTTTATTTTATAAGGTTTCGGCTGGTTCTATAAATTCGGGCAAAAGAAAACCGCACCCAAAGATGCGGTAATTCCGGCCGAATGTATTTATCTAGGCTTCGTTTAATTTAGCCTGAAAATTTGTTTGTAGGCTCTCCGGCAATCTTTTAATAATTTGTTCAAGGTTTGTTCTCGCGTGTGTGCCGTTTTTATCCCACGCTCTGTGAGCCGCTGAATCTAATTTACCGTAAGCAATTTCTAAATCCTTATCTATATACTCCAGTCCGAAAGTATCAACGAACTTTTCGTAGTTGGCCGCCAATTCCTCAAATCTCTTATTAACTGCTCCCCACTTTTGGCCTTCTTTCAATCTATTAATAAAAGTCGAGTAAACTTTAACGCATAAATAGTGAATCTTACGCGCTTCTCTTTCCTCTGTTTTCAGCAATTCAACGTGTGCCGGATCGGTTGTAGCTAATAAAATAAGCTCTTTTGTTTTACCTACCGCATTTTCATATTCTTTCTGTTTCAATAGAAAGTTTATATATAATTGTTTAATCTTTAGGGATTTAGGGTCTTCCTGTTCAACTCCGGCTATTTCGCCTTCTGCTTCGCTTATCTGCCTGGCATTGCCTTCGTATAATAAACTTTCAATATGCCAAACTCTGTAGGCCAACCGAACCGGCTTGCCCGGATTGGCTTCTGTGTAAATTTTAATAGCTCTTTCATAAAGCGGCAGCTGTGGTTTATGCTGCTCGCTCCGGATGAACGCCTCAACTCGGTAAATTTCCGCTTCTTCTTGACCGCTCAGAAGTTCTCTGGCATCGGCAAGTGAAGCACTCGCTTGTTCTATATAATCGTCCGGCCGCGGTTTATCGAAAATTAAATCAAGGGCTTTTTTAATATTGCCGAACACAAGGTAGCCGAATTTCGATGTAAGTTCTATGTTTCTCTGGCTGTATGAATCGGCGTTATTTGCACTTAGTTCGTAGTTCCCTTTCCACCGCTCCATCTCCGCTACTTTTTCGCTGAAAGCATTCTGGTTGTCTGGGAGCGCATTGTTATTCTTCAGTTTATCCAAAAATAATTTAGTGTTGTCGCTGTTGCGGTAGTAAGTAGTCCGGTCAATTATTATTCCTTCTATCCACCCGTTTCTGACAAGTCTGTCCAGTTCAATCTCGAAATTCTCCATTGAAAAATCTTTGTTTATATATTTTAATTCCGTTTTCGTCCAGCCGTCTTTTGCTTCGGCGAGTGAATACAAAATATTTCGGCCGGTTTGCGTCTGTTTCTCAAATACATTGGATAAGCAGTACTCTGCTCCGCGCTCTTTAATTTTGCTAATAATTTCCGTAACTTCGCTTAAGTTAAGCCGAACCGCCTCAATAAAGTTTTTAATGTATAAAGGATTCTTATCTAAATCTTTGCAATATCCTCTAATAACCTCGTCTGCGTTATTTCCTTTAAGATCGAATATTCGACTATATTCTGGAGCGGTCAATATTTTCTTAAAAAGCTCAATAGAATCATTTTCACTCATTGCCGGAACATTAACGGCCAATCCTTGAATGCGGTGGTCTCTACTGGTAATTACTAATGTGCTGCCTCCGAAGGATTCATCTACAAAGCGTTCTATAAACTGCGTGGTAACCGAATCGTCAATCGTCTCCGCATTATCAACAACTAAAATTACTTTGTTTGAATTTAGGTAATCAAGTAAGGTATCAACAGAACTAATATCGCCGGTATTTTGGGTATTGAGCGCTGCATTTTTGTCTTTTGCAATTCCCGTAAGAATTCCGGTTACGTCTTTTATCCTGTCTAATTCTATTTCTCTTTCAACATCCATAAGTGTCTTATACGTAAATTCGCTTACTTTGGCTGAATAGAAATGCACATAATCGAACTTCTCTGCTCTTTCTTCTAATCTCTTAATTTCGTCGGGCGGGGTATCTTCGGTTATTAACTTTTTGTGCGGGTATAATATGTTGTTACAGGCCGCTACCACCAAAGCCGTTTTACCGAATCCTCCTTGCCCTACTACCGGCACAAGTCGGTCAACACATATCCGGTTTTCAATCGAAGCTCGCCGTTTCTTCCGATCTTCACCAACAAAGTCAGTAGTTTCATAGCTCGGCGGCTCCGGTAAATTATCTCTTTTAATAAATTCTTTGCTGTTAAGTCGTTGAAATTGGTTTTTTAATTTTTCTTCGGTTTCACTAAGTTCCAAAATACGCGCTACCCTACACATAGAATTTATCAGGTCATAAGTGTCCATCTGCGAAAGCCCTTTTATTGATGAATGGGGTAATGTACGGTTTCGGTAATCCCTTATTTTGTAAAGTAGATCTATAAATTCCCGCTTTTCTTTCTGTGCGGCATTAGGAACTATTCGGTTGAATTTATCTTTAAAAAGTTCTGGGTAATGATTAACATCCAGGTATTCCACAACTTTCTCTTTCGTTCTATCTAAACGTCCTTTTCTCGCTAATTCCTTATCTTTTTCTATGTCAATTTTAAGTCTTTCACGATAATTGCCATCTACGAAAAACTGAGTTTTGTCTTTTTCGTCGTATCCAAATGGCTCAAAACTCTGGTCTATCAGCTCTGAAACCGCAATCTCAAATCCTTTTATCGCAATTGCACATATCGGGTCAAAATCTTTATCTTGTGGTGGCATAAGTTAAGTTCCGGTCAAAAGTTTACGGCTGTAGTCTAAATTATTATTTGAAAGTAGCTGATTATAATCACTACTACTCTTAAAAACAACGTGTAATTTCTGTGTTTAGAGTCCTTTTTAAAAGCATTATCAGTCACACCTTTTTAGCTAAGTAAATCTCTTTCCTGTGTCGGCGCGTTGTGTGAATACTGCGAATGGCAATCAGGAATTGTTTATCTTTAAAAACTGTCATATTTAGAAACATTGTGTTTGTCGAAAAGCGGTTGTGCTTCTCGCTGCTCATCGCGGTTATTGCGGCTCATCGTCCGTTCCCTCAAAAAAATCTTTTAGGTTTTTGGCCTTGTGTAAATCTTCAACTGTAAAATGCGGCGAGCCTAACTCTTCCACCTGTTTTATCGGTTGCTTTGGTTTTCTTACAACCGTTGGCTCTTCAAAGTCTGCAAAATCAATAAAATCGTCAATTTTCGGTGGGGGCGGTTTCGGCTTATTTTTACCTTTGGCAACGGGTTTCGCGTTTATCTGCTTCGGCTTGTCGCCGCTGTACTGCGGGGCATCCATTTCAAGCGCAATGTCATTTATTTTCGCCTTATTTTCTTGCTTTGAAGTGTAAACAACGGCCTTGAGGTGGATAGGGGGTAAGTTTGTGCTGATTAAAACATTCTCGCCTTGCGGCAATCGGCGCAACTCGTCGGCCGTCATTAATCGGCGGTTGGAAGTATAATAAGATTCGTTGCTGCTGTGATTTGAAAACCAACCTTGCCCGCTGCTCTTTCCGCTGCTGGTTCGTATATCGGTGTAGGTAAATTCTCCTAAAAGTTTGCTGAACATTTCCGCGGTTTCATCAGTCAAACCACCAAGCAAAATTTTATTATTGAACTGTGAAAGTATTGTATTCGCTTGGCTTGTTCCATAAAGCGTATTTAGCTGGCTTCTATCCTGCAAGCCTGCAACAACCGCTATATTTTGTCCTCGAAGCAGTGTTATATCGCTTTCAAAATTATTTAATCGTCCAACGTTTGCAAACTCATCGAGAAAAAATGTAACCGGAATTTTTCCGCTTTCGTCCAATAATTGAAGTATCGCCAAATTAAAAAAAAGCGTCGTTAACCCTTTCAAGCCATTCACATCCGTTTGTTTCAAGCACCAAAATACTTGCGTCGGTTTGTGCCGCAAACTTCCGAAATCAAACGGAATTTTGGTTGAACTCGTAAATCTTCTTATATTTGGATCTTCCATCCAAGTCATTTTATTGGCTGCTGAATCCGTAAAGCTGTTTTTATGTTCGTCTTTCGCCTTGGCAAATTTTACAGCGGCGCGGCGGGCTGTTTCGCTCGGTGAATTTCTTAGAATATCGGCCAAAATATCAACGTCCGTATTTAATAATTCATATGCGTGCGTCGGAAACGGTTCATCGGTGTGGGCAACATGCGAAAATATGGCCGTCAAAATTCTAAGCTCGCCGTTTATCCAGTACGGATCGCTTTTCGGCATTCCCTGCGCGTATGCGATAGCTTCGGCGCAACGTGCTGCAGTTCTAAAATCCTTACACAGCGGTATCCAATTGAAGCTTGCTGTCTCCCGCTCCATCGGCGCGAATCTTACCGGGTTAGTCTGAAAGCCGCTGGCCAAATTCCAAAGCTCGCTTTTTACGTCCGTTATAAGTGCGCTCTGCCGGCTCGGAAAAACAAGATTCGGTAAAAACAAAGTTACACTCTTTCCGGCTCCGGTCGGGGCGGCAATCAAAACGTGGCGGCTGGTCAAATTCCGGTTTAGTACAAAGTTTTTACTTCTTAACCGCCATGGGAGCCAACTTGTCTCCAAATACTCGCCAATCAATAATTCTCCTGCGTCCGGCGGTTTGCTTGCTTTCTTTAATAAATGTCTTATCTCCCGCCGCGCCGCCCAATGGGCGCTGCCTTTTTCGGTGTCAACATTTTGTTTGCGGCCTTTGAATAAGCTGAATAAATTCAAATTAATCCCGAAAATTCTTAAAAACCATTGAAGCAATTTATATGCGATCCACCAGCTGAAAGCCCATCCCAATAGGTGGATCGCCGCTCCGGTGAAACTGTCGGCGTTGGGGAAGTTATAGCCCGTTTGTGCTTTCTGCTGCACGGTCGCTTGTGTTCTCGGCCGCGGTGGTACCGGTGGGGTTTTAATCGTTTGTTGCATAGTTTTACTTCCAATGCTCAAAATTTTCTACGTTTTTGCCTTGCATACCGTTTTTATTTTTCCGGCTATATAATTATCTATCGAAAGAATCGCGGCTTATATCTCGATCTGGTAATTCTCTTTCAGGTAAATTTTCAATTGTTTTAGAAACTTCTGTAGCTTCTCGAACTGCTCCGCCAGCTGCGTGTTCTGCGCGGTCGCTGCTTTCAATTCGCTGTTCAATCGTTTGTTCGCTGCGCTCAATGTCTCGTTCGCTCGCTTCAACTGCTTCACGTCCAACTGTAAGAATTCGTTTATCTCCATCGCCTCTTGCTTTGTCATAACTCTTTACTCCGGTGTTTTCTAATTCCCGCCGCCGCATATTCTCTTTCAAATTGGCTTTTACGAGGTCGTTTGTTCGCTCCGGTTTTTTCTCTGTAAATTCCCTGCCTTCTCTTTTCGCTTCGGCTTTTTGCTGTTTCCACTCTTTGGTCTCTTCTTTCAACTCCTTAAAAACGGGTGCGTACTCCGTACCATATTCTTTGTCATACTTCTGCGCCCATTTTTCGTCGAGCGTGTAAAAATCCTTCGGTTTCAATTGCAAAGCTTTGCCATCTTCTTTCACATTGTCAATCCAAACATGGGCATGCGTTTGGCCTTGCTTGTCCGTGTGAATCGAATAAATGGCGCGAGCGTCTTCAAACTTTTCGTCTAAAAATTCTTGGGTCATCTCCGCCGCTTTTTTCGAGTCTTCCGTCCTATCCCAACTTAAAATCAAAGTTTGGTGGTTTCTGTCCTGCCGCTTCTCTCCGTTTTTTATTCGCTGATTTTGTTTCGATTCAAGCTCTCTGGTTTCGCCGTATGCCATTGCCGCTTCTCGTCGCGCCTCTAAATCGTCTTTTTCAATTTCGTTTTCTAAATCGTATATGCCGTGAAAATGAATTTCGTCGGCTTTGCTCGTCCGTGTAATATACTCGGTGTTTTGACCGCAAAGCCCGGGATTCCTCTTGTTATCGTATTTTGCAATAGCCACTTAAAGTCCCTCCCCTATTTGTTTTATAACTTCCTGAAACTCTTTTACCGCCTGTTTAACTTCAGCGTCGGTTACTGGCTCAACCTCGCCTGTTAGTCGAACGGCATTCAAATTTCGGCGGATTTGACTCAGGTTTGCTCCGGTTCTTCTTATCTCGAAAATTAACTGAAATAAAAGTTTCCGCGTGTCTTCCGGCTCCGGCAATTCCTCCAGTCCTGCCAAAAGCAAAAATTTAGAAACATTCAAACCGTAAAATTTCGCGCTCTTTTGCAGTCGTTCTTTCTCTTCAGCGGTATGATAAACTGAAGAATGTGGAAGTTTAGTCGGCATAACGCTCCTTCATTGCCTTCTCCGCTTCAATTCTAATTTGGAAAAAATGAATTGCTGCGCGTGTTTTCGGGTCGTTAATCTGTGGTTCCGGCAATGTAATTTGCAGAATTTCAACTAACTTTTGTCGTTCAAAATGTCGTTTTATCTGTTCGGTCACAATTACTCCTTGTTCATTTCTATCTCAAATTCTGCGCTGAAAGCCTCCTTTTCCCCGTTTCAATCGCGCTTTTTACCTGTGCAAAGTTGCTCGGTTTTATCTCAATTACTGCTGCTCGTCCATCCGTTCCGGGCGTTTTCAAAATCAAAATTCGGTTTTCTTGTGCGTCAAAATGTAAGTCGAATCCTGTTAATTTCATGGTTTATCCTCTTACTTTTGCAATCAGTTTATGAAAAAGTTTCGTGGTTTTATTGCTTGAAAGTTCGCTTTCAAATTTGTGTAAAAGTCTTTCAAGTTCGTTGTTTATATATCGAATCTCAGAAAGCTGCGCGTTTGGTTCGAGGTTTGGTATCGTTTCCAATGCTTTCGCTCGATCCAATTCGCTGGCAATTTGTCTAAAAATGTTCTCGCTTTCGGTTGTGTTTTTATCTTCGGCACTCGCTCTTGTTCGCAAGTTTTGAATCTCAAACTCAATTAGTTGAATGGCGAATAGTTCAATTTCAAAGTCACTTTTCATAATTTTTTATCCTTATCTACGGGTTTTGGTTATCTGCTCGGTCATCGTTACTCCTTGTTAATTTCATTTCAATCTCCTTAAAAATTTCGCCGCTTTAATGCCGAGGAATCTTAAAATTCTGTTTGGTTCGTGCAGTGCAATTAGCTCTGAACTCTGCGCTTCAATTTCGGCTTTTATGTCCGCCAGTCCAATTTTTTTCGTTTCTTCCCGCATATTTTTGGCCAAAAATAATCTGTTTAAAACTTCTAACTCTCGGTCAATTTCACGATTAATGTCAGCGGCTTTTTGCTCGGCGGCGGCAGCAATCGGCTTAAGGTTTTTACACTGTTCGCAATAATTTCTGGTCGCCTCTATAAATTTTTCAACTTCATTTTTATCGTTAATCGTCATAATTTTGTCCTTACTTGTCGGTTTCCGGCATCCTTTTTTGGCTTCCGAAAAAGCAAGGTGGGCGGCTTTGCCGTCCAATTAAGTAACTTGCTGTGCTTCGCGGTAACGTTACTTAATATACCTTGCTACACTAAATTATCATGATGTTAAGAGTTATATATACTTTTGTCAAATCTTTTGTTTGGCTTGTGAAAATAGAATTTTCACGTTACATTGCTGCCTATGAAAATCAAAGTCTTAATGTTTTTAATCTTAAGTTTTTCTCTCGTGGAGTTTAGCTCGGCTCAGACCAGAACCGTGAAATTCGGGCGGGGCAAAACCGCTCGCGCTTATTCTCGGTCGGTTAAAAATATTCCTCAAAGCTATCGAATTTTTATCCGGCGCGGCTCTCAGCTTTTTATCGGTCTGGATGGCAAAGTAGATTATAAAATTTCGTCCGGCGGTCGGCAATATGAAATTTTATCGGGCGGGCTGGTCGGTCTTAAAAATTCTGCCGCTCCGCTCGGAACCGAAACAAAATATTTAATCAAAGTTTTTTCCGGTTCAAAACGGCGTGAAAATTATCGTGTCAATTTCTCCGCTACTGCGCTCAAATAGAAACAAACCGCTTTTTATTTGCAACTTATATTGTAACTATTGTTTATCTACAAAGCCGGGTCGTATGGCCGGTAATCTCCGGGCGAAGGCATATAGGTTTGAAGCAGTGAAAATCGTCTTGAAATCGAAGCTAGTTCGTAATACCCGTAATTGGCGAAGGCCGAAATCTCAACTAACTGCTTATCTTCCGGCACTGAATCCAAGCTCATCACGTATCCAAACGGCGGAAAAGTAATTTCTGAAATAAATGAAGAAGTTCCCTCCTCTATATTTATCAGTCCTACAATGTTTGAAAAACGTAATCTTCCCTCAATATTGTAGTAAGTGTAAAACCTGTATTTTGGTGAAAGTCCGGTGATTTTCTTATTCAGAACAAACCGCACTAATTCTTCGTTCTTACTGGCAAAACCATCGCTGCAAGCCGTAAAAAACATTGTAGCTATCTGTTTTATTATTCTTAACGGGTATGAATAGCTTGAATGGTAAAGGGTTGGCTTTCCTTTGCTTCCTTGTAATATGGTAAGTCCTTCATAACACCAATCTACAAAACTGCCTCCGTACCAATGCCCTGTCTTGTTATTGCAATCGGCGCAAAGTGTATGCTTTCCCATTCCGCGTTGTTGAACCGGACCTTTAGGTGCATCTTCCGGGCGCAATTCAAAAGCATCATCAAAAGATAATGCAATAACGGGCTTGTCATTGAAAGCCGCTCGCGGTGGTACATGCTCGAACGTTAAATTTCCATAAGTTCCGCAAAGGTGGCAATTACCTAAAATATTCTTTTTACTCATCTGTTTTCTTCTTTTATTGTAAAGGCCGGAAATTTTAACCGTCCGGCCAGCGGGTTGTGGGCTTTAATTGTTAAAGTGAAAATCTAAGCTGCGCGGGTCGTCCAATTCAAGCCAATAGTCACCGCGCCGTTCTGCGTTCGCGCACAATGCGTCAATCTCGTCGTCGGTCATCTCCGCTTCGTCCGCCGCTTCTATTTTGTGAATCTTCGCCGCGCGTTCGGCTGCGGCGGCCCGTTCTTTGGCTTCGGCGTTCGCCTTACCTGCCGCATAGTGCGCGGTGTGCAATTTGGCACATTGCTTGTTCGCCTGTTCCGCAAGTATTTCAATAAAGGCGGCTGCGGCGTGGTAACACACTTTATTACTCTGTCCGGCTTTGCATTCACAAGCAAAGGTATAGCCGTCAGTTGTTTTTTCTACGGCTATAAAATAAGCGCAGTTTGTTCCCATTACCGCAAAATCTCCGGCAATTCTGAAAGTGTTCGGGGCGGTTGCCTTTGCTTTTGCGAAAGCCGTTTTATTTTCTTTTAATTGAGCGTATGTAATCATTTATTTTTTCCCTCTTCTTCTATATTTTAAGTTACTAACTTTAGTAACTGTATGTATGTAGAATAACTCTTATAATCAATAAATACAAGTGTTTTCTCAATTATTTTTCAATTTATTTTAAGTTTTTTTCCAAAGTTTTTAACCAAAGAAAAAACCGTATCAAGGTTTATTTTCTTAATACGGTCTCTTGAAGGTTCGGTCGATCTTTGTCTTAAACGGTCGCTGCTTGGACCCCAGCGGCCGTAATCGCTCGTGCTTCTTTCAAACATTCTCGGTAGGTGTCTAAATGCCCGCACGGGTTATCCCATTTATCTACCGAAAACCACTCGCCGTCTTCGCAGAAATTGTAGTCGTATGGCGTGCCGCGCCGTTTCCCGCAAGTCGGGCAATTGTCGGCAATCTCAACGGCTTTTGAGTAGTAACTCCAGCCGTCTCCGCCGTCAAAATTGTTTCTGTAAAATATTCTTATGTGCATATTGTTTATCGTCTCTTTTTTACAAAGGCCGGAATTTATTCCGCTCCGGTCGGGCGTTTAATGCCTGTCTAAATCAACCCTAAAAATGGGGATTCGTTTCCGCACGGGCATGTTCCGTCAATTTCTACTCGGCAACCGCATTCCTCAATTTCTACAAAGCCGTCGCGCAGTACATCTTCCAATATTTCCCAATCAAATTCCATTATCGTTTTCTCCTGTATTTTAATATGTTTTTAGTTACTAACTTTAGTAACTATCTATATACAGAATAGCTCTTATAATCAGTAAGTGCAAGTCTTTTTTCAAATTATTTTGCATTTATTTTCGCGTTCGGGTATAGTGTTATTAGGTTACTAAATTTAGTAACAAATAAATTAGAAACTTAAGGAATGTATAAAATGAAAACTAAAACCAAGCCTGCGGCGAATGAAAATTATCAGCGCGCCGATTACGGCGGTATCGGCAAAGAAAATTTGGTTACGCTCTCGGTTAAGCTTCCACGCGAACTTCGTCACCACTGGCAAGTTGAAGCTAAAAAACGCAATCAATCTCTTTCTGTAATAATTACGAATCTTTTATCAAAGGAATTGGGCAAACCCGTATGAAGGAATGGTCAATGCCTCAAGCTATAAATACTTGTATCTCATCGGCACTACTACACGTTTATTTTCGTTTAGGGGCTTTTTCTGCGGTGGCAAAGGGATTTTATGGAGTTTTCCGGGTGGTCGTGCCTTTGGGCGCAAGCGGCGGCAATATGGTTCTGGCGGCGCAGAATCGTTCTAAAATTGGTAAATAAAAATCTACAAAAATAAAAAATTTACTGTCAAAATTATTTTCTCCTCTTGCAAACGTGAAAATACACGACCTATATCTTTGCCAGTCCGCTAGAATAAAAGGTTACTTTTATTCTACAAAAGGGTTTTGCTGCTTCTATTTCTGCCTACTTTATCTTCTTCATTGCAGCCAACCGCTATAAAACTTTTATCTATTAATTCTTCTACTCCAATTGGCAATGAAAAAAAATATCTTATCGAAGTTTTTTCTAACTCAATTCGCCGTGAAAATTATCGTATTAATTTTTCTGCCACTTTAATTAGATAGAAGGCAATCACCGGCAAACAATTTTCAATGTATTATCTCAAATTAGCTTTTAGAAATCTCAATAATGTCCGTTGCTGAACTGTTTATGGTCTAACTGTCTATTTTGCAAAATTCAAATATTCATTTAATTAACAGTTTCGGAAATTTCTATAAAAAGCAGTAATCTTTCAAAAATTTCTCCTACACTGGTGGCAATACTAAGTTTTACTATTTCTGTTTCTTCTTCAAATGAACTCAAAAATTTAGCAACTACGAGCGGATTGTTATGTAAATAACTAATAATTTCTTCTGGCGACATCTCTAAAATTATATAATAGTTGCGCGGCGAATCATCAAAACAATAAAGTAAAATTGCCGTTATTGCTTCCAGGCGTCCGTTCCAAAAATGTTTGGCGGGATCGTAATTAATATCGTCTTTTACAATTTCGGCCGCTCGTTCCCGTGCTTGTATTCTTCTAGTTTCGTTAGAGTAAAAAAATGAAAACCTTTCCATAAATTTTTCTATATCGTACTGCAAAAAACCGCTGCAGTTAATACTGCAGCGGCTCTTAGTGATCAAATTATACAATTAATCAAGGTTATTGTTTTGTGAATTGTCAGGGTTTGAAACTGGCGTATCAACTCCGTTAATCTTCCGAATGTGGTAATTCTCGTAATTACCTTTTTTAATTTCCCGAACAAGTTGAGGTCTAGTCATATTTTGTTTGGTTAAATTATCCCGAAAGCTCGTGTTCCTTTGGGTAGAGTTTTCCTGTGTAACTGTAATGCGTTTACGCATAATATTAAAACCTCTGAACGCGGCTAAGAATAGCCGCGTCTGTCTATGGTGAATTTCTTCACCGCCTATTTTCCAGTGCTAACCCGCTCTTTTTCGGTAGTTTTTGGGTGCGTTTTCGCATACTTTTCAGTAACGAATCTTCCACTTCCTGAACTCCGGTGAACGGTTTTCTTTGGCGCTGCTTTCTTTGCCATAGTTTTAGTTCTCCTGCCTTAAGCTCGGCGGCTCTTGTTGACAAAAGTCGCCGCTTCTGGCGAAAATAGGTTTATAACTCTTAGAAAAGTTAAACCTATTGGTTAATAAAAATCGGCAAGCCATAAATAAATGCCAATAGAACTAAAGGCGAGCAACGCAAATGCTCGCTTTTTTAATTCTGTCTTTATTTTATCATTTTCAATATACCCAGCACAAGTTTTTTTCAAGACCGCTTAATTAATTAACCGAATCTATTGCGCCTGTGTTTAACAATTATACTATTAGTTGTGTAATTTTATGTATGGCATACCGTATTAAGTATGAAAATTATATACTTTACAGTAAATTTATATTTCCTCAACTTCATCGTATAAATTCGGCAAATAGTTCTGCCGCAATCTAAATTTCGTTCCGTGGTTTTTTCCGGTTCTTGCGTCAAAATCTACCAAAACTAAACCGTCGCGCATTGCCTGCAGAAACTTTTCAAAATCAAACCGCGCTAACTTTTTAATGGTTTGGTAATGGTAAAATTCTTGGCCGTTAATTCTCTTTACAGCTGCCTGAATATAAAAACAATTCATAAGTTTTGCGCCTAGCGCGTGGTGTAGGTCATCGAATCCCCAATATGGCTGTGGGTTAAGTTCGTCCAAGTTTCCGGCGCGTGCTTCAATGGTTTTCAGCCATACGGCGTGTTTTATTGCTACTGCGGTATTATCAAAAGAGATTAAAACTTTGCGCTCAACTTCATCAATAACAACCTTGAAACCTCGGTCTGTTCGGTTCAGTCCGTTTATGGTCTGCCGAAAACTTAAAGCGTTCTCTGGGTGTCGTCCTCCAGCTTCTTTGTGCGCCCAACCATAAAATGGCAATAAAGTTGAAGTTACTAATTTTAAGGCGCGGGGGCTTGGTTCAACGTGTAGCAGTGTAGTAAGCGAACTTCCCTTTATTCTAGCCGCCTTTAATTCCCATTCAGCAGCGTTTGGCAACGGCAAATTGTTTTCTTCAATTCCTAATAAATCTTCAAGCGTGTTTCCAATTCCGCCGTGGTTGCCGTGCCTACCGCTTTCTACAAAACCTTGTTCACGAATCTCTTTAAGTTTTTTAATTAAACTTTCTTTAGTGTAAATTTCCGTCATACTGTATTGAAAAGCGTTTCTTGAATAAGTGTATTTTTAATTCTTTCTTCTGCAATTTCACAGTAATCAGGGGAAATGTCAATACCTATATAATGTCTATTAAGCTGCTTGGCTGCTATGGCAGTTGTTCCTGAACCTGAAAACGGATCAAGTATAATTTGGCCCGTTGTGCTTTCAATACAGCGGCGCGGCAAGCCAACGGGGAACGGCGCGGGATGTTTGTTTTTCATCTCCTGAGTAAATTCCCAAATATCGCCAAAGCCATTCGCGCTTTTGGCTAATTTGAATTTCGGCTTGGCTATTAAATAAATTACTTCGTATGTAGGAACAAAATAGCCAGGGTTAAAATTAAAGCCTCCAGCACGTTTCCAAATTATTATTTGCCTTACTGGAAAGCCCGAAACGATGTCCTGTCGGTCTTGAATCAATCCACCTTGAACTCTCCACTTATGGTTATAGAAAATTGCGCCCGTATCTTTTAATAATCGCATTGCCTCAGTTAAAACTGTCCGCTGCCATTCAACATATTCTGCGTGAGGCATCTCGTCATTGTGGCCGGTGTAACCGTTCTGCAAAGGGTTGTTTTTCCACTTTCCGGTTTTCGTTCCCGCTTTCATTCCATTTCCAGTGCTGTTTTTCAAATTATACGGTGGTGAAGTAACTACTAGATCAATGCTCTCGCTCGGCATTTCCTCCATTATTGTTATGCTATCTCCACAAATAATTTTATTTATATAATTCTCAATATTCATAATTTTGCGTTTTTGCACTTTTATATTTTTGCGTTGTTGAAATTTTAAAATTATTCTTCCAACCACTTTGCTAATAGCACGTCTATAAGCTCGCTAAATTCTTGCTGGTTGTCCTGTTCTAACAATTTCATTTTGGTGCGCTTGTATCTATCGGCATTTATATAAGCTGTAACCTGCCGAAAATCGGCGTTGCTGCGCTTTCCGTTTGGCCGTCCGCGTCGTCGGGCTTCCTGTGCGCTTTTTTCCGTTGCACCATTAGGTTTTACTAGCGTTTTTATTACCTCCGGCTGTTTGGTAGCTTCCGGCGAATTTTGTAATGCTTTCACGGCAGTCAACCCTGAAAATCTATTGTTTTTCATGCTTCAAAATCTCCTTTCCTAAGCTTTGAAATTCTGTCCATGCTTCTTGGCCGTCTTTTAATTCTTTAACCGTAATGCCTTTTAGTGCTGCTCGGCTGCAAACGGCTCTGCGGCGAATTTCTGTTTTAAAAAACGGCGCATTTATTTCGGTCAAAAGTTCTTTGGCTTCGGTCGCGGCATGGCTGCGGGGCGGCACAAGCGTTAGTAAAATTTTGTAGTTCTGCGCGTTTATTGAATTTAAGGAATTTACTATTTTTAATAGTGCGTCCAGGCTTAATGCGTCCGGCTGGCTTGGAATTATTACAAGATCGCTCTCGTCGCAAATCGTTTTTAATTCTTCGGCTGTCGGTCGGGCTGGTGTATCTAAAATAATATATTGAAAATCTCCGGCGTGTTTTGCTAGTTCGTTTTCTCGAATAACCGGAATAGGTAGTGTGCCGCGTTGCAACCATGCTATTGCGCTCTCGTTTGGATCACCATCAACTAAAAGCGTTTTTCCCTTTTTATTCAAAGCTGCGGCGGCATGTATTGCCGTTGTGGTTTTCCCAACTCCACCTTTAAAACTAACAATTGAAATTATCATGCGGCAAAGCGTATCAAAGTATTTTTAGAATTTCAAGTTTTTGCGTTGCTGAAATGTTAATTTCTTTTTCGCTGCTATCTTGGCCGGTAGGTTAAGGAAAATTGGTCTATTAGCAAGTGTAAAGCAGGTTTCAAATAAAGCGTTATCAATATGAAGCCACTTTTGCAACATTTGTTAAACAATATTAATACTGGAAAAATAATTTTTTTTCGACCGCCTCGGGGAATGTCTCTATCTTTAATGTCGCGTCCCATAACGAAAAGCGTTATCAATATGAAGCCACTTTTGCAACAAATTATTAACACGGTTAAACCTTTATTTATTTCTCCAAAGGGTTGTACGGTCAATGCCTGAAACGGCTTCTATCGCCCTCCTATTACCGTTGTAAACGGTATTATAGGCGTCGTATATATCTGTAATGTTTCTGCTGTCAAACTGCAATATATCCGTTTTATTCAAATTTAAATTCAATTTATATTTCCGGCATTCTTGTCCTACGCGGTAGTGTCGAATTGAAGTCAACAGGCCTTTTTCTTCAAGTTCTTCTTGCAAGGAAATATAAGTTTTATACGAAGCAATTCCACTTTTCCAAACCGTTGCTGGTATGTAAATGTGCTGGTGCTGGCTGCGGCGGCGGCAATAACCAATTAGGTTAAAAAGCTCCTTTTGGCGCACTGCATTACCTGAAAACATTTCCGCTGCTATTTTCAAATCTTCGGCGGTATTGGCTTGTAAATTATTTTGAATCGAGTCGGGCGTTTCATGTCGAACTAATTTCCAAACGCTTTTTTGGCGGCGCTCAATTTCGCTGTCAATATCTCTCCAATCGTTCGTCAAAGCGGCAACGCGTGCCGCTTTGCTATGCTCATTATGTTTTTCGCGTATCCAATTTTTTACAAATGCTGTCGCGTCCTCCGGTAGAATATTCTGCCGCCATAACGAATATAAAATTTGGAAAATTGCTTCGTGTCGTTCACCGGCCGCCTGCAATCCATTTTCAATAAGCTCACTAACTTCGTTGCTGCAACGTAGCGTACTGAACTCTTTGCGCTCTGCTGCTGCGCTTCCGGCGTCCAATCTCAAATTCATGAATGGTAGGTGTTCAATTTCAGTTTCTTCAAGTTGTTCAAATATTTTTATTTTTTCTTCTAAAGTTAAAATTACCGGTTTTCCGTCAATCAAAACTTCGCTGCTGAACCCGAACGGCTGCCGGTCTACGCGGTTTTCCTGCGGGTAAATTTCAATCTTGGCTTGTCCTTTGAAGTCGAAACGCTGCGGCCACACCTTGTTGTTTAGTCCGAACGTGGCTGGCTTCCCGTTGCAGGTAGGTCTTATATAAATTCTAAAATTCCCGTTCGTGCGCCAGCGGGGCGAAGAAATCAGAACGTATTGGCTGCGTCTAATTTCCAACTCATCAAGCCGGTCAAATACCGCTTCGGCTTGGGCGGCGGGGTGGTCTAAATCGAAATTTATAAATTGCGGGTACCAGCGCGCGTTCAAACCTAACGCTGCTTTTCCGGCAAGGTGGTTTTTAATGTGGTAATCGTTGCTGTGTTTATGAACGGTTTTCCATTCATCGCCTGGTTTCTGCACGGCAAACGGCGAACGGTGCGGGCCGGTAATTAAGGTTTTAAACTGTTCTTCGGTTTTATTTAATTTTGTCATTCAAGCCTCGCTGTTATAGCTGTGTGCAATTCAGGCTTGAATTAGAATATAAAGGTATGTATTCTAATAGCAGAACCAGAACAGCCGCAATCTGTTTCAAAGGTTTAGAGAACGTCAAGAGTTGGAAGCTCTGGCGTTTTCGCTTTTTAAATCAAAATTTCAATTTCGGCTCTCGCCGTGTCATTACTATAATCGTCTCACGGAAATTTGGAAAGTCAAATTGCAAAATATTTCGGCTTTAGGTTTTTGCCTTTACCCTATAAACGGGTTTCAATTCCTGCAAGGCAACGCAAGGCTTAAACAATAAAAACGGCACACAGGGGTTGCGGTGCGGGCGGTTTCTGCTCGTCTTAGGTTGTGGCCGCCTGTTTTCGGCTTATTTTATGCTTCCTCAGCCAAATGCTTAAATTCTCCGGTGTTGTATCGTATCGCTCGGCAATGAAACGCTGTGTGCTGCCGTTGTTTAATAAAGCTTCTATCTCCGGCCGGTATTTATCCAATTTACTTTTTCCCGTTCCGGTCGGACGTCCAAGTTTTAGGCCTTGCGCTTTTCTGTGGCGGAGGGCTTCGGTTGTTCTGGAACTAATCAAATCGCGCTCAATTTCAGCGGCCATTGAAAATGCCATTGCCAAAATTTTACTTTGAAGCGAATTATCTAAATTCCAATTTCCCTTTACCGAAAATATTTTAATTTCTCGGCTGGTGGCAATCGAAAGAATCTCCATGCATTCAAGCATCGAGCGGCCAAGCCTCGAAAGCTCCGAAACTATAATCGAATCTCCGGCTTTCAATTGGTTCAATACTTCAGCCAGCTTTCGGTTTCGCCATGAAACTTTGCCGCTTATAATTTCCTCAACGAAAGTTACTTTGCCCAAATCCTTATCATTGGCAAGTTTTAGAATGTCGGCGCGGTTCTTTTCCAATTCCTGGCTGGCGGTCGAAACTCTCAAATAGCCGATCACTTTCGGCTTCGGCTGCGCGGCTGCTCCGGACGCCGGTTTAGGGGTTGTTTTGGCTGTTTTTGGCATAATTAAATGAATACCTCTTTGTTGGTATTTATTTTATATCGTTCCATACAAAATAGCCAGTATTTTTCTTTATATGCTTTAGCGTAGTTTATACGGTCGTTTATTTTATAATTTTTTTAGCCTCATTGAATTTTCTTGATACTTTGCCGCTATTATGTAATTATTTGTTGATTTACCATTCCACAAATTGAGGTTAAAGAATGAAGAAGGCTTTTCTTATATTAGACAACTTTCCTAAATAAGTGCTTATTCTGATAAACTTAATAGAATGAGCGTGTTTGAAAAATACAAATTGAAACGTCCCGCTGAATTTATCCGCTTAGTCGGAGTCAATTACGGAGCTTTTCAAATCATTTTAACCAAACTTGAACGAGAGATTACTCGCTACAAGCAACAAAAGCCGATGCGTCAGCGTGGCTTAAAAAGTTCTTTGACAATTGCCGACCAACTCTTGCTGACTTTGATTTATCTGCGTCAATATCATACTTTTCTTCAACTTGGCGAAATGTTTTCAATTGGTGAAAGTTATGCCCAAAAACGCTATACTTTCATTTCCAAAAGATTGATGAAAGCCCTTGATTTACCGAATGATAAAGACCTCACTTCGGAAAACTTGAAACTGATTGCTGATGTCACCGAACAAGAAATTGAACGTCCCCAAACCGAACAAAAGTCCTATTACTCAGGAAAAAAAAGCGACACACGATAAAAACTTTGTTGATAGCCTGCTTTTTGACTGGTTTGATTCTCTCAGTCAGATGTGCGAGAGGCACCACTCACGATTTCAAAATCTTGAAAAAAAGCCGTCTTGAAATTAACCCAAATGCTAACATCAAGACAGATAAAGGATTTATCGGAATCAAAGAACTTTTCCCAAATTCGGCAGTTCCGCACAAAGCGTCGAAGTATCATCCATTAACCAAAGAGCAAAAGCAAGAAAATCGGCAATTAGCACAAGAACGAATAATGATTGAACATCGGAATCGGGAATGCAAGATATTTCGGATTTGCAAAGAACGCTATCGTGGGAAACATAAAAACTACGAGAAGACTTGGAAATTAGTCTCGGCAATTGTCAATTTGAAACTTTCTACTCGTCATCTCAAGTTTGCTTCCCCTTAATTTATTTTGGAAAGATGTCTATTGTTTTTAATTAGTATTGTAACGTTTTCTGCCAACGCTCAAAGATCAAGAAAAAAACGTAGCCGAGCTGCAAAACCGAGAGTTGTATATGTTCCTGCTCCGGTGCAACGTCAAGAAAATATAAAGTCATACGTTGTTCCAGCAGGAAGTTATTTACCTCTATCATTTGGAACTGGCGGAAATGAGGGGGGTAGAATAGTTGGAAGATTTGAAGCACAAGGTGGTACTGGGAATGATATCGAATTGTATATAATGGATGAAGATAGTTTTACAAATTGGAAAAACGGTCATGCTTCAGAATACTATTATCAATCCGGTAGGCGAACGGTTGGGGAGTTCAACGTAGGAGTAGCCGCAGGGAATTTTTATATCGTTCTTAGTAATACATTTTCCTCTTCTACCCCAAAAGCTGTAACTCTCACAATTAGGTAATAAACTTATCTTAATTCTTGAAAATTTAGTTCATTATCAGTCGCGCCATTTAATTTGGTTGCTGTTTTGAATTTTCGCGGGAAAATCGGCGGCAGGCGCGGCAATAATACCGCTGTTTTTTATTTTTAGTAAATCCCGCTTTGCTTGTCTCAAAACTAGCGCAGTGCGAACAAATTATATTTGAATGAATTGGTTTTCTTGCCACAATTAAAAAAGAAAAGAACATCAAACACGAATAAATTAAAAAATATATTGAAATGTTTTTATATCAATCATTCTTGGTGTTTCTTACTTCTTTATTTTATCTGTTTTTAACTAATTACTTTGATTTTCTCTTCATTTGGTACTATTGGGTTGGAGTATTGTTCAATTATTTTTTCTATAGAACCTGTTTGCAATTAAATGGGAAATCGTTTTTACTCCGATAATGGCTTACACAACTGATTTGACCGCGCCGCAGTTCGAGGTTTTAGACCAACTACTGCCACAGAGCAAGACTCGCGGATACGTGGTTTCACGGCACAAAATCGTCAACGCTATCTTGTACCAACTCAAAAACGGTTGTCAGTGGCGTGATTTACCTGCCGATTTTCCTAAGTGGCAAACCGTTTACTCGCAGTTTCGCCGATGGCAAACGGATGAAACTTGGGAAACTGTTTTAACCGCGTTGGAGAACAGTGAGCGAGCAGCCGTAAAAAAAACCGATTCCCAAGTTTATTAATCGGAGATTCGATGTGTGCCAAAAACACGGACACGGCGAACCGCGAGACCAAAGGCTATTGCTGGTACAAAGCGACGAACGGAATTAAGCGGCATCTTCTTGTGGACGTGTTAGGCAATCCGTACTTTGTTCATTGCACACGGGCGAACATCAGCGATGATGACGGATTGCTGGCAATCATCGAGCAACACCAAGAGTACTTCTTAAGTTTGCCGCCCGAACATCGCTTAACGATTTTGTTGGACAACGGCTATCACAAAGATTATTTGGAGCAAAAACTGGAACAAAGCGACCCGTTGCTGCGCGAACGGATTACAATCGAGTTATCGGCAAAAATCACACCGCAGCAAAAAGCAGCGTCGAAACAAGAAAATCCGGCAAAACAAGGCTTTGTAGCAATAAAACAAAGATGGATCGTCGAGCGCACAAATGCGTGGATCAATCAATGCCGGGTATTGTGGAAGAATTGCGAAGGACTGATTAGAACAAGTGAAACGAAGATTCGGATTTGCGCGATCCGGCTAATCTTGCGGCGGATTGCCTAAAATAATTGCAAACAGGTTCTATATCTCTCAATAATATGTGGCAATTCTTATTAAGTTTATCGTGTAGATTATGTAATTCGCTATCACTTCTACTTGGCTGTGTAAAATATTCTTCGGCAACAGTTAAAATTTGTCTTACATTCTTACCTAAATTAGTCCATTTTGGCTCTAGCTCTGGTGCATAAATTTTCAACTTTGAATCTATTTTTGAAAATGGGTGTAGAAGCCTATTGGAAACCTCTGCAAGACCTTCATTCACTTTGTTGAAATGTCTTAATTCTAAAACCCCTGTAACGAAAGTATGTGTTGAATTAATATATTCCGTAACAAGCTCATGTAAATTTTCTAACTTATCTAATCTTCTGTTTCTTTCTTCTTTACTTTGTTGATGATGCAATTGTGCAAATAAATTTCTTCTATTAATGGAACCGTTTGCTAATGCTCCTAATAGTGTGAATAAGCCGCCCATTAAACTACCAATTAATATTCCAACTGTTTTATCATCCATAATAATGTAGCCGTTTGCCAACACTACTAATATGGTGAAAAAACCAACTACTAAACCGCCAATCAATATTCCAATTGTTTTATCATTCATATTGCCCTCAAAATTTATTAACAGGTTCAAATTAATTCCCTTTCAAATCATTGTCAGCCCATTTCCGAACAAACAAAAAGCCGGATTATTTCCGGCTTTATCAAACAAAAATTTAGTGCGTCAAAACTATTCCCAAAGTTTTAATGTAACTGCTTTGCTTGTATATGTGGAGAAAGTATTACTGATAATAAGAAAATAATTACCCGGATTTAAGGTAACCTTAAATGTTCCCACCGTTTTGCGTCCAGAATTATAATAAGTTGGGGTTGAATGTCCATTCTTCCAATTGGTTAAGCCATCTTGATCAAGAATAAAAACCTCAACATCATTACCTGAACCACCTTTTGCTTCAAAGCGTCCGTTAATGGTTTCCACGTTATCTGGAGAAATTGGCAAGCTAATATATTCTTTCGCGCCAATTGCAAAGGCTTTCTCCACTTGCCTTTGTGCCAATGCCTGACCAATGCCAAACAAAAAAATCATTGATAGCAAAACCGTAATTTTTTTCATTACTTTCCCGTTCCTTAATTTAATTAGAAAATTGAATTTGAAAACCAAAACTGAG
>MWWI01000051.1_pt1 | contig 23817 bp, 28 predicted proteins | sample 1047321 | NCBI WGS metagenome assembly MWWI01 (sample SAMN06349966, study PRJNA376086) | soil metagenome | isolation source: FI-1 sample Antarctic (ecotone) soil | place: Antarctica | reverse complement strand
TGTTTGAACCAAGCGATAGCCGCGTTTTAACCGCTGTTGGTGGACTTTCTCTAAGGAGGTTAAGGCGTCCTTCATCCATGACCACGCTTCATGAGACAAACGCCCTAACCCGGAATATCGGCTGCCCCAGGTCTTCGTTAGGATCCAATCACCGAGCAAGTCCACTTGGAGTCTGACTTCATAATAGCGGCCCTTGGCCGAATTTTCCCAGCGCAACCAAACGGTCCCGGTGGGGTCGGGCTTAGCCATCAGCTTTTGTTTCCGCGTATTGAGTGAATAGTTTCTGACCAGGCGCTTTTACCGTCCCGTCGCCATTCACGTAGGTATAAAGCGTGGTGGTGGTGATCCCCAACCGGTGCGCCACCTCTTGCGCCACCGCCCGCGGGTCGGCCATGGCCGCCATGGCCATCTTTAACGTCGCTACGTCCATTTTACGCGGACGCCCCCCTTGGCGGCCTCGGGCACGGGCCGCGGCCAGTCCGGCTTGAGTCCGCTCCACAATGAGCTCGCGCTCAAATTCCGCCAGGGCGGCAAATAGACCAAACACCAGTTTGCCGTGAGGCGTGGTGGTGTCCATGTGCGCGCCTTGCCCGGTCAGGACCTTGAAGCCGATACCCCGCTGTTTGAGTTCTTCAATCACCGTCACTAAATGTTTTAGACTTCTCCCTAAGCGATCCAGTTTCCAGACCATTAAGGTATTGCCCGGTTGAAGGGCTTTGAGACAGGCGGTTAAGCCGGGGCGGTCATCAAACCGACCAGAAGCTAAATCTTTATACAGTCTATCCGGCTCAACCCCGGCTGTTAATAACGCATCCTGTTGTAGATCGAGGGCTTGAGAACCATCGGCTTTGGACACCCGCATATAACCAATGAACATTGCTTTTACCTGATGCTAGAAAACTTGAGACTAGCCTACAACGTTGCGTTGATTGTTGCAATGGGTTTTTTGGTGGTTTTAGCGGGTATTTTTACCCTAAAATGGGAGTACAAGAAAAACGGTCGTTTTTCGGACACTTCCATTTTACTTTTTGAAATTACTTGCTATAATTATATTCAGAATATCTGAATTTCAACATAAAGGTATCCACTATGACGGCTGAAGTCACCAAAATTGGGAAAAGAGGGACCGTTGTTATTCCGGCGCCTTTAAGACAACAACTCGGATTACACGAAGGCGATATCGTAATTGCCGAAGATCATAACGGCGGCCTTTTAATACGCCCGGCCGTTGCCTTGCCCCTTGAAAACTATTCAACCAAGCGGCAGGCAGAATTTTTACTATCCAATGCCATTGACTCAGCAGACTACCGAAGAGCTCAAGAGGTGGTTCGTTCCATGGGACTTGACCCTGATGCTATTTCCCATTATAAGCCTGAAAACAATCGTTAATAAGCTAGATACCCATGGATATTGTTTTTCTGGATGCGAATGTATTATTCTCGGCCGCTTATCAAGATAAGGCTGGCCTTTTGCAATTGTGGTCATTAGCCGATATCAAGTTAATTACCTCAGTTTATGCCGCCGAGGAGGCTAAGCGAAATTTAAAGCAGCCAGAGCAAAAAAAGCGCTTGGAGAAACTGCTCAGCGCACTTCATATTATAGCAACTGAACATAGTAACGAGCTAATTCCTCCGAAAATCGTGTTACCTGCCAAAGATCAGCCCATCCTTTCTGCTGCCATCGCTAGTCATGCTAATTACCTGATTACGGGTGATTATAGAGATTTCGGACGTTATTATGGTCAAAATATAGCAGGGGTAACCATTTTACCGCCAGCAAAATATTTTGCTCATTACAACAGCAAACGCTGAACTTGGCCGCTTTCGGTGTTTGGCTCTTGGTTTACCTACACCTATGCAAAAATGGCCTGTCAAACTTTGCCGTAAATGCTTATTTTCGGCAAAGTGTAATAGTAAGCAACAGTGGAATAACTACTAAGCTAAAATAAATCCAACCTTGATATGTTATCCACTAATTGAGCTCTAGTATCACATTTAAGTTTATATTTAAGGTTATTTACATAAGTCTCAACTGTTCGTGGTGAAAGGTTGAGAAATTTGCCAATCTCCTTAAAGGTATAATTTTTTACTGCATACTTTAAACAATCAAATTCTCGTTTTGATAAACAAACTTCTCCGAAAGGTGTAGACACATGAGCTCTTTTAATGATCATATGTTTTAGAGTGCTTTTATGTTGATAACTATTAGGCATACAATTAAAAAGCCTAGTGCCTTTTGGTAAAGAAAAATATTCATCACTATACTTTACTTTAGTAGCCTTCTTTATAAGGCCTGCAGTCTTATCTTTATAATAGAGAATAAAATGTTTAATTACATCCATATTGTTAATTAGCTCGTTCACTAATTGGTAATTTTCGGGTGTGGTGGCAAAACTATACATGTCGTCATAAGTGCTTTGCTTATCAATAATATGAACCATGTGATCAACGTTAAAAAGGTTTTTTAACTCTTGCCGTATTTTTTGGTGAGAAGAACTTTCAAGGTGTGCTGCAATATAAATACCCGTCTCTAAAGTGAGGCCTTTGCCCTGACTAAAGTAAATAGGGTATTTATGATCAATATAATATTCGGTCAACTCTACTGTAGTCATTAAGGAAGTAAAGCAACCATTGTGAAAAGCACGGGTGTGAGAAAATAAGGTTAAATTAAAGCTATTAAAAAGTGGTTTGCAAATTTCTAATATATCTTTAGATGTTTTTCGCTGGAAAGAAAGGACAGATTGGCTACAAGGTGAAGCCGCTCCTAATTCTTGCATATTGGCAATGTCACTCATAGTTTATGCACCGATAAGTCAATAATTAAATTATGTTTCCCCCATATATGGTCTTAAACTCACAGATTTATTTTAAGCTCATAATCCTCTACAAACCTCCGGTATTATAGCGGTAATTTTCCTCTAAAGGTATTCGTTAAAGTATTAACACTTAGATGTTGATTGTAATTGATGAATACCATAAAAAGGAGAACTACCATGAAATTTTCGTTTTTTAATAATATCAATAATACTTCCATAGAAGCTATTAAACAAGAAATGAAAGAAGCATTATCTGATTTTGGAGACAATCCTAATTCTGTGGAAGGTACTAGAGCTAAGGTAAAATATAATATGCTTAAAAATTTGCTTGAGGAACTTTATCTTAAGGAGAAAATACTAAGTTTACCTGAAGAGCTAAGAAGTGAAATAGGAAAATTTATAAAAGGCCAAAGAAAAATAGATAATTTAGCCAATCGTAAATAAGTTGCAACATTGCCGAAACCGCCTCAGCCTGTTGAAAAAGTGTATTTCAAACTCGACCTTGCTCTAAGTTTTGAGCAATATCTAAATTTTAATTGACGTTGTGCAATTAAGCTACAGAAAAATATTAATAAAAAGGCTTGTATGAGCCTTTTTACATTTAAAATACTCGCACTTAGATACGCTTGTATTTGCATTTTCTGCAACCCACGATATTTAGCCCTGCCTAACCCATGCAAATTCTTTGCTTCACCAATAATACCTTCTATTTTCCAAAATCGCTCAATTAATCGTTCATTGAAAATTTGAGTCTTCATGCGCGCTAAGGTTTCTTCAAATAATGCCTGGTGCTTATTTCTTCGAATGTAACGCATATGCGAATGCTTCATGCGATAGGCGCTACATTGTGCAGCCAAGCTACAGCTACGGCAGTCCTTACTGCGTGAACGATACATAATACGTCTGTCAGTCGTTTTAGTATAAGGCAGTAAATAAAGACCGGCGGGGCATTGATAACGATTATTTTCTTCCTCAAAGATAAAGCCTTCTGTGCTTTGCGCTAATGTTGTCCCTGCTCTGTCCGTCAATAAAGGGATATAAGGTGTTATCTTATGTTGTGTGATGGCTTGCAAGATTTCACCTGTACCATAAGCCCTGTCCGCGATCGTTTCCTCGAGTGTTAAATTACGCTCACGAGAAAGTGTTTTGATATGTTTAATATAAATTTGTGATTCATGACATGCACCCGTAGTGGCTTGGATTAACAAAATCACACGACTATCTGCATCAATAGATAGATGCGCTTTATAGCGAAGTTTGCGCGCCGCCCCTTCTTTTTTAGCTAATGTGGCTTCAGGATCAGTGGTACTTAAGTGAGTTTGATTACTAAGAGGCAGATATACTTTTTTAATAGTTTCAGGTGCTTTATTGGAAATGGGCAGATAATTTGATTGATCTGCCCTATTTTCCTTTAATCTAAGCAAATCTAATGAAGCATTGGCCTCAATTAAAGTCCCATCCGTCATGATCCTTTTGCCTTTAATTAGATTTCTTTCCTGGCACTGCTGAATAATTTCATCAAAGAAAGCCTTGAATAAATCCAGTCCCAGGCGATCACGGATGCGGGTCAGTGATGAATGATCAGGAACTTTATCGCCTAACGATAATTTACAGAACCAGCGGTAAGCCAAATTATAATGTAATTCTTCGCAAAGCTGGCGATCAGAATTAATATTATATAAGTAACTTATAATCATCAGTCGAAAGAATATCTCAGGATCAATGGATGGCCTGCCGTTAGAAGGGCAATACTTTTTTGCCGTTAATGCTTTAATAAACCCAAAGCTTACATGCTGATCTATCTTGCGTAATAAATGGTGTTTAGGTATTAAAGCATCCATATTAATGGCGACCGAAGTTTCGGGGTGAAATTGGTAGCTGCCTTGCATTGGGCTTGTCCTCAACTGATAGTTTGAAAATACTATTCTTACAGAAAATGAACTTTTTCAACAGGGCGGCCTGTTTTCGGCAATGTTTTATTTCAAAGTTCTTTTAGCAATTCGATAAATTTCGTCATCATTGCGTTTACCAACCAGAACCACTGTTATTAAATCCTTTTTATGTTCATATCGATAAATAACCCGATATTCACCAATATCAACTCGGCTATAATGCTCATAACCTATTAATTTTTTTGCATCGTGTGGGACCGGAGAATCCTGTAAAGATAAAATACAATTTTTAACTTGTCTCTTATGCTTTGGTGGTAAAGAGGCAATAAATTTCTTAGCTTTTGGTTTCAGATCAAGGCTAGGCATTAATCATTGCCATTCAGAAAGTCCATTGTTGCCTTCTTGCCTAACGATTTTTCTTGATCTGCTGTCGTGGCTAACTCTCCCCAATAAGCGTCTTCTAGCTGTATATAACGCTCATAAGAAACCATCACAGCAACTGGGCGGCCTGACCTTTCTACGATAACAGGCTCTTTAATAGCTTGGTTTATGTATTTTCCAGGGTGTTTATTGAGTTCAGTGGCAGTTGCTTTCATAGTGTCCTCTTCAGTATAAAAATTACGTATATTACGTATTATAGGCAATGGTTCAAGTTTATGCAACCATTTGCCGAAAATAGACATAAACGGCAAATTTTGTTTGCATAAGACATTTGCTTTCTACTGTTTTTTGCATTACAATGTAATACAAACATTGGAGAAAAATCATGGCGGCAAATAAACTTGTACAAACCCGTATTGATGGGGCGATTAAAAAAGAGGCGGCTGCGGTATTAGAAGCGATGGGGCTAACCGTATCTGATGCTGTACGATTACTATTAACTAAAGTCGCACGTGAACATGCTTTACCATTTGATCCGTTAATCCCTAACGATACCACCGTGGCAGCTATCATGGAGGCTCGCGCCGGGAATCTACCACGTGCCCATTCTATAAAAGAACTTAAAAAAGCTCTCCATGCGGACGATTGAATGGACAACCCAGTTTAAACGCGATTTTAAACGAGAAAGCAAAGGTCAATATCGTGCAACACTCGATGATGACTTATTTACTATTGTGGAGCGCCTTGCAAACGACCAAGCACTCGACGCTCGCTATCATGACCATTCACTTTCTGGCAATTGGAAAGATCATCGCGATTGCCATATCAAACCAGACTTAGTGCTCATTTATCAAAAGCCAGATACTAAAACTATCCGTCTCGTTCGGCTTGGTTCACATAGTGAACTTGGGCTTTAGAGATTCGCCGAAAATAGTCATTTAGGCAATAAGGGTAGCGACCACGTTCATGTCAAAATTTTCGGTCTCAGCGCGTGAAGCACCAAAAAACTCGTCCTCAAACTAGTTCTCCCCCGACTTCAACAGATTGAGCTGCACTAGGGGCCGTGCTATTATCCGTTCTTATGAGAATGCGCAAACGCAAGGAGGCGGTGGGAAATGACCCTGTTTTTGGATAATCCCCAATGGCAAATGCTGGAGCGGGCTTGGCGAAATTTTAATACCGTTGTTGGCCAATTGCCTTCATCAGACACCACCACCTTATTATCGTTTCATGCCCGCAACCTGCTAGACAAATTGGCCCATCCTCCGGTGAATCGATTGAGTGACCGCCCGTGTCAATGAGCTGATTAAGGTCAGTCCGCTGGAGTTAGGTATTGACGACATGCTCAGACTCGTCAACGACGCCTTAGCCCATCATCAGGGAATGTAACGTTTAATTAAGAGTAACCAGGCTATGGTAACGCAGGCTGATTGCTCGACAGATTTTCAGATCAGCATTTTTGCTAGCTGTACCATTAAGTTTGACCATCGCTTAATCAGCTTATTTGCTTCTTTTATTCTAGCAGACTGAGTAAGGCTAAATTCCAATTGAGCTGACAACAACTCGACCATTTGATTGCCGGTTAAAATGATTTTCTGAAACAATGAAATTTGTTGGGGAGTGAGGTTTAGTTTAAATGAATTTTTGGGTAAAATCTTTTTAGCCATGTCAATCTCCTAGTTAGGTTGGCCTGGTTAGTGCTGCTCAAGTGTTAACGGCATTTGTGCAGCACGCTATTTGTAGTTTTATATTGAACTACAAATGTAGTATATGTTAGCACTTAAAAAATTACCAGACCTCCTTCAAAGCTTTTAGTATTTTTTCTTCATTTGTCTCTCTAGAAAGCCAGATCAAAGCCTTAACTAATCTTGCCTCGCTTACTTTTTTAGGGCTGATTTCGTTAATTCTATCTAGGGTATCTTTAAGCGTATTCATAATTTCAGGATCAAGCCTATAACTGCGAGGGTATTCTTTATGTTTGACTTGCCTAACTACCCTTTCCTTTGGCACTAAATTTTGGCTTTGCTGCAGTGTTTCTTTTAGCTTACTGCTTTTAGCCTTATCTGCTAATTTAGACATATTCTATTAACTCCAACATTAATTCTTTATAGTCCATAGTGCCTTTAGAGTGCTGGTCATAAATTTGAATTGGTTCACCAGCAATACGTGATTGATTTAAAGATTCTGTTTTTCTGATCCTTGTTTTTAACATATTTTTATTAAAAGGCTCCAACTCTGCCTCAATATAGCTATTTGTTTGTTTATTTCTTGCATCGTAAAGATTACGGACTATTAAGTAAGGAGAGTCTGCAGATTCTTTTACTTCTTTTATAGTTTCTATTAAATCGGCCATGCCGTCCAATGCACCCTTATCATAAGAAACCGGTATTAAGACTAAATCGGCCGTAAATATTGCGTTAACAGTTATAACGCCGAGGTTAGGCGGGCAATCCATTATGACGTAATCATAATTAACCTTTCTAAAGTGATTATGTAGAATTTTTTCACGGTGTATGCGTGATGAAATCTGCTCAGCAACTTTGGCAAATAAAATGTTACTAGAGATGATATCTAATGTTTTCAGTGCTCTGCCCTTCACATGACCAGGCATAATTACCTTGTTTATATTAAGCTTCACATCTGTAAACAAGTCTTTAACTGTATGGCTAAGTTCATTTTCAGCATCATATATTTCACAGCTATGTGCTTGTGGGTCCAGATCCACTAGTAGGGTTCTCTTTCCTACAGTCGAAAGCTCGTAGACTAAATTAACCGCTATTGTGGATTTTCCAACGCCACCTTTTTGATTTATAACAGCTATTTTTTTCATAAAATTCTCCATTAAAAATCAAATTAGCACTACATATGTAGTTCTAATAAATACTACTTTATCTTTTCAATATGGCTTTTACCAGGTATTAAAATTAATCCATATTCTCCTTCGTGCACTTTTGCTGCACCCTCATAGACAACCGCAACTTTTTTTAATTGATTAAAAAGCTTCCGCTTAAATTCATAACGACCTTGTTTAGTATTAGCGTAATCAGCGCCAAACTGGCCTTGTAGTAACTGCCATGGTATTTCAGTCTGACTTTTTAAATAGCTCAAGCGATAAGTCAGCCAGCAATATAAATCTAATGCCATTGAAGAAGTTTTTAAGGCTTTCATTGCTCGCATATCAATAGGTACTGGTCTATCCACAATTTCATTAAAAAAATCGTATCCAAGCGTAACCGTCGATTGCCAAAGATCAGCTTGCGCTGGTCTTTTTGGATCCCACCATAAATGGTATTCCTTAGCAATGTTAAATCCCATACCACTAGAAAAATGCTCTTCTGCTTCATACACGCAAGAGACAGATGCAGTAAATAGCCGCTTCATTTGGTTACGCAAGCGAATAATAGTGCCCCAACGACCACCACTCGGTATAAGATTAAGTTCAGACATGAATTTACTTAAGCTAGAGCCTAAAGCTATCTCCGGACTTTTAGTGCGTACTGCTTCAGTAACCAACCAGCTTAAAAGTAGCCTGGGATAGGTACCATAGGGCAGCCCAACTTTTGGATGTCCTGATATAGATAAACTAAAGTTACCATTAGAGCGTTCAAATACTAATACTTTTGGGTCACTGTGCGGCATAGTGGCCTGAACAAGCACCCTAGCCATATATCCCAAAGTTCCTGCCTTCTTCGCTTCTTCATTCTCGATGGCAAGAGCTTGGCTAATGAGGGTGTTGATATTTTCCTGTTTCACTTCTAATACTACTTCTTTTCAAAAGCTAAATATAACTTAATTTGTACTACAAATGAATACTTAACATGAAGTTAACATATAAGCTCAAGTTTGCACCCATTATTAGATTGTATAACCTTGTGTATTCTCGAAGTTATCCACGAATAATTGGACGACCACACGATAGCTCTTTACGAATAATTGGACGACCTTTTACGAATAATTGGACGACCACTCTATATATCCTATAGTTACCTATATTAAATATCCTGTAGTTAATCGCCGCTTCTTGTGGATAACTGCTCACGCAGTTACCCACAATCGCTGCTCACAAGCTGATGGATATGTGGACAAACCTTCGCTTCGCTTCGGTATTGCCCACATACCCACAGCTCAACAATAATTTATTTTTTGGAAGAAAAATAAAATCAGCTCTGTCCCTAAAGAGAGGCAAACGGACAGTCCTAAAGTGTTGCGGCACAAATCGGTACAAAAACCATCAAGGCTGCCCTCACCGCTGAGCCAAAAAAGCGGATTTTAGAAACGGGGCGGCCACTTTAAGGGTAAAACCAACGAACAAATTTATTGGATAGTGGTTCGGGCCGATGGCCGTCACTGGATGATTGATCCTCTTTCCGAGCTGAACCCGACCGATTTGAAATCGCCTTTGGCGTCACGAACAAAAGCGACCTCATTGTCGCTTAAAACAATTTCCAGGTTGGCCACCATGCTAGTTTGAGGCCAGAGGCTCGATAAATGCTTCGTAGAGCGCCCTAACCACAAACCTAAGGGCAGATACAGCTTTGGGTCAAATCGTTGCTTGTACGCGGCTTAAATCGCGTTTGACGGGACTTTAGTTCTCTGGGAAACAGAGCGGGAAGCAAAAACGCTCATCTAATAATCATTTCCAGAACAGTGAATCCCAGGACACGCAAAATGGGCAGGAGATAGTAGAGAGTTGCCACGGTCAGTCCTGCCATGACTGCTAAACTTGCCGCCCGGTCAACGGTGGTCAATAAATCCAAATTTTTCAGCCAAAGCAAGGTAGTCGTATCGCCGATGAAAACGAGCAATGCCACACTTAAAAAAATCCGTCCCCCACTCCAGGTCAACGGATGATTGGTGAATTGCACGTGGGGGACGGTGCCACGACTTAAGGTTTGATGGAAGCCGTGGCGTTTCAGTGCGCGCAATTCTTCGAGGATGGTTGTCATGGGCTATTGCTTCGATGAACCACTACCCGTGGATTTTTTTTTAAGGGGCGGTAAATCAAATAACGCGCGATCAGAATCTCGGTTTAAATAACCCTCCATGAATTTAACGATTTCATCAAATCGATTTTCTTCCATGGCCTTATCCAGGTAATAAGCCCCGATTAAAATCTTACGGCGGGTGTCGCGTTTGCGTTCGCGGGTCTTCTCGGCAGCTTCTAACAATTGGATCTGCGCTTTGAGTTGATCTTGTTTCTTTTTTAAGGTGTCCAATTTTTTGGATTGGTTGTCCATGAATATTCCTTGTCATTGATTAATCCTCTTACCATTGTACGGGAGTGACTCCCTAAATCAAATCGGAATGAGCTCGGCTCAGTTCATGTTGGAGCGCAGCGACCTGATAAGCCCCATGGTGTTTGAATGCGCGCTTATACGTTGCTTCACCACGTTCACTTTGCTAAGATCTAACTTGGAGAATAAAAATAAGGAAGAACGCATGGACTCAATGGATCTCATTCATCCGGAAGACCGTCAACCCTTAATACGCGCTTGGAAAAATTTTGACCGCCTGGTGAGCACGCTGCCCCTCTCGGATATGTCGGCTTTGCTGGCCTTTTATTGTCGTCACGTTTTGGAAAAATTAATGGAGCCCTCGGTGGAGCGCTCTTCGCTTGGGATGATGACCCAACGAGTCAAGGCCCTTGTCCAGACTAGCCCTGTCCTTTTGGATGCCGATGATCTCCTGGTGGCGATCCATCAGGCGTTGTATGGCCATCAGCAACCACTGACAGCGGTCATGATTCACCCGGATTCCTAACCTATGGCCATTTACCATTTTTCAGCTCAAGTGATTTCCCGAAGCCAGGGGCGTTCCAGCGTGGCCTCGGCGGCTTATCGCTCGGCTGAAAAATTATGGGATGATCGTAGCGGCCGGGCGCATGACTTCACCCCAAAAAGTGACGTGATGGAAAAAGCCATTTTGTTACCCAAAGACGCGCCAGAATGGATGAATGATCGCGAAAAACTGTGGAATGGCGTGGAGCAAACCGAAAAGCGAAAAGATGCCCAACTGGCCCGCGAGATTAATCTTGCTTTACCGCGTGAATTGACACCTGCACAAAACTGGGCGTTATTAACCTCGTTTGTGCAAAGAGAGTTTGTGGATCAGGGCATGGTGGCAGATGTGGCGTTTCACCGCGGGCATCCAGGCGGTGAAGACCAACCGCATGGCCATGTGATGTTGACCCTACGTGAAGTCACGCTAGAGGGGTTTGGACACAAGGTGCGTGCTTGGAATGACAGAGCCCGGTTGAATGATTGGCGGGAGTCATGGGCTACGCATTGTAATTTGGAATTAGCCCGACACGGTTTTGATTTACGGGTTGATCACCGCAGTTTGGAAGCCCAAGGGATTAACCTAGAAGCGCAAAGCAAGATTGGACCAAAAGAGGCGCAGCGTGCCATGGCGCGATTTGCGGAACATCAGGCCTTGGCGATGCGCAATGGCGAGCGCTTGCTCAAAGAGCCTGAGATTGCCTTAACCGCCATTACACGGCAGCAATCCACGTTTACTCACCAAGACCTGGCCCGTTTGGTGAACCGCCACACGGTGGATGCCGAGCAATTTGAGGCGGTTTATGCCAAAGTCAAAGCCCATCCCGACTTAGTGCATTTGGGGCAGGATGATCGCGGTCGTGATCGCTTCACGACCCGCGAGCACTTAGCACTTGAAACCCAGATGATCGGCCAAGTCACGGAAAAAGCCCAAATCACTAACCACATCGTTTCTGATCAGCCCCTGGCGGCGACTATGGTTGATCAGCATTTAAGCGATGAGCAGAAAGCTGCCCTCAAACACCTGACCCAAGGCGGTGATGTGGCTTGTGTGGTCGGGTTTGCGGGGACGGGTAAAAGTTACCTGCTGGGTGCTGCTCGTGAAGCTTGGGAGGCGGCAGGCTATCGGGTGCAGGGGATGACCTTATCCGGGATTGCGGCTGAAAACTTAGAGGGGGGTTCTGGGATCCAAAGTACTACCGTTGCCAGCCGGCTGTGGCATTGGGCGCGTGAGCGTGAGCGGCTAACCGCCCAAGATATCGTGGTGGTGGATGAAGCCGGCATGCTGGGATCGCGGCAGATGGCCGCAATCATGGCCGAAGCGCACCGGGCTGGCGCCAAGGTGGCCTTGGTGGGAGATCCCGAGCAATTGCAAGCGATTGAAGCCGGGGCGGCGTTTCGGGCCATCGCTGAGCGGGTGGGGTTTGTGGACATGACGGATATTCGCCGCCAGCAGGAAAACTGGCAGCAGCAAGCCACCCGTGACTTTGCCAGCGAACGCACGGCTGAGGGCTTATTGGCCTATGAGCAGCATGACAATATCCACACCTTTAACACCAAAGAGGCAGCGATGAGCGGCATGATTGAGCAGTGGGATGAGGTGAGAAGCCAATCGCCCGACAAATCCCAACTCATGCTGGCCTATACCCGGGATGAGGTGCGACAACTGAATGAACAAGCACGCAGCATGCGCCATTCCCGAGGCGAGCTAGGACAAGACTGCCTCATTGAAACGTCGCGCGGGCAACGCACCTTGGCTGAGCAAGACCGCATTTATTTTCTACGCAATGACAATCGCGACTTGCAGGTTAAAAACGGCACGTTGGGGACGATTGAAAAGATTGACCAAGACAGATTGATCGTGCGCCTGGATCGCGCAGACCAAGCTCAAGCCCGGCGGGTTGAATTTAGCCTGAAGGATTATAACGATATTGATCATGGTTATGCAGCGACGGTTTACAAAGCCCAAGGGGTGACGGTGGATCGCACGCATGTGCTGGCATCTAAGTATTTTGACCGGCACAGTACCTATGTGGCGATGAGCCGGCACCGGGACGGGGCGGATGTGTATGTGAGCCGGGATGATTTCCCCAGCTTTGGGGCTTTATCCAAGAACCTAAGCCGCGAGCGCACCAAAGACGTGACGCTGGATTATGCCCAGCAGCGGGGGCTTGAGAGCAAAGAGCAAGCATTTGGAGACTGGGTTCATCCTGCTTCTATATCGCCAGTGTCTCACGTCACGTCTGAGCAGCAGCTATGGCAAGCGGCCAAGGATTACGATAAGCTTCACAGCCGGCAAGCCGTGGATTCACGCGGTGATTTTAGCGCCTTGAAAGCGCAATTTGAGGCGGCACACCCTGAGCAAGCCAAGGCCTTGCGCGCTGCCATCCAGCCGAAGCACGAGCGGTTAGGGCTAGCAGCAGAAAAGCAATGGCAGCAGCTTGAGCAAGCGGTAAAAGAAGCACGCTTTTCTACCCGAGCCCAACGGGAATTGACCACCTACGCCCAGGGTATCGCTAAACAGCCATCGGTCATGGCGTACTTAGAACAGCGCAATCCAGACTTAGCCAAGAAGATTGACGGGGTAGCAAAAGCCCGCGAGCGCAGTCTGGGTCGAGAGTATGGGCGCTAAGCGCCAACCAATTAGAGGAACATGATTGTGTCACCAGAATCGTCAGAAACCACCTTAACCCTGGAAGATCGGCTGAAAGCGATTGCCTACCAGTTTGTGGCACTTTATGAGCGTTGGTCAGAAGATCGCCAAGTAGCGGCTAAGCAGGGGGCAGAGACTGCTGAACTGGTGGCATTGCTAAAACAGCAAGTCATGGCCTTTGGCCAGTTAGAGCCGGCGGTTCGTGCCCGCATTAGTCAGAGCATTCATCAAGCAGCGAGTGAGTCAATCCAGGCGGTACGCGAAGGAGTTGCACAACAGACCCGGGACGCGGTAAGTCAAAGTGCTGAGCGATTAATCGTCAGCGTACAGACGGCCGAAAGGACGCTCATGGGTTACCAGCAGGTCACGCGGCACCATCATTGGCAAGTGATCGGTGTTGCGGTAGCCAGCACGATAACGACCAGCTTGTTGTTAGTGTGGTTACTTATTCCACGGCCGACCTTGCCGCTAAGCGCAGAACAAGTCAGCGCCTTGCAAATTGGCAGCATGGTTGAGCAGGCATGGCCAGACCTATCGAGAAAAGAGCAACGACGGTGGTTAAAAACCTTGAAAGCCAAGGTAGAAAGTACACCGATTGACGAGTGAGGGGAACGTGAGAACACCGTGTTACCCTCCTTAACAAAGCAGAGCGGAAAATACTTTGCTGAGATACTATAAAATCGATTAGTTCAGTCGAGTCATTGGCGAGAGCTATCGGTCGCGGCCGCAGGTCGTAACCGGTGGCGAACGCCGGATGCTCGCGGCAACGATAACAGTTGTCGTGTTGGGTGAGTGGATATTAGGCAACGCCTAGCATATTTCACGAACTAGCGATACGCTTGTTCCTTCAAATAAGTGGTTTTAGCTAAATAGTCGTTAACTAAAAGCGTTGAAGAATTACGAGTTTATTAGCTAACTGATTAATTTTTTATAAGCCATAGTTTGGTGCTTTGAAGGGGCTGGGAATTTGATGATGAATTTTAACAAATAGGCTATATTTATTTTATAAAGCACAGTTACTAAAAGATTATAAATTAGAGGTCTGAAATGGAAGAAAGCCAAAGAGAGTGGAAAAAGCAAAAAAAAGGCAACGAAGAAAAGCAATCAACAATTAGTCCAGAATTGGTTAAGATAAGCAGACTGCACCACGGAAAAGAAAAAGAGCAATCAGTAGATACTCAATATCGCCGTCTTGACGCTATTGCTCGTTTATTTCAAGTAGGAGGTGATTGTGCAGCAGTTTATTATGATGAGGAGAGCAAGCGCATCATTGTGACTCACAATGAAGTGCGCGTGTTGAAACGGAATAAGACCCCTGATAGTGCTGTATCAAGACTACTAATTAAGACCATGGAATTTTTCATGCAACATGATTTCACAAACACAGATGAATCATTAAGTACTTTAAAGGAAATATGCTCTACATCATTATTTAATGCCTTGGCGCGAGGGAGGTCGGCACAAGAAATCGTAAATTACGAAAACTTTATAAAAAATTACTATTCAGCAGAGACGAACGGCATTATTAGCGCAGTTATCAAAAATATTTATCAGTCTAAAGCCAGTGATTGGTTAAACGAGGACAGCTTGGATCGTTTTGCAAGGCTTTTAACGGATGATGAGCGATTGGGTTGGCAAGACAAAAAAACGCCGAAGGTTTCAATAAGTCAGCTGAGTGTCATAAGAAACAATCTTATTTACATCCAAAGGTTATATCAAGACTGCTGGCATCTAGTGAGAGATTTTAAGAAGTCGATGAGTTTTTTTAAAGATAACGATATCAATGCCATCGAATTAGTGATGATTGGTAACGAAAATGAACACGCAGAAATGCGAATGATGGGTTATCTATTACTCAACAATAAACTGACCGCAAGCAAGACACAATACGTGGGTATTTCAAAGTTATGCTGCCAAGATTGTAGTCATGCTATTGCTGCTATCAACGGAAAAGGTTCAAATGCAACAAGGGTTGACAGGGTTGAAGTGTCCTCAAGCGATGACGAATACAAGGCTGCGGAGCAAGTCACTGTTGAAGTTCGTGGCGATCATGGATTATCCTTCAAAGGATGGACTCAACCCAGCTACCTAAGTAAAAACCCACCAAAGAATATGGATTATTCTCACGGTGCTAAAAGCTATATCGTGCTTCACTTAGAGCAGTCAAAAAAACAAGAGGCGTTAGATAATTGGGCAAACATTGAATTCCCAGCACTTATCGAAAAAACTAAAACGCTATGGCAAAATATAGTAAAGGATTACACTCCGCTCAATCAGCCGGAAAAAAAGAAAGAAAACGTGAGGATGGCAGCTTTCCCCTCAGATTCTTCTGAGAAATCAGGAAGTGAAAAATCAGAGGAAGGAACAAGCCAAGAAGAGACGGCAGGTAAAACGGTAGAAGATTTTTTAGCGCTTGAAGAAGAAGAATCAGCCGAAAGCGAAGGGAGTGTTGAAAGCGGAAAATCATCTCCACTGATATAAAGTGATTTTATCAATAGCAAGTTTGCATTATTTGAGGCGGTATGATGATGAAGCAATATATTGAAGATATGAAAGAGCAAATTAATGATCAGTATGTGTATCGCGTTATGTCCAACTTATTCATGCCAGTGATAAAGAATAAGCTTGAGGTGGGAATTCAGATAAGAGCGATTAATCTATTGAAAAAAATACTCACTAAATTCGATAATTTTGAATACAACAAGCAAAAGCTGTTGGCAAATAAAACGAAATTAGAAAACTTAGCCAAGCAGGGCGGTTTCAATAAAGGAACTTTTGATTTGTCGGCTGCATTAGGAACAATTATCAATTCATATGATAAAAAAGATAGCAATTACTTGTTATTTACAGAAGCCATTAAGTTAACAGTGGATTTACTGGATACCCAAAAAAAATTCCTTATGAACCGAAATAAATTGCAGAGTAACAACTCTGATGACTCCGGTGTAACCCTCACAAGTTAATCCGACGGAAGTATTCCATTAACTGTGTCGAAAATTGATCCTGTTTCCATCAGCCGCCGCTTCGAACCTTACTATTACCCACAAGTAGGGGTAGGGGGCCCCATTCGTGGCAAAATTGACGGTTTTGAATGGTTGAGGAACCATTATCAGCCAACATTATCTCTAAAACAATTGAGGAAGTGGGCGCCTGAGCTCCTTTCAAGCAGTCTCCTCATCGGCTGGGGGCGCTCCCAGGCAGGCCAACAGGGGGAGGGATCCGGCAGACAGCTGAAAAAAGCTGACCCGTTTGTGGTTCTTGTCCTCGTGGGTTAAACCGGTAAGCAGGTCGGTCAATCGATTGGCCGCCAGCCACAGCGAGCATAATCCTTTTTTCTTACCTGCTACAACGTCTTAACTAAATTTTGATACAGTTAATAGTACACTCCCAGCTTAACTCAAATTCAGCATTTTTGGGGTTTCCTCTACAGGACCCGTTAAGGGAGGAATTTTCTTTAATTTCTCAACCTGTATTTCTTTAAGCACCAGAACAGGCATGGGTACTGCTGTATTCGCTTTGTATTTGCACTCAATCGCAGAGTAATGATTAGCTTTGAAATGGTTTATTACCGTTAAGGCGTCTTCCTCGCCCTGAAGTTCCAACCACACCATCGATTTTTTGAGATTGACTCCCCATTTTTTATCGGGCGTAATCGTATTAAGGACTTCTCGTAGCTGGGCTGAGTTGTACAACGGTGAATCAGGCGCTATTGTTATACCCGTTTTAATCGGTTCTACATTTTTATTCGGAACTAATTCCGCTATCTTTCGGAAAATTTCTTCTTTTTTACACGGCTTAATGACGAAAGCATCGACCCCTGCTCCTAATGCCTCTACTTTGTCGCGTTCCAACGCATTCGCTGAAATCACGATGATAGGAGTACGCCGCAGTTTTTTTGTTTGCTCGCGTTTACGAATTTCCTGAGTTGCCGTAATGCCATCCATTAGAGGCATCGCAATGTCCATCAAAATGATATCAAATCTCTGTTTATCATAGGCAGTCAGGGCTTCCTCTCCATTAGCGGCATACTCACATTTACAGCCAGGCATTTTAGCAAAATACTTACCAAGAATTTTACGATTGAGTGCGTTATCATCAACGATTAAGATGGATAATTTTGATAGCGAAAGCGTCGGATGAACTGACGTAAAAGGTTCAATCGGTTGCTTGGCATGCTGTTGAAATTGTTGTTTTTCTGTTTCTGTTAGGCTGTCAAAGGGGATTATGACTGTGAAAGTAGAGCCCTTGTCCTTTTCGCTCGCAAGTGAAATATTTCCACCCATCAGATTAATCAGTTGCTTGATAATATAAAGGCCTAATCCCGAACCCTGGTATTCATTTCCAACCCCTTGACTAAAACGCTGAAATAATCTCCCTATTTCTTCAGGGCTAAGTCCAATACCCGTATCGCTCACAGTAAATCTAACTTTCGTATACTGAGGAGTGGTTTCTTGTACCGTTAGAATAATATTAATACGACCTTGAGAGGTAAATTTAATTGCGTTGCTGACTAAATTAGTCAATATCTGCTTAAGCCGCATGATATCGCCCTTCACCAGGCAAGTTTCTGGCACCTTGCAGTCAATATCCAAATTTTTTTGTTTCGCTTTCGCTTGTAGCATCAAGATAATGTCTTTAAATGCTAGGGAGACATCAAAAGAAACCGTTTTTAAAATTAATTTCTGCTCCATAATCCTAGCTGAATCCAAATTTTCCTCTAAAATGTTCTTTTGGTACTCTAAACAATTAAATACTTGTTTTATACTCTCATTCATTTCTTCTGTTTTTTTCATTAACGCTTCTTTTATAGCAGGAAGCTTCATGGGCTGAGGATTATTAAGGACCGTTCGCATATCACTGATCTGTTCTTGAATTATCTCTACCTCCCCATAAATGCCACTTAGCGGATTACGCACTTCGTGGGACAAATGGGCAATAAATTCTGTTTGTTGCTTATTAAAGCTCTGGGATTCTTGCAGGCGAAGCCATATGTTTTCCTCTTGAACTTTGATGAGATTCTTTTCGAATTCTTTTTTTTCCGTAATGTCTACACCAACAGTGTATCGACGACGGTGCATAATCTGAGAAGTCCAGTGTATTAAACGGTAAGTGCCATTTTTACAACAAAAACGCGTTTCAGAATTGAGTATAGGATTAACCGGCTGATCGCTTTGCAAATATTGCTGCGCTTGTTGTCGATCATCGGGGTGGAAAAAATCTAAATAATTTTGAGCTAATAATTCATCGCACGTGTAACCTAACAAGCGTGCAAAAGTAGGATTGAAAAATTCAATGGTAAAATTGAAACTGCAAATACAAATAAAACTCTCTGATAATAAAAAAATAGTATCTAAGTTCTCGGCGGTAAATTCAGGCGGTTGTTCTTCTGAGATAACAATCTTGTGAATAGACTTGTTTTCCTTTAATGCTTGTTTGCCTCGCTGGCCAATATTGTTATAGTTTAAATTTAATAGTTTTAACGTGGTATTTTCTGCTAAGGCGATTGCGCCCTGATCACTTATAGCATTATAGCTCAACATCAATTCCGACAAGGTTGTATGATGCGCTAACGTAACGGCGCCGGCATCACTCACAAGGTTACAACTTAAACCAATGGAAGCAAGATTTGCATTACCGGCCAAGGCATGTGCCCCTTCAAAACCAATGCGATTTCCAGTTAAATCCAACTGTTGAAGCGTATGGTTCCTGGATAAGGCAATCGCCCCTCCATCGCCAACTTGATTATAACTCAGAAACAATGTGATCAGCTTTTGATTGCAGCCTAAGGCATAGGCCCCTTCAAATCCAATTTGATTGTAGCTTAAATTGAGCTTAGTCAAGTGAGAGTGACCTGCTAACGCAATCACCGCCGTATTACTCAGTTGATTATAGCTGGCATCCAGAGACGTTAGTGCTTGGTTTTTAGCAAGGCTAACAAAACCCGGGGTACCGCCAGCAGTGCCAGCAAGTCCTAACGCGGTGAGAGAAATATTGTTCGCAAAGGCGGCTACTCCTTCCGCTTGAATCGTGTTATAACTTAAATCAAGGCTTTTAAGCTGGGTGTTTTGGGCTAAAGCGGTTGCCCCTTTAACCCCAATTTTACTGCGATTAATCATCAACGAATCTAAGGTAGGATGTTGAGCTAACACCATGACGCCCTCGTCATCTATTTGATTCATACTCACATCTAAATGGGTCAACGTTCCGTATTCTGTCAATATTTTTAAATTATTCCCATTGATATTATTATTGGCCAATGCTAGCGAGATAAACGTCGTGTTTTGAGTTAAAGCTGCTAGGGCTGCATCATCAATATCACAGTGAATGGCCACTAATGCATCCAGTTGGGGAATTTTAGCGATCAACTCTGAACACTTAAGATCTATGCAATTACCGGACACATTTAAAGTGCGAAGGTAGGGATTTTCCCCTAAAGCGTCAACTAATGATTGTAAATCATCCGCACAGAGTTTTTGATGACTTAAATCGAGCGTTACTAAGGTAGTATCAGAAGCGGTAATTTGCTCAAAAACGGTTTTATCAATTGGCATATTGACTTCTCCTTATCATTTTGCAGCGCGCAAAGTGCGCAGTGTTGAATGCGAAGTTAGAGATATTATGGTAACCCATTTTTGCTCTTTAAAAGGAACTTGAACGCCAGTTGACGCGAAAAAATAGCGACTATTTCTGCTATTTTGTATTTTAAACATAACTCGGTATTTAACCAACATGGCCAAGATCGCCGGTTTTGAGCCGGGTTATTAAATGAAATTTTTATTGTTAATTTTAGCATATTTGTTAGCTTGACTGTCATATTAAACTTATTGCGCTAAATTTTCTGTGAGGCGGTGCGGGGTGCTGAAAACGTCTCTACTTAGTAGCTTTTAGCCACTGTATATCTGAAAAATGTACATTAGAAACTGACCCATTTTGTTATGCATAACTCACCGCCCTTATTGTTATTGCGGACGCTTGCTCAAAATGCCATTTTAATCAACCTTGGCGAAAACAGGTAAAAAATTAAACTTTGCTTAAAACAGAAACGGATTACTCTCAAACCGATGATTGCCGCTTGGAATTTTACCAGTGCTTTACAGGTGCTATAATCAATAGAACCAGACCATAACAATAAAAGCTTATCATGCAATCAAAACAAAGAACCGTTATCATGGTGACGGAAAAACAACATCAGAAAATTTCAACATTATCCAAGCAGCACCCTATTTCGATGGGGGAAGTAGGCCATCGAGCCATTGAAGCTTATAATCCGGCCCGCAATTCTGAAGCAGAAATAGAACATCTCGCTAAATGAGTCCTAGCATCAAACGAAAAAACCTTAAAGGCCGTCCAGAAAGCCCGCCAGGCCAGCCAAGAAACCTTAAAACAATTGAGGAAGTAAGGCGACATGGCTTTAACGGATTGAGTCATAGACGCTTTAACCACGGCCATCAAGCTCAATGAAGCGGTGAAAGAGTGAGCAGAGAATGGGAGAACGGCGAACGCGGAAATAAGGAACATGGACCGGCACCTAGTGAGGCTAGAAACCTACCTAGAAATCGCGCAAATCCAAAACAAATCTAAACAGATTAACAACCAGGAGTAAGGTCTTGGTTTTTTTAGGGCCAACCGGATCACTCCGATCGGCCCCTCGCTAAATGGTCTAACTGACTAAGGCTAAGCTTGGTTTAACAGGCGGCCCCGCTAAGCTATAATTTCTTTGTAGAATGTTATTAAGCTTTTTGGCGTCCAGCGTCGTTTTGGTGGTGACAATTAGCACATTTTCTTCCAGGTCACAGTCATCAAGTTTAATGGTTTGGGTTTCAGGCAATACCTTTAAGTGTTCGTCTAAAGCAAATAATAGTTCTTCCGTTTCTTCCGCCGATTTTTGCGGGCTTATAAACGCAATGCGCAGCTCTTTATTGGTCAGGCTGAGCGTAAATTGCCCTTCTTGCTTCACTTCAGCAAGCCATTGAACAAAGGTGTCCTGAGGTGACGACGCGACGGGTTGAGGCTTTGGCAGTTGGAAGAAAGAATGTGCGCCATAAGCAGCGCTGACTGGCTTCTTTTTCTCGGCTGGCGGCGTCATTTTGGGGCTTTGTACCTCATCCTGTCGGGATAATAAAGCCGCGTTTGTCACGGTTAACGGATTAGCCCTTTCTTCTGGGGGGGGTTAAACTAGAGAATGGCACCGTAGAGCCTTTGAGGGTCAGCGCTGTCTGTGACCAGACTTCAATAAAGTGATCAGGATGCAGGCCTGCCTTCTCTACCACGGTCTCTATCACTTGATTTAGTAGCATTTTCTGGCCTGAAATTAAGCCTTCTTCCACTGCTTCGACCGGGGTGTCAAACATCACCGACCCTACTTCCGCCAAATCCGAGAAATCAGCAATCCCAGCTAATAAATCAATGGCCTGGCTGCCTACAAATGCCAAAGCGACTTTGGCTATCCCAAAAATGATATCGCGCTGGGCTTTGCGTTTCAGGGCCGATTTGAGGTGATTAAACTCTCCAGCCAGGGTTTGCACATTTTGCTGCAAGTGGCCGACGTCTTGTTGTAAATGCTGGATATTGGTTTTCATCGCTTGGAACCGTTCATCAGAAAATATAGCGGCTTTTTCGGCCACGTTATCCAAAACGTATTTTTGGCTACGTTCAATGATGCCTCGATGCTGGGCTGAGCGCAGTATTAGCTTAAAGAGAGCGACGCATTCCGAACTCACCATCGCTTGTTCAGCCAGTTGTTTTAATTCTGTATAGATTAGGGCATCAATGGTTTTTTTTTCCCGGGGATGCAATTCCCTAAACAGGTTAGCTACCGTATACGGTAAGCGGAAGGTATACAAGTCGGCCGCCGCGTGAAACATTTCAGTTAAGTGTTCAACCGTAAAATTTTCAGGGGCGCGAAGAAACGAATGAAACGTGGTTAAGATGTTTGTTGTGGGGACAAGCTTGACTTGTTTTTTAGCGTGCTCTGCTAAAATGGGCCTGACGTCTCGGTGCGCAAGCTCCAACGGGGTTTGGCCCAGGCCCAGGTCATTTTTCGCTTCAATATCCACCCCGCGTTCTAGCAATAAGCAGAATATCTGAATTTTCTTTTCTTTTATGTTTTTTTCGTCTTCGTTGTCTGTTTTGATTTTAATTTGCGGAACTAAGATATGCAAAAGCGTGTTGCCGTCTTCGTCTTTAACATCCACGGCTGCCTTATTGTCTAATAGCCAGCGAATGACTTTTAAGGCATCTTCGATAGGGCGCCATTTAGAGCAATGATCCAATTCTTTAATGGCCTTATACAAGGGTGTGTGGCCCTTATTATCTTGGGTATTGATATCTGCCCCGCGCTCTAATAATAGTAGTCGGAGCTCCTGAGTCACCGAGGAACCGGTAGAATATATTTTCCAATTCACGTAGTGATTTCCGCTTATCCCAGCATGCAATACTGTATGGCCGTCATTGTCTTTAGCGTCCACGTTTGCGGCACGGTCTAATAGAATACGGGCCTTAATGATATTAGCGCCAAATAGAGGTGTTCGGCCATCTTTATCTGTAGCATTCACGTCCGCTCCTCGGTTTATTAGCAAACGAACAACGTCTTTGTTGTGCGCCCGGTCAGTGGCGTTGCATCATACTGGTCTCTTGCATTTACATTGAAACCCTTATCCAAGAACGCCTTTACGCTAGATGTATCTTCTTTACAAGCTGCCTCGTGTAGTTTTTTTGTTCCTCTAAACATTAACTCGTCTCCCAAAGTCTTTACTTGATTTATTAATTTACAGGCTATCCGGTTAATCTACGCTCACCCGCATGATTGCCCCATTTTCTATTAGTTAAAAGCCATTTGCAAGAAGCTGATGGCCCAATAATAAAGGTATCGTGCTAATCTAAAAGCTGAAAATTTAATTCCCCTCATAGGTCCAAAAGTTTCATAAGAAATGCTGCAAGGTAAAAGACAAGGGGAAATTGACCATGCAATTTTAGATTAAGTAGATTGGAGGATGGTAGCCAAGCTCAAAGAAGCTTTGCTGATTTATCAGCCATCTTGTATTTTGCGCCTGCCAAAAGTTTATACGCCCTAATAATGCCTAGTACTTGTGCAGGTGAAGCAAAATTACCGATTATACGTACCTAAACTCATACTTAAGTGATAGTCAGAGTCAAGCGGGGTCATATCCCTGTGTTTGAACCAAGCGATAGCCGCGTTTTAACCGCTGTTGGTGGACTTTCTCTAAGGAGGTTAAGGCGTCCTTCATCCATGACCACGCTTCATGAGACAAACGCCCTAACCCGGAATATCGGCTGCCC
>MWWI01000050.1_pt1 | contig 24058 bp, 40 predicted proteins | sample 1047321 | NCBI WGS metagenome assembly MWWI01 (sample SAMN06349966, study PRJNA376086) | soil metagenome | isolation source: FI-1 sample Antarctic (ecotone) soil | place: Antarctica | reverse complement strand
CACCTATACCGGGCGAATTTCCTGTAATAACAGGATTTTTAAAGCACCTTTTTCAAAATGAATATCAGGACAAGTACGAATTAATGCTAGATTATTTTACATTAATGTATCGTGACCCAGCGCAGAAAGTACCGATAATTTCGCTGGTAAGCAAAGAACGCGGCACCGGAAAAAGTACGCTTTTATGGATGTTGAAAGATATTTACGAAGAGAATGCGACAGTGATAGGAAATGAAGAAATAAACGCCCCTTTCAATGACGATTACGTAAGTAAACTAGTTATAGGAATAGATGAAGGTTTTATAGATAAAAAAGTAGTTTTAGAACGAATAAAATCTTGGAGCACAAGCCCAAAAATTAAGCTGCACACAAAAAATAAAAGCCGGGAAGAAATAGACTTTATTGGACATTTTATTCTTACTAGCAACGACGAAAAGAACTTTATAGCAATAGATGAACGTGAAAACCGGTTTTTAGTAATAAAAGTGCCGCCTTTAAAAAAAGAAGATCCGGATTTACGTAAAAAAATGGAAGTTGAAATTCCTGCATTTTTACATTTTCTAAAAAACCGCGAAATGAAATACCCGAAAGTCGGCCGCTTTTGGTTCGCGCCTAAACTATTGCTAACTGATGCATTAAAGCAAGTTGTAAAAAATACAAGACCTTTTGCCGAAAAGGCTATACACGGTTTTATATCAGATTACTTTATAACCTACAGCCTGCCTATTTTGCAGATAAGCCAAAAACAGCTTTATGAAAAAATTCTTGAAAGTTTAGGCACCTACAAAATACCTTTAGACCTTATGCAGCGAACTTTAGAAGATGATTTTCAGGCAAAGCCCGGAGAAAGCCGCAAATATAAGATAGCGCAATTTTCTAATGTTATTTTTACCGGCCTTGGGGATGTAGATAGTGAAAAAGTAGGTGTTGAACTAATGCGGCACCCTGGGCGCTGTTACAGTTTTTTTGCAGAAGACTTTTTAACCGAAGCCGAACTTAAAAACATGCATTGGGATACAGATTTATATGATGATTTAATTCTTAAAGATTGGGAGAAATGCCGTTGCAGTAAAATATTTGAGGCTTACCCGGCGGCTAACGTAGCGAATGAGGTGGCGTTTTAAACTTACCAATGTATGGGTAGTTGCGTGGAATAATAGCAGAACTTAATAAATAAACAGAAAATGAAAACAATAAATTACAAAGGAAAAGGCGAACACTCGGTTAATGAACTAGAGTTAATAATTGAGAAACAAACGAAAGAACTGCACTTGCTAAAAAGCGGTCAAAAGCAATTACCTATACACGTTGTTGTAGGGCAAAGCGAACAGTTAAAGACTTTCTTGGATGAAATTGCTAATGACAAAACCTATATTCTTAGTGACTACTGCAAAAATAAGGCAAAAAGATTATCTGAAAGGCTTTAATTGCAGCTAACGGTTTGAATATGGTGAGTAGCAGACCAATAAAGTTGCTACAAAGAACAAATGTTTAATCGGCTATTCACTATATTTTGTGTTAGCCACTTTTATTTGAGCGATGGCAAAAAGAATTACAGTTAGAAATAAAGCATTTACACAAGGATACATTTGTGCTTGTGCTACAATGCTACAAGAGCACGGAAACGGCACGGAAGTTTATGACTGCCTTAGAGGTAACTACATATCCTTAGATGACCTTAGAAAGCACGAAGTAGATGAACACGATATTGAAGTGTTAATGCCTGTTATTAATGAGATTGAACGGAAAAGAGCGTTGGCTAATTGTGGCTAACGAACGATTATTTGCGTTCGGTGGGGATTTTAACCACTAAACTTAATTTAAAAAAGAAAATTTGATATGAACACAAAACTTGATTTGAAAAACGAACCCCCCGCTGACGCAAATAATGTGTTAGCACCAGTACTTATTTCTCGAGATAGAAGGCATAGCCATTTCTGGATTGAGGATGAAGAATTATTTGAGAGTTACCACACGATTAGAGGACTTAGATACCGTCATAGATTTGGTGTAAATGGATTGCCTGACACTGATAAATGCAAGCCTGATATGATAACGTATATTGAAGCAGAGTACCTTTCGTAGTATTGGTGCTAACGTTTAACGGCTTTGTGTCAGTGCCGTAATAGAATTACTGATGCTCACAACTAAAGATGAATATATGTTACAAGACCCAAATGTAGAACGGTATATTGAACAGGCTATGAAGCCCGTACTAAAGCAGATTAAAGAACTAAAAGATGAAGTTAAGTTACTCAAGGCGGCATTGCACAAAACCGATGTTATACGAAGTTGCCCAATGTGCGGGCATATTAAATGTTTATGCAGAACTCCATTGGGCAATTTTGTATAACGAATAGGTATAAGCGTAGTGCGACTTTGAAAAACAAAACTTGAATTAAAAACAAAACAAATAATAAAAATTATGGAATGGACTAAAGAATTGATTGAAGAAAAAATGACTGTTGAAAAAGTAAGTGCTTTGCTTCTTGCGTTAGAAATAATAGTTAACGGTGACCCAATAGGAATTGGACTAGATGAAGTGACTGATATTTGCCAAAAAGCACTGGATGTATTTGACGAAGATGAATAATTTTTATTATGGCATTTGAAACACTAAACTTGATTTTAAGCACGGTATTAAGCATTACGTTTATACCGTGTTGTAAAATCGTTTTAATGTTTTACAACATGCCGATTGACGCATGTTTTGCAGCTACCTGCAAATCAATATCATTTTTACAATAAAACACTTAAAATTACTTAACAGAAATATACGCAATAGTTTCTCCAACAAATAAAGCCCGGTTTTTTATATTCCGGGCTTTTTTTTGTTGCTATGGAAACATTGTTAACGTAGTTTTTAAAATCTGATTTCTTACGCGTTCAAAAAAAATTGGCAATTTTTAAATTTAGCATTTTGGTTTTTATAAAAATAATTCTTGGTTTTTATGTTTCCATGTTTCCTTTTCACTTAATTAAATAAATAATAAATACTTAGACCGGAAACATTGCGGAAACATTGCGGAAACATCGGCAAACGTGTTTCCAATATTTTCCGAAATACCGGAAACATTGAAACCATGTTTCCAACCATGTTTCCGGTTAATGTTTCCGTTTTTTATGCCAATACAGAAAGCAGCCGCAGTTTTTAGCTTTTGGAAACATGGAAACACGTTTTTGGCCTAAATGCAAAAGCGCGCTAAATTTCTGCCGAAACCGTTTTTTAACAACTTACATTTTCAAAAGCAATTTAATTGAAAAAACAGGCTATTATACATACGTTCCATGTAGGTTAATTATAGCCTTAGCATATACATCGAAAATACACCGAAAAAAACAGCCTTAATTAACCGCCAGCGCATATTTAAAAAACGCACGCAATGAAAATACACCGAAAAAAAAGTACTAAGTATATTTAGTACTTTTTTGTATTTTGCTAAATATTGTTTAGTTTTGCTAAAAAAGATTCATGGCCGTACTCGCAACACATTGGCTTTTAACTTTCCATTTTTAGAAAACAACCGGCTTCTTTAAGCCCCCTGGGTTAAAAGTGGGGTTTTCCCAGGGGGCTTGTTCCGGTAAAAATACTCGCAAACAAAGTATGCAATTAGTAAAAGAATATGCCGGGCAAAAACCTTATTATATAGAATCTATTTATTTTCGTAAAAATGGCACGCCCGTTCCCTGTAGTATAATAAAACATTTTCCGCAAGTAAAACAGGTACTTATTTTATATAAAATAAATGAAATTGAAAAAAAAGTAGTAGTGAGTGATAGAAGATTGCAAATAAAACGCGTAAGGCCAAACCTGATAAAAGAAATATGGTTTCTGCTGAAACCATATCTTTATTATATAATATGGAAAAAATAACAATTAATACTTCAGATATGGCAATAATATTTGGCGTAAGTTTAAGAACTGCACAAAGGCGTATGCAGCTAATTAAAGCCGCCCTAAGCAAGCAGAAACACCAGTCCTTAACAATAGAAGAATTTTGTAGGTTTGAAGGGATTGATGTGGAAATGGTTGTAAAAAAACTAAAAATTAAAAATTACCCCCCTTTTTTTAAATGATTACACCATCTGAAGCGATTTACCTTCTTTTTTATTTACACGTTTTTGTTTTAAACCCCGCCCACGATGCGGTGAAAACAAATTTGTATAAAATACTTATACCGCACACTAAGCAGGGTATTAAAGTAGCTGCATCTTTATTAATATCGGCGGCTATTACAGTATGGTGGGGCAAAACGTGGCTGCCATTGTACATGGCTATTATTTACCCAGCCCTACGGTGGTGGTGGCATGACTACGGTTATGCAAAACTTTCTGGCAAAGCAGGTAATTATATAGGTACAAAGAAAACCCAAAACGCTAAAACAGATAATTTTATAAATAAGAAGCCGCAATTGCAATATATTTATAAAATAATATTCCTTATTTTTTCGCTAACAATAAACCTTTTTATTTACCTTAAATTGGGAAGGAATTTTTAAACATGCCTAATTATAATAAAACCTTATATTATTAACCGTGAAGTTATTAATTAACTAAAAAAACAATACTTTAAACACTTTCCTATATGCGTACACTTTTTTTAAACCCAATTTTTTGGTACATACTTTTACCCGGCTTTACTGTAGCTTTAATATGGAACCAGATGAATGATGCAATTTTAGGCCCTATTATACTTTGTAAAGTAATTGTAGGCTTGGCACTTTATTTTTTACCAAAACTTAAAACATTAGATAATAAACGCTGGCGGCGAAAAGCTAAAATTGGAGATCGTTGTTTCCTTATAAATGAAGAAGGTGGCCGCACTTGGTGCGTAATAGAAAAAATAATCCCTAGAGATTTTGGTGCTATTGCTGAAGTATTATTGGTAAATGGCAAAACAACATATAGGAATTTAAACCAACTCTTTATAAAAAAATAAATTTTACACGGATGATAAAAGCTGTATTGTTTTTTAAATCTAAAACTCAAAAAGAAGTTTTTATGGAAATTTTTGAAAAAATAATTGATGCTTCTATTGATAAAGAAAAACAAATGCCGCGAAATAAACTTAACCAAAGCAACAGTAAAAAAAATAAAGTGAAGATATAAGCCTGCCGGGTTCCCGTTAATAGCACCCGGTTCAGTAAGTGTGCGCAACACTTACTGTTAACAGGCATAAAAAGCCGCTCTTTTCCCAAGAGCGGCTTTTTTTATGCGCCATTAACAGCCAAAATAGCCAGTTAAAGCCATTCCGCGCCAAGGTTTTTAAAATACACCCGTACATTGCTGCTTTATACCAAAAAAACGGGCTGGCACCGCTCCATAATAGGCCGGTCAACCAGCCCAGCTTTGGCCCCCCCCTTTTAACTTATGCAGATACTCGCATTTTTAGGAATAGGATTTTTTATTTATCAGGCATGGCAGAAAAAAACTGCTACTGAAAGCCTTTCTGCCATGTACCGTGGCTTGAAAGGTTGGAACCTTTCCGGCACAGTGTTAAGTGTAATTCTTCGCGTAACAGTTAATAATCCATCATCTCAATTGCTTACGCTTAATTCGGTAGGCGGCACTGCTTCTTTTGCAGGCTGGCAACTTGGTAACTTCCAAACCAATTCCCCAATTAAAATTGCACCACAGGGCGGTACAGATATAGAAATTCCTGTAAAGCTAAACCTTCTTACCAGCGGTGCCAACCTTCTTACTATTACCACCGGCCTGCTAAAAGGGCAAAACAGAAAGTTTGATTTTAATTCTGTTTTAAATGTAAGCGGCGTAAATATTCCTTTTAACTTTAGTTATGAACTTTCATTAAAAGATTATTTGCCATTTTAATGCATAGTCTTCGCAACATAGCAGGCAAAACCATACAGCGCCAGGGTATATATAAGGTTATAAAAACCAAGTACAATACTGAAGACATAATGGCGGCAATAATGGCCGCTGATAAACATGCTGCACAGTATGTTAAAGATTTTGCACCGCATGTAAAAGGCCAGACTACCTTAAAAACTTGCCGCAACATTTGGGATTTTCTTAAAAACTGCATTTCCTATAAAGAAGACGCTACCAATTGGCAGGTAATTAAGGCCCCTTCGCAACTTTGGCACGATGGTGTTGGCGATTGTAAAAGTTTTAGCATTTTTACCGCTGCAATACTTAAAAGCCTGAACATTAATTATAAGTACCGGTTCACCGGTTATGTTTCTTCATTACCTGGCCATAATGCCGCCGTGCCAACCCATGTTTATGTGGTTGCTACAGATGAAAACGGCCGCGAAATAATTATAGATGGCGTCTGGACAGAGTTTAACGCAGAAAAAAAATACAACATAAAATACGATCGTATGCCTTTAGTTTACATGGCTGGTACTAATAATATTGGAAGTATTGGAAGTACCAATGAGCTTTCCAATTCAGATTTTTATACACTTACCGGTATAGGTTTTTTTAAAAACAAAATTGAAAAACATCTTAGAACCAGCGCTTACGTTTTTCTTTATTTGTTTGCAGAACCAAACGGGCTAAGCGAAACTTCCCGCAAAAAAAGAGCCCTTGCGTACCATATAATGGATAAAATAACTGGCAAGATAAAGCTTAAGCAAGAAAGCTTTAAACGATTTATAAGGAATGAAATAAAGGCGCAACATGGAAAAGAGCCTGAAGAATTAATTCTTGGTGCCTATCATGAATACATGAAGTACTTCCGCAGATTCGAAGATGAGGCAAAAAAATATTATCCAATGCCAGCAATGCCGCCTATGCCTACCAGAGATATGGCCAAAAGCACTTTAAAGTATTATGAAAAGGCAGTGCCCGGAAGTATTGACAATAGGCATGATGCTTTAATAGAGAAATGGCAAAAAGATGTAGATAAAATAATTGTTTCCTATAACGCTATCCTTAACCATCAAATGAAAAAATGGGGGATTGTGGATATGGATACCTGGTATCAAGATTATGTGTCTCAAAAGAAAACCCCGCCAAACCGCATTATAATATTTGAAAAAGAAGTAGCAAAGCAAAATAATTATAGAGATGGTGATTTGCTACAAATAGGTAAAATTGGCGTTTTAGACCCACTTACGCAGGTGGCTATTGTTACCGGAATAGCCGGAATAATTACAGGCCTTATTACCGTTTTAGTAAATACAAAATTTAGTAAAGAAGACATTCCAGACCCTTTAACAGACCAGCCAACATGGCCACTTCCGGGCACCCAAGGAGATGGCAACCAAGGAGGCGGCAACCAAGGAGGCGGCAACCAAGGAGGTGGCAACCAAGGAGGCGGCAACCAAGGAGGTGGCAACCAAGGAGGTGGCAACCAAGGAGAAAATAAAATACCGCTTGTACCAATACTATTTGCTGCGGCGGCTCTACTACTATAAAAATTTTTTTTACACAACTTTAAAATAATTAAATGGCCATTGAAAAACTATCCCCAAGGCAGGCCGCGAGAAAACGCATAAGCGCCGCCAAAAAAGCCCTTGCAGCTGGTGTGAAAGGGGCATCAGCAAAACTAGATAAAGCTATTACAGCATTTGCGAAAGCAGCTTGTAAAGTTAGAACCACCCCGGGCACAAAAATGAAAACTTCTTATGCTACAATTTCCGGAACCAAAAAACGCAAACCGGCAACTAAGCGCAAAACAACAACTAAGCGTAAACGTAAATAACACACCGGCAAAAAGATTCACTATATGTGTACCCTTTGTAAAACAAAAACAATGAAATCTTCAAAATTAAATTTAAAAGCCGCACTTATCCGCACAGCCGGTATTGGTGCCGGTGCTGTGGGTGCTAACATGGTAGCCCCTGAAATCAGCAAATTGCTGGGAACAACAGTGCCCGGCTTTGTTTCTCCCTTGGCCCTTATTGCTCTTGGCAATTTTGGCCCTAACATTATTTCTAAAAAGCCAGGTACTGTGCATGATGTCGGAGCAGGCATGATTGCTTTAGGCTCAATTGCTTTGTTCAATCATTTTTCAAAACCTGCGACTGTAGAAGGCCTTGGCGCTTTTACTCCAGATTACCGTATTGCAGACGTTGCAGACGACACTTTCGGAGATTATCGTATTGCCGGTAATTATAATGAAATGCCTGTAATGCACAGCAATTAATAAATAAATACCTTTTTTACAAGCATTTAATAAAACTTCTTAAAAAAACAAATGAAACGTTTTTTCTCTTTTAAAACCATATTCTCCATTATAGCCGCACTTGGCTGTATAATGGGATTTAACGAACTGTTTGGCTCTACTTCCGACCAAACCACCGCCCTTGCTTTTGCACCTATGCTAATAGATCCAGGCTTTTTGCGTTCGGCGCTTGTGCGGTACCAAAACGAAAACCCAAATTCTGTTGTTTCTGAACACACTTTACGTACTCTTGTAAAAGTTGAAAACGGAATTACAACATTTGAACTTAAATTACAAAAAGGTACAGACGTGCCAAAAAGTATAGAACAGCGCCTTGGCGAAAATGATGCCTTTGTAGGTATTTATGCCGGTTGTTTTTTAAGAAAAGTTGTAAGCAATCAGTTTAGTCTAAGTCGCAGAAGTACATATCCGAACCCGGCAGAATTTGCTACAGATGGTGCTGATTTTATAAGCAGCCACTTAAATATTATTTATAATGGATTTTTGCAATTCAAAAGCGGCACCCTAACAAATTTTGATGGCATACCAATGAGTGAGTTTTTATATATTTCTGAAACTCAACAAGGTATAACCACCGCTACTACAATAACCGCTGCAGATTCTATTACGGCTTATGCTATTGCTAATTCTTCGATTAACAAGCATGCCGGATACCATCAGCTTGCCGGAATGCTTCAGTTAAGCGGGCGTGGCGATAATACATTTGAAGTACGCCTGCCTTCAGAAAGCGGTACAAGCCCAAAAATTGCGAACACGAATGCCAACACAGATAATTACCTTGAATTTGAGCTGAAAGGCTTGATTATAAAAGGTGCTGCTGCTAAGTACGCAAGATAACATAACTTATATCTAACCTCTTATTACAAAGGAAAAGAGGGGAAGCATCCCTTCCCCTCTTTTTGTTTAGGCTTTTTCATCTTCTCAAATTTCAAAACGAAATGAACCATTTAAATAAAGTACGCTATTATAATGTAATTGTAGATATTAATTCTGCAACAGACACGCACCCGCTTGGCCAACAGAAAGTACTTGAAGGTAAAATTGTTGTAGGCATTACTGCCCCCCGTGCAGATTATCAAACAAAAACGCCAAAATCGAAAAATACAATAAATGCCGCAGCACACAAGGTTTCTTTTTTGTATTTGCGAAAAGGCACAGATAATACTAATGTAATCGATGGTATGCCGCTTTCAGATCTTCTACCTCAGATAAATAATGGTGTAGAAAAGTTATTTTTCTATGAAGATATTAACTGGAACGACAGTTTCATTAAATGCGCAGATATTACAGAATTTTCAGGAACTGAACAGTATATGCTTCGTATTGCCTACGTAGACCCGGCAGAAGCACACTGTGTAACAAGGGGCTAAGCTTTATGATTATCGGCAGGGACAATATAAAAGCATGGCTTCAGGGTAATGGCCCATTTTGGAAGCTTTACAGCGGAAAAATTCCGATTGTACAAACTGGCGAAAACGCAAAACAAATACCGCCAATGCAGGAATGTACGCCAAGTAATTGCCAAACTGAAACCGAAGCTGCAGAAAGGTTTAGCCGTGTAATTAGTTGGCTTGCACCCGGAACGTACACCATAAAAGGCAGCGTTAATGAAAACTTTAGCCGTGGTTTTTCTATTGCACATTTCGAAATTCTTAGCAGCGAAACCATGGGTATTTCTGGGCACCAACAACAACAGGAAGGGCCTATATATTCATCTGAAGCAATTTCTGGCATGGTTACAGAAAAGTTTGAAACATGGCGTAAAGATTATGAACGCAATCAGGAGGTTAAACGCTTACGCGAAGAGCTTAAGGAATACAAAGGCAATGAAAACAACACGCTTGCACAAATAGCCGGCTTTCTTGGTGTACTAAAACCACATGCGCCACAATTGGCCCCTTGGATTGAAAGCCTTGTAGCCAAATTTCTGAAACCACAGGCCGCATTAATGACCGGCGTTGTACCAGATTCGCAACAAAACCCCACTCAGCCGCCGCAATATCAAGATATGCCTGTATTTATGCCACAACCGGCACAACCGGCACAACAAGAGCCAACGCAAGAAGAAATAAACAAATGTGAAACAGCACTTTCAATTCTTGCACAGGCAGATCCGAATTTGGGCGATCATCTTCTTAAACTGGCCAAGATAGCGCAGCATCAACCGGAAACATATCAACAACTTATTCAAATGCTCGAAACATTTTCTATTGATTAATAACCAACTATGAAACTATTCGGTAAAGAAACAAGCATAACAGATTTAGCAGTACTTGCCGGTGCCACGGGCACCGGTATTTATTTTCTAAATAAATGGGCTATAGAAAAACGGCTAAAAGAATTTAATGCAAAATTTGGTAGCTCTATTGAAGCACAACAAGCCAGTGCAATATACGCTGCCTTAAATCCAAGCGGTATTGAGTGGCTTCGAAAATTAGACGGCACAAATGTAAAAGCCTTGTTTGCAGCGGTATCCCAAATTAAGAACTGGGCAAAAGTAAGCGAATATTACAGCACGTTAACTGGCGGAAACAGAATAGTTCAAGATGTACAAAGCGAACTTAGCAGTTCAGAATACCAGCAGTTTACAGATATTATAAACAAGGTGCCCGGAAGCCTGCCTGGCCGTTCCGGCAACTTTAAATTTAAAGTTGGCGATACACTCTATTTAAAAGAAAAAGCGCCAATACCCCATCACGATGTAAATAATAAATTTATTGGCAACTGGGCTATAGATAAAGATTATGAATTTAAGGTTACGGCTTTAAACAATGTTTACCACAGCAGCGGAATAAATTACTATGTATCTTCTTTTTACGATAGCAAAGGCGTTTTCTATAAAAGGTTTTTTCCGGAAGATTTGGTTTATCAAAAAAGCTGGTGGAATATTTTTGGGATTAGCGGCCTGGGAAAGTCTGAACCCGGTATTGGTAAGATAGAAGATGCCTACACAACAACATCTGTACCGGGTGGGCGAATAGATAAACATTGGGGAAATATAGAACCAGATTTAAAATTCTTTAGAATCAGTAAAGACCAGTACAGCAATCAGTTTAAAAGCCAATCTTTTATAAAAGATTTGTACGGCCTGAAAAGTATTGAGTTTGGTAATTGGGTAAATCAACAGGAGCGCATCAACCATTTAGCCGGCATTGGTACAGCTTTACAATGCATGGCAGAAATATTTAAAGTAAAACCTGCACAAATTGGCTTTGGCAATATATTAAGTATTGCAGTTGGCGCGAGAGGTGTAAATGGCGTAGCCGCAGCACATTACGAGCCTTTTTTAAAAAGGTATATTATAAATTTAACAAAAACCAAAGGCGCCGGGGCCCTGGTACATGAGTACGCACATTTTTTAGATAATTTTATAGGGCTGAATGGCGGCGAAAAAACAAAAGATTTATATATGTCTGGCGGGCGCCGTACCGATTTTGATATTGATAATAACCTAGCGAATAAAAAAACATTTTCAGGGCTTTTTGAAAAATTATACTTAAACCTGTATTATACAGATCCCAGCAAACAGAAGTTTACAAAATTTGCCGAATTTATTAAAGATGAAAAAGCATACTGGAAAAGAAGAAATGAAGTATTTGCCCGGACGTTTGAGATTTATACCTTATTAAAATTAAAATCAGCGGGTTTAAAATCTTTTTATTTGGTAGATGGCGTAATACATACAGCTTACCCAGATAATAAACTTGTAAAGTTAGTTACGCCAATTATAGATCAAATTGTAAGCAGGGCATTTGCCATATTGCAAGCTGTAAAAACAACCGGCCCGGCAACAGTAAACGGCATAGGAAAACCTTCAATAACTTCTAACTACAAAATAAGATAATGACAGCTGCACAAATATTGTTCTTTCAAACCTTTTACCCTGAGGCCGTTAAATTAGAAAAAAAATTTGGCATACCTGCACTTGCCGCAATGGCGCAAACTATTTTAGAAAGCGGTTGGGGTGCCTCAAAGCCCGGCAACATGTACTTTGGCATGAAGGCTACCGGCAAAAGTTACGGCGGTTGGGATGGGGTAACAAAACAACTTTTACGCACAACAGAAATTCTTTATACAAAAACGGCCAAGTTTCCTGAGATTATCTCGATTGTCTATTTAGGAAATGGCAGATACGAATATAAGGTACGCGATTATTTCAGGGCTTATAAAACTGCTGCTGATAGTTTTACGGATTATGCAGGACTATTAAAAACTCAAAGCCGCTACAAAGCCGCCTTTAATCACCCGAATGATCCTAAACTTTTTGCTACCGAAGTGGCAAAAGGCGGCTACGCCACAGAGCCAACTTATGCAGCACGTTTGCATAAAGTGATAGATACTTTAGAATATTTAAAAAAAAAACGCCAATCTTGATACCAGCAGCGGGTATAGGTATAGGTGTACTTTTTGGAATAACCACCCTGATAATTTTCGCAATAAAAAATAGTAATGCAAAAATGTAAAGTTTATATAGCCCCAGCAATTTCTTATGCGCACCCGGCTAAAACGCTGCATGTTAGAGGCAGTTCGGCACTGATTAGCAACGATACAGATGTACAAATATTTGTAAATGGCATACCGATACCAAGCAAACAAGCTATTTGCCTAAGCGAGTTTGACGGGTGCGAATACGATCAGGATTTTGATATTGAATATGAAGCTCCCGCAACTTTAGGCAAAATATACGTGAACGCAATAACAAGAAAAACAAACTGTTAATACTATGACTGGAATTTGCAGAATAAGGCAAGGCGGTGGATCTGGCGGTGGTGCCTGCCCAACATCGGCAGAACTTATGGAATTGCAGACCGCTACGCAAACAATAAATGCGTATGAAGCATTAACTTCAGAAGCAAAAAAAACAGCGATATATAATGCTCTTGCAGAACTTGTTACGCCAGAACAGTTTGGCGATGCTTATAATGCAATTGTAAGCATTACAGATAAGTTAGAAAAATATTTTTATATTGGCGACCATGTTTTTGTGCAAGCGGTTTGCACAATAGTCACAGCCGATGAGGTGCAGGGAACAACGCCGCCGGCTGAACAAAATTTGAATTACGTATTTTTTGACCCTAGCAACAGTTATAATTATGATAACCTGAAATTTGATATTAGCGGCCCTACGCGAACTGTTACAGATGCACAATTGCCATTTGCATTACTTAAAAATGAAATAATTTCAGTTAGTTACACAAAAATAAATCCGGCTGCCGAAGCAAAGGTTTCATTACGTGCAAAATTTGAACATAAAGATATAGAAATAACTGCTGGAAGCTATGAACCTGAAACTATTAATTGGGAAACTAGGGCAGTAACCGTTGGAAGTTCGATTAAAATAGCTGTAAATAATTGGGTTAAATCTCAAAAAGACAGGGGTTTATTTAGCGAGTATAGTTTTTGCTATTTCTTAAATTCCGAAACTATAGCACAAGCCAAGCAAGATATAATACGCCCGGTTTCATCTATTTGGGTGAATAATCCCAACCACGTGCCCTTCGAATATACAGCAGGCGACGGCATAGGAAAATATGTTCGGTCTCAGTTTACGCCGGGCGGCGATGCAATTTTCTCGCTAAACAATGCAAGCGTGGGCCTGTGGAGCGAAGAAAGCGCGGTGGCCAGCAACGTGCCACTAAATGCAATACAATCTCCGGGCAACTATATATACCTGCACCCACGCACATCAGCAAATAATTTTGAAACCCTTTTACATTCAGGCTTAGCATTTTTACGGTCTTCAAACTTTGATGGTTCAGGTTTTTATCAGATTACAAGGCCGGATTCTACAAAGGTAGTAGGTTATAAAAACGGTTTGCAAAGTGGTGAACGCCTTTTAGATAGTACAGTAATGCCGGCCTTAGAACTTTGGCTTTTTGTAACGAACCAATCGGGAGCGCCTATAAATTATTCTAATGCAAAAATTTCTATGTTTTGGGGTGGTTCTAAAGTTCTTGGGGAGCGAGCGGATGAAGTTTTTGCGGACTTTTCTACACTAAGAAACACAATTAGAAACCTAATTTAAAAAATTATGTACATAAAATTAACAGAGGTAGAAGCAAAAGAAATTGAGGGCATGTATGGCACTTCTGATGAGCTTCAGCCGATTCAAATTTCAGAAACTGAATGGATTATCCCTGAAGATTGTTTTCAAAAAGCTGTTTTTAAAACAAAAAGGAACGAGGAAATAATTAAGCAAAAAACAAGGATAAGTTTAGCTGTTGCAAAAGAAGACGTAAGAATTTTTGAAGAAACAACCAGGGTTAAAAGATAAAAAGCACATGGAAACTTTTACAGCGCTATTTGATTGGCATTACAGCGCGGCCCTTATGGCCGCAGCATGGATAATACGCGGTTTGTGGCCGAAATTAAATGTAAAAATAGTAATAGCTTTTTTAGGCGTTTTTCTTGCATTTGCCTGGGTATGTTTTATTTATAAAGACTGTGTAAATGAATGCATAGCACGCCTAGTTGTCAGCTGGTTTTGTGCTATTGGTTTTCATACAGTATTTTTTAATTGGCTGGAAAAAGAAATAAAGCTGTTCGGTAAAGGTAAAGATAAGTGTTGATGTGTAAAATGTTTTATATATTCCCCCTGCTTTTATTTTTTTGTGCCTGTAGCCCGCAAAAACGCTTGGCACGGCTGCTTAAAAATAAGCCGGAATTAATAAAAACAGATACCGTTTTTATTAAAGATACAATTGTAATAAAAGGTTCTTACGCAGATACTGTTTTTAGGCTTTCAACTACTTACGATACTGTAACATTAATTAAAAATAATATTATTACAAAATTCTTTTATAATAAAGATACTGTTTTTTTATCTACAGTTGTAAAAGATAGTTTAATAATAAAAGAAGTGCCTATTCAAATAAATAAAATTACACCGGCCAAACCAAAAAAACAACCCGGGTTAATTGTTTTAATGCTATTAGCTGTAATACTGCTTCTTATAATAATTTATATGAAAAAATAAATATACCACCACAATGCCATTAAACACCTTAAAAAAATTTATAATAGAAAAAATAAAGGGCGCCCTCGCAAAGCACCCTTTATTGGGAATGAGCGGCGGAATAGGAAGCGCCGCTTTATATAATATAAACATAAACAACATAGTACCACTAGAAATGTTCCCAAGTTTTTCTGCTATTGCGCATTTTTTGCAGTTTATAGGCGTAACCGGCGGTTTATTTGTGTGTTACTTTACTTTGCAAATTAAGCGCGTAGAAGGCCGCATAAAACGTAAAGAAGAAGAACTCATAAACATGAAAATTAAAGAACACCTACAAAATAAAAATTAAATGACTAAGAAAGAAGAAGATAAAAAAAGCATTATTTGGATTTGGCTAATTTTTGGCGGTTCTATGATACTTTTAAAAAAGCGCAAGGCCCCACAAATTAAACCACCGGTACAGTTTGAACCTGAGTTTGAACCTGAGTTTGAACCTGAGCTTGAACCTGAGTTTGAACCTGAGTTTGAACCAAAAAAAGAAAACCCTTTCCGGCCCTTTGGCGGTGCAGTAACTATTTTACAGCCAACTACTTCTTACAAAGACGTGAGCCCAAAAAACATTGCGGGGAATTACCGTATTAAATAAACACCAACATGGCAACAAAAAACCAAAAAGACAAAAAGAAAAAAATAATGCTTATTGCTGGTGGTTTACTGCTACTTGCAGTAACTTCTGTTCGTGCCGGCACAAATAATACAAATACAAATACAAATACAAATACAAATACAAATACAAATACAAATAACCAACCGCCACCAAATAAGCGGCGGGTTGACTGGGGCAAACTTTTGGAAGTTGTTGTAAAAACCGGAGGAGATGTTTACAATACGCACCAAAATAATAAAACCACCGGGGGCGCTGGCGCTGGCGATGGTTGGGAAGGCGGCTCTAACTTTGCTGGGCTTGGTTGCAATTACTGTATTAAATAAAATGCTATGTTACAAGCAACAGCAACAAATATAAATGCAGACCTGAACAAAATATTGTATGCAGCGGCAGATAATGTTCGGGTGCGGCACCAGGCAAATTTGCAAAGCACAATTTACACAACCTACGCGGTTAACGAAATTTTGGGCAAAGTTGCTTCTGCCTGGCATGATGGAACGCATATTTGGTATTATTTAGATTTAGCGCCAAACCCGCGCATTTCTGTTTTGCGTGCCTGGATCCGTGGCGATTTGGTAACAGACGTGCAGCCGCAAATAATACACACCCCGCCAAGTAGTACAGGCAAAGGCAAAGATTTAAACATTATTGGTTATATAGTTGGCGGTGTAGTGATTGCTAAAATGTTGAAATTTATTTAATATAAGTTTTAAATTGTCCCTGCCGGGCAAAACAAAAAAGTCTGTATGTAATTAAGCGTACAGGCTTTTTTTGTATTAAATTAATAATTGTATTACTTTTGAGAAAAAATAAACCTAAAAAACCTCACACCATGAAGTATGTATTATTAGTTTTTATGTTGATGGCTTCCTTTTCTTTATCTGCACAAGATATAATAATTAAGAAAGATGGAACAGAAATACAAGCAAAAGTTACAGAAGTAAATGAGCTTGATATTAAATACAAAAAGTTTGATAACCAGGACGGCCCTGTTTATACACTTCTTAAAGCAGAAGTTTTTATGGTAAAATACCAAAACGGCGATAAAGAAGTATATAACGAAAATAACAGCCCTGGCCCTGGACCTGCCGAACAGAATTTAGTAATTACAGCCGATGAAATGTACAGGAAAGGCATTAAAGATGCAGGAAAGAATTACTATCCAATTTTGCCCTGGCTCGGAACGTTGGGCAGCACCATGTTATTCTGGCCTGCAGGTTTAGGTGTAACCATTGGTACATTTGCCACGCCACCAAAAGAAAAAAACCTGAACATACCCGATGATGAATTATTTAAAGATCCTAATTATAAAAAAGGATATAAAGACAAAGCTTATAAAATAAAGAAGACAAATGCAGTACTTGGTTTTGCAACAGGCACTTTACTTCTTGTTACAGTTGCAATGCTGGCTAATTAAAAATATTTTTTTTTGTTATTATTAAAATAATTGCTATACTTGCAGTATCGTATGACTACCGATACAATATGAGTTCCAATAGCAATTTTTTATTAACAATACAGTTCGGCAAGAGCGGAGTTACAGAAATGCCTCCATTCCTTACTCGTAAGAGTATCGGTAGTCAACTCTTCGCCGGACTTTCTAATTTCCAATCGCATGACTACCGATCCAAAAACAACGGCTGCAAACCCGCAGCAAATCAACGCTTTTTTACAGCAACTGCTTGATTACCCTGCATTAACCAACGGCGGTTTAGATGCAGGTTTTATAAACATGCAGGCATCACTCAACTTTTTTGTAAGTAAAACCATGTTTTACATGGTAGATGATTTTGGCGCTTTTGATAAAGAAGTGCAAAACCATTTATCTAACATGATTTGGCTTAATACTATTCTTTTAGAAATGTATAATACACAAAAAAATGGTTAATTACAGGCAGGCGAAACTTATTTGCAACATATTGGCAAACGCCGGTATAAATCCTATTGCCGTGCAGGATATATTAAGCTGTTTTTTACAAGATCAGGAAATGAATTTAAAAATAGGCTTAACACATCCTGCAGAAGCCTGGCCGCGCGCTGGCTGTAAAGAAACTTTGCAAACAGCAAAAAATTTACTAAAAGCCGTAAAGGTTTACGAACAAGTTAAAAAGGACCTTTATATATAGGAAAAGCCTGGAAGTTTTAAACTTTCAGGCTTTTCGGTTTTATTAAAAATATTTTCGTTTTTAAGATATTCATTTTTAAGTAGTTATAAATTATTTTGCAGAAAATGCAAAAAAATTAATACAAATGTATTAATATATCAAATATTATCACTACATTCGTATTAAGATTTTGAACAAGGCAATTTTTCAAGATCAATTTTAAAAAACTAACTAAAAAACAAGAAAATGGAAAATTTAACAATGACAACGGTTCGCGTATCTTTTTATGATTTTAACTCAAATGTTATTGAAAGAACGCAAAAATTACTAAAACCTTTTTTCTGGAAAGAAGCGCAGGAAAACTGGAAAGAATTTGATGGCGAAATTGAAATTGAAAAAGACGGTAATCATGTATTAATTCTAACTTCAGAAGGTTGGAGAGAATATTTAGTAGATTTTTTAAAAAAACAACGCAAACAAATCAGATCAATAGAAGTACTTTATCAAAATGAATCTGAAATCCAATTTATTTCAGATAAAAGCCGAAACCAGCTTGAGCGTTCAAACAATTGGCGTAAAGGCGAATATATTTCTATCTAAACTCAAAAACCTTAATCGTACTATTTAGAATTACTTAAAAAACAAAAAACACATGGGAAAAAGAAACACAACACTTACGCTGCGTTGCCCGGAAAATATAAAAATAGAATTAGAGCAGTTAGCAGAAAGTAAAGGAACTTCGGTTTCAGAACTCATATTTCAAGAAATTTTATTAGAACTCCAGGGCAGTTTTATTCGCTGCCCTGGTTGCAATAAAATCATTGGCGATGAACGCGAAATACCATTAATTGGCATCGGAACAATAAAGTGCGAGCGATGCGAAAATGAGTTTATCCACGATTTTGGTGGTAAATAAATTAGATTTGTAAATAGTTTACCTTATATTTGTTAAACCTACTTTTAAATAAAAAAACATGGCTGAATTAATACTTGAAAAAACAAAAGTTAAAAAGTTTTTTGAAGACTTTTACACAAAAGCTAATAATCGCAAACGTGCTACAATAAAACGTATGATGGGAGGTGTTGAGTTTACATTAGTTAAAGATGAATACAGTATAGATTTTTATATAGGAGGTGATTTAGATCCAAACAACTGGAGTAAAATATTATACCCCTCAAATATTTTTTGGTACGAATTTGACAAAGATATTTGGCCAGAACTGGTATCCACCTGGGAAAACCGAGTGCTTGATATTGAGAAAAAATACTACCCAGTATATATTATTGAAAAAACTGTAAAACAGTTTCTTACTAATAACAAAATACCATTTTCGGCAATTCATGCTATTAATACATCTTCGGTTTATGTAAAAACGCCTAATGGAAAAATAAGAATATCGGATCATTCGGGAAGTTCTGAGAGAGATGTAGATATTTTTCATAATTTTTATGACGGAAAATATTTTGATGGTGAAATTGAAAATAGATTGTTAGAATTGTTTTTCAAAAAACCTGCCCGTGTAGGGTTTTTGGAAACTTCACCTATTCTACTTAAAAACTACCTTATTAAATAAAAACTACATGAAAGCATTACTACCTATTTTAAAAGAAAAAGATGTGGCTGCTGCATTTAATTTATTAAATGATTTACGTGAAAATCTTTTTTGGCAATTTGTAGGCCGCACTTTTTCAAACATTGTGCTTGAAAAAGATAAGGCTGAATTAATTGATGTTTTAAAAAAACAGCACAAAGCTGGTAAAATAAACATATTCTCAATGTTTGAAGATTGGCGAGAGTTTACCAACATTAACCTTTCGCCGCCAGATGATGATGATCCTTACTCTCCGGAAAATTTAAAGTATTTTGAAGCAGCAACTACCGGCCAACCTCAGCCAGATAATTTTTAGATTTGTACCATATTTTTAAAAGCCTCGTGGTTGTCATACAATCCGAGGCTTTTTAAATATATATCTGTATCGGCAATAGATTTGTGCCTGCATTGGTGTTGTATGGCTTTTATATCTTTATTAGCAAGGTACGCAGCCATTACGCCGGTATGCTTCCAGCTATACAAAGTATAGTCTTTAGAAAATCCTAATTTCCTAATTATGTTTAAATGTAAAGTGCTGTAATAATTTTTGCTCACAATAGGTTGTGCAATATTATTAACATAAAGCGGTTTGGCTGGCAGGCCATCGCGGCCAAACAAAAAATAATCCATTGGCAATTTATCAACATTCATTTCATACAAAGTAGGTAAAAGCCCGGCAGGTATATCAATACTTTCAGTTCTTTTAATTTTTGTAATTTCTTTGCGAATGGTAATTTTTTTTCTATCAAGATCAATATCATTTATTTGCAACTGCCTTATTTCGTCCGGGCGCAAAAAGCCATAATACATAAATTGTATAAACCGCCAAATGCTTGGTGTATTGTTGTTTAAGGCGCAATTTTTTATAAGGTTTACCTGGGCCGTTGTGTAGGCAATGTTGCGGCCCATTTCTACCGGCAGGGCTTTAATTTTCGCATCTTTAACCGGGTGCGTGCTAATAATCTGGCTTTGCTGCATATAGGAAAACAAAGTGCGTGTACGCTCTATCACATTATTTTTACTAATATTTTCCATAGCCGGCAATGCCAAAATATATTCCCAAAACAACACTATATGGCTGCTGTTTATGGCTTTAGCATTAACCAGGTGCAAGTTTTTAGATTCAAGAAATTTCAGAAAAGTTTTAGAAACATACCTGTAATTATTGGCAGATTTTTTTCTAAGCGCCACAAAATAAACAGTATCTATATAATGTAAAGCATCTGCAATGTTAAGAATGGTTTTAAATTGAATTTCTGTTTTATCTAAATTTTTCCGGAAAAGCATACCGGCTTTAAGTTTTTGTGTAATTTCTTTAGCCAGTTTGTTGGCAAGTAATTTATTTTCACAATTCAGCCTTTTGCGTTGCAATTTATTTTTAACAAGGTGCCAGGCGGCAAAATCAACTACAAAAGTATTTTTACCGGTTTTAGTTTTTTCTTCTCTAATTAAGGGTAATCGGTACGGATAATCAGATTTTTCCACGTTCTGCATAAGCCCAATTTTGTCAGTTGTTTGTCGGTCTTTAATCAAAAACCCCTTTTCCAGCGTAGAAAAGGGGTTTTGTGGTGATGGAGGGATACTCAAAAAAATTGCCCTTTTCTGTGTTTCCACGTAGTTTTGGCCGGTTTTCTTATTGTCAGGCTTTGTCATTATGTACGGCTTTGTATATCAAGTATTTTGCGTTGCAAACTAATTATTTCTGCTTTATCTGTAATTATAATTTCGTTTTTGCCTTGCACTATTTTAAGGTATTGTATTTCTTGCACTTTAAGTTCTAAATGCCGTTCGCAATCTGGTACAGATTGTTTGCCAATTTCATAAATAGTTGCAGATTCATTTACTACATTATTATAGCTGCCATCTTCTAAAAGCGCTACATTATATTCTTTTAATAAATCTTCTAAAAAAAACACTAAAGGCTTATTAGATGCACTTGCAATTTTAAGAAGTTGTCGTGTATAATTTTCTAAGCTTGTATGTTCTTTAAAATAGCCGTACAAAGTAGGGTCAGTTATTCCTACAAAATCTGCAAAACGTTTAATAGTTAGTTCATTAGAACTTTTAACGGCTGTATAAACTGCTTTTTTTATTCGTTCGGAAAACTTCATATATAAAAATATTTTAGTTAAAATTTGGTAGTAGTACTAAATTTGCTTAGTATTGTACCACCAAAACAGCATAACGGTTAGCACATTAATTACATACACAATGCCAAAAACAGAACAGATAGAAAGCACAAAAAAAGCAATCTTGGATAAATACAAATTTAGGTTTGTTCATTTTTTAAACTTGCTGCCTTACGCAAAAAGGGCAGAAGTAAATAAGAATATGCCAGTTATATTAGGAATTTCTTTAAAAACATGGCGGGAAAAGCTTTATGCAAGAAGAAATTCTGAAGTGGACGTTAAAGGACAAATACTAAAAAAATTTTCTGAAACAATTACTAAGGAGCTGCAAAAAAAAGTAAGTGTTGACGATTTATTTAACGAACCGCCGGCTAAAACGAAAAACTTGGCTAACGACAGAATAGGCCTTCACTAAAAAAAATTAACACTTTATAACCCTTTTTTAATATGAACCCTCGCAATAAAACAGTTACCCTGTACACGGATAACAAAAGCACGTGTATAGAACAGGTAAAAAAATCCCTGCGGCAGGCAGGTTATAATATCAACATACTGCCTATTAGTTTTATGTACCTTAAATTAGAACTTACTAAAAGCGCCGAAAATGTTTACCGAAATAATTGACAGGTGGGTAAGCAATAGCGGAAGCGTAATTATAAATTATAGCTATACACTTAACGGAAAGCATTACAACGATTTGCATTTTATAGAAAATGAAAAACAGGAAATGCGCTGGATAGATGAAAATAATAAAACTTTATTACTTGTAGCTTTAGAAAATTGGATTGGGCACAAAATACACGTGCATGGCAATAAAATAAAAACTAGCGAAAAAATAGGTAAAGCTATGCAGCGCTGTTTGGAAATATTGCACAAAAGCCCAGAAAACAGCTTAAAAAATATTTGTATAGTTATTTGCAGAAGTGGCAAATACTTCGAAAATATTATGCCAAGTGCGGCAAATCCAAGCTATACAGGGAGCCGCGAAAAGCTTAACCAAATTTTAGAATTTTCTACCAGGCAAAATAGATACAGCTAATATGTTACTTCTTATAAAAATAGTATATACATCTATACTTTTAGGCTTCCTGTTATGGCATTTCCTTTCAGCCAGCAAATTAAAAAGCTGAGAGTTTGGCCCCACCTTCTAAAAATTAAAGACCTTATATGTTGACATATTTACAACAACGTCTTAAAGATCTTGGTATATCTGAAAATGAAAACAGCGTATCTATTAACGATATGAATGTGGATGTGCCGGGCGGACATTCAACAAATTGGCCGATTGCAGATGAGGATAATAATGGAAATATTAGAATTTACTACCCTGGCTTAAGCGGAGATATACAGCGAGATTTTTACAATAAAAAATCTGGATTAAAGAAGTTTTACCGTACACGCTACAAGCCAGAAAATGTAAAAAAAGACAATAACGGCAGGCCAATAAAATACTTTCAAAAGACAGGTACAGGTGTTAGAATTTTTATACCACCATTGATTTACAATTTGTATAATGAAAAAAAGCAAGTGCCAAACCTGGGTTTTGTAGAAGGCGAATTTAAAGCCTGGTCCTTATGCCTTAACGGTTTCCCTTGTGTAGGGCTTGGCGGCTTCAGCAGCTTTGTGCCTGGCAAAGGAGCAAAAGAAATGCACCCTGACATAGTTGCATTAATAGAAGTGCTGCAACCGAAAAACCTATTTTACATGCAAGATGCAGACTGTAAAAAAGTTACATGGGATTTCGAAGCAGAAACAAACAAAGACCTTGCGGAAAGGCTAAACAATTTCTATGCTGCCGTGCGCGATTTTCGCGAATATAGCAAAAACCTGCCGGGCGGAGTAGATGTTTATTTTACGCATTTAGATGAAAAATATAAAGATACAGCAAAGGGGATAGATGATTTATTTCTTGAACAAAAGGGAAATGAATCTGCGATTATAAAAGATTTATTAAAATTTAATAAAGCAGATACATTTTTTAAAACCAGCAACATAACGGCAAACAGCCTTACAAAAGTAAAAGAACTGTTTTACCTTGATTATGTAAATGGTGCCCCCTTAGCCTTTTACAGAAGACATGAAACAATTATAGGAAACAATGAATTTGTTTTTAATTATGCAAAATGGAAGTGGAATGAAGTAGATGCCTGCTTGGACATGGTGCGCCACCAGGACTCTTATTTATATAAAAGAATAGGTTGCGATTACTATATGATTGCATATAAGCCAAATAAGAAAGCGGAAGATTTGAATATTTATTTAACCGAAAAAAAGTTGTTGCCGTGGAAGGTGGGAGAAATAAGCCGCGATTATGTAAAAAAAACCCCGAAATTTTTCGATATGATTGACAAATTTAAAGGTTTTGTAAATATTCCTTTTAACGATCCGAAAGAATATGAAGGCGAAATAGATGGCTTTTACAATCTTTACGCTAAATTAAAGCACACACCTATAC